>Ga0315284_10000230_pt1 | contig 77435 bp, 82 predicted proteins | sample YL17G09_16_MG_FD_203696 | JGI IMG/M metagenome (GOLD analysis project Ga0315284, IMG submission 203696) | Sediment microbial communities from Yellowstone Lake, YNP, Wyoming, USA - YL17G09_16 | ecosystem: Environmental > Aquatic > Freshwater > Lake > Sediment | place: USA: Wyoming | collected... | reverse complement strand
CAAGACCGCTCTCTTGACTAAGAACAATATTGATTTCTTCCACATTTTCTATGCTATTATCAGAAGCAATCTTAGTAACAATTTCTTCTAATTTAGCATGATCTTCTTTCTCGAGACTAATAGTATTACTGTTAATTTTCATAAGAACTTCTCCTTAAAATTATTGTTCACTTTATATATTACTCTTTATTAGAGGGGAACATTTCCTTTGGCCCCAAATCCCATAATAGTTGTATATGCGAGATTTCCTCCTGCAGTAGCATTGTTTAACAATGTACCCCACAGACCCATGGCACTCCACGGAGTAGTCCCGATTCCCACACCTGCATGATTTGCGTAATTCCATTTGAATTGAGATTTTGTTTCTTTATATTCTGTTACTAAAGTATCTCTCCATCCTTTTATCTGGGAAGCACGATCAAATGTTATCTGTAATCCGGATTCAGATGCAGAAAAACTTATATCAACTTCAAGTATTCCTATAGCCATCAGAGCCCGTATAAGAGTTCCTAATATAATAAGTTCGATCATGTCATAAGGTATTCCCTGAACTATGCCATAAGGATTAGTAAAAGGATCTGCGTCTTTTGACATGTATTGAGGCCAGAAATAAGTCATAGGAGATGATGCATTTATTTCAACAATAGTACCTTCCATCATCTGTCCTATCTCACCTATGGTAAGTTTCTTTTCAAATCCACCCGCAAAAGATACCGTACCATTTTGACCTACACTATTGGTAGTATCTACAGCAAACCCTGGATTAGGGTATCGTCTTCTTACTAAATCAAGTCGTGTAAGAACATTCTGTATAATAACATATTCTTGATAACTCATCACTTTAAAAAGAGATGGTTTCAGAACAGAATAATTCAAAAGCGGGTCTGTATAAGAAGGATAAATATTCGTGTTGTCTATAGAAAAGTAAACATCACTTGCCCCTGTTGATGTAAGAGTTGTCAAAGAACGCCACCCATAATAATCTTCAATCAACCCTTGTAAGTAAGTCGCTCCAGTGGAGGTATCGTATACAATATAAGGAACAGAATCGGACACAGATATCTCCTGCGTCCGAAACTGAACCCCTGTGGAAGTTCTCGAAACTACATCTACTAATCTGAGCATTATCTTTTATTTATATCCTAAATGAAATTTCATTACATTATAGTTTTCTTTTCAACAATAGCTGCTTTAATATCATGCTTATTAGAGATAACCGGATCTCCTAAAAGATAATCCAATTCCTCATCTGAAAGAAACTCTCCCATAACCCACTGGATGAATTCAGCTGGGTTTATACCATATTTTGCATTGTCTGGATCTGGATCAGAAGACAAACGCAACTTCTCAACTTTTCCTAGAACCAAAGGCCGTATCTTTGGACCTTGTTGTTCTTGAACAGGATTATTCTGAAATTGATTCCTGTTATTAGGATTTTGAGCATTCTGAGCATTCTGAGCATTTCTTAAAGATTCTTGCTGACGAACTATATTTATTCTTTTCTTTATAGAAAGTTCTTTTTCCATCTCCTCCAGGTATTCTCGCTGGGTTAATCGTTTAAGCATAGAGCCCATTCTGTTGGTAGGAGACATCGCTACTCGCATATCCCTACAAGAAAAAAGTTCTTCCATACCAGCAAACTGAAGAAGATCCATAACTTTTCCTTTCGGTACTACCAGGTCAGGATCCTTTATAGTAACATGACCGTCAGATATATTCTTAACATAGTAGGTATCATTTCCATATTCGTCTTTATAACTTGTTGCTGTTGTTATAGAAGATGCGGAAACACCTACTCCTCCATAATACTCTTTTTCAACGTCTGCTATCCTTTTCCGGATATCATCCTTCTTAAACTCAGAAATTTCCTCTGGAACCACTAAAGGTTTAGGAGCCGGTATAGGTCCATCAGAAGAAACTATCTTTGGAGGACCAAGATCAATATTAAAATCATCAGTGGCCCTCTGTTGCAAATGAGAACTAAGCTTATTAGACTGTTCCGGGGTCAAATTAAAATCATCCATACATTCATCTCCTTCATCTTAATATTTGAAATATAGATTCATATATCATCTTATTATAATAATAAGACATATTGCCATAAATTTAAGTCAGAGATTTGTATATATTTATAGTATTTTACCCTTATTCCCTGAAAATAACTTGAAATTTGATATGTGTCGTAAAAACAATAATATATATTATATGAAGAAGGAGTATTTGCATATGTTTAATAAAAAATTAGAATTTGATGTAGAAGCAATAAAAATTAATCAGAAGATAGAAGATAAGAAAGAATTTGAAAAACTTATAAATAAACTTAATGTAGAGCATTTTGAAGCTATAAACACTGTACATAAAAAATATACAGATCAACTCAAAGAAATCCACGATAATCATAGAAAAAATATAAAAGAAAAAGACAAGGAGCTCAACCAAAAGGTATCTGATAAATTAGCAGAAAGAACCAATAAGTATAAACAAATTCTTAGAGAAAAGATATCCGATATTCGTGAACTTAAAGAATCTAATAAGAGTCTTAAAGAGAAGTTGAGGGCCTACGAGGAAGCCTACGAAAACTATAAGTATATGAGAGAACATCTCATATCTATGGTTCGAAGAATGAAAATAGCATCTGAAAAAGTTAGGATGGGAAGTGAGGAGGTTGTTCAACAATTTGAGCAATTAGAAGATATGGCTGATTTTCATTCAACCAAAATGAAAACACTTGAACCTAAGATTGATAAGATCATGCTTTCGGATAAATCAGAGTCAGGTCTACTAAAACTAATAGAAAAGAAATAAGCTGAATAAATTTAATAACTACGAGAAGAAATTCCCCAGCGTTTAAAGAATTTTCTAACAACTGCTTCCGTTACACTATAATGATTGGCAATTTCATGTACTTTTTTACTTTCTTTAAGAAGCTTAATGACTTCCTCTTTTTTACCATCTAGTACACTTTTTGTAGTATCGTTTCTCCCACGCATCGGAATATTTAAAGTATTCAAAAATTTAATAATAGTATTTTGATTAACCTTAAATTGATTAGCTATGTGTTGAGCGGATTTTAATTGTCTTGTGTATAAATCAATAATTTCTTCCTTATGAGGATATAAAACTCTTTCCATTTTCAAAGATCCGTGGCTATCTCTAATATCTACACCATTTCGTCTGAGGATCTTTAAAATCGTGGTATGTGATGTACCAAATATTTTTCCTATATCTCCTGCAGTCATTTTTTCATCCACGTATAATCGAATAGCTTCCTTTTCATCAAGAATAACTTCACGCCTTCCTCTTTCCATTTCAAGATCTTTAAGTCGTCTATAGACAGTCTTATAAGAGACATCCAGATTTTCAGCTATCTCTTTATTAGTAGAAAATTGTTCAAAGGCATTTTTAAACTTTTCATCTTCTAAATAATTTTCTTTAACAACAATCTTATCAAAAATATCTTTTTTTCTATCTAAAAAGATAGTTGCATCTTTGTAAAGAAAATCCCTTATTCTTAATAATTGTTTAGATCCTCCATAAGCCAAAATAGATATTGTTTTTGCAGAAGTAATAGAAACTTTATTAAGATTACATTCCTTAATTAAAATTTCCTGCACCCTGGATAAAAATTCTTTAGTACCAGCTAAAGAAAATGTATACGTATCTGTAATAGAATTATGAGAGATAGAACCATCACCATCGAAATATCCTCTTATAAAATGAGAATATAATGGAGGATTAAGCCATTCAGGAAAAGTAAGAATATGCGTTTTTCTCGGAACTAATCCTAATCTAATAACTGATTCTTTCATATGTTTACTATGAATACGTAAACAAGACATTCCGTTGCTATCATGTAAGGGGTTATTACTATTAATAGCTCCATTCAATTTTTCTAGTATATCTCTATCAGAACTTTTAAGCTCTAGTCTAATAGCATTGCTTGTACTTGATACATTCCCATCTGCATAAAGAAATCCAAGAAAATATGCTTTTTCTTCAGAATCAATTGAATCAAAAAAATTTATATCTAAAGAATAAATTCTCTTACTTTCTTCCGGAGATCTTCTTTCTACATTATTTTCTTTCAATATATTTAATATAGAAGAAGAATTGGAATTATATATATCTGCAATAATCTGACAAGAATTCCCTTCTAGGTATTTATCAATAATATCTTTTTTATGAGGCTCTAAAACACTTAGAGCTCTCCTGGATTCTATATCATGTCTCTTTAGAAATATACTTATAGCTTGTTTTGTTACATTGTATTCTTTTCCTAACTCTGTAATAGTTCGTCCTTTTTGGTATTTGTCTATTACTTCTTCTTTTATATCATTAAGATTCTGTTGTTTTACAATAACACCTCTTTTCTTTAAAAATCTTCTAATAGAACTAGAACTTACGTTATACTCTTCAGCTATGCTTTTAGTACTTTTTCCAAATTTAAAATCGTTTATAATTTTATTAGAATACCTTTGTAATAATTGAAATATCTCATCAGGTTGTGCATCTATCCCTTCTTTTCGAAGAGTTTTTATTACCAAATTTCTTCCTATAGATAATATTTTAGCAATTTCTTCATAGGAGACTTTTTCTTTATGAAAATTTAATATTAACTGTATTTCTTTTTTAGATAATTTCTTTGATAGAGATTCACTAGAATCTCTTATATTTAATCCTTCTTCTATTAAAATAGAACGAATTAAATTTCTACTTATTTTATACTTACTACTCAATTCCCGAAGTGAAAGACCTTTCTCATAATCCAAAAATATTTCATTTTTCATATTTATCTTCTCTTAGTTTATTTGAGTAAAGTATAATAAATAATATAAGATAAGTCAAATAAAAAATTAATAAATTTATTTTAAATATATAAAAAAATACCCTCTTATGTAAGAGGGTACTTTCTAACTTTTAGTTATATACAAATTTTATTATGCACTTAACCAAGAAGGAACCACTGCGGTACTCTTGATGCCAACTGCACAACTTCTCGGATTCAACACCGCCTGGCCAATCATCTCCCCGAATAAATATCCATAAGAGAATTTACCAAACATAAACTGATCAGCAGGAAGCATAGTAAGGCTGATCCTTATCGGCATTGCTCCAAGATACCGGCCCTCTGTACAAGCAAAAATAACACCCTGAGGTACGCTGACGTTCTGGAGACCTGCTTCGTCAACACCAGCAGATACGAATACGTTTACTCCCCAAATATTTGCAAACACGCCGGTAAGCAGAATATCACGAGAAGTAATAGGATCGTAATCCATGCTGTTGATGTTCTTTTTGAAATCGCCCAGTTCAGCACGATTCATGATGAATTTATCTACAATCAAACGATGTCTTTCAACTTCGAGTTGCAGAGTTTCAAGAACCGATTTATTCAGAGAAGAAGTAATGTTAATCTGGCTGTTTTCAATAGTCGATGCTTGATACAGCTGACGAAGTCCATTTCTGTCCTCTTGGAGCATGATCTGGAACGTAGCTTTATCATGAGTACGATCTACCACGTCATACTGACGTTTTGCAATCTCGCCCATGTTGATCTTAGGAAATGCAGTTACCCAGAATTCAGGAGGGAATACACGATTTCCTTTTACAACAGTCTCGATTGTCTGACCATCTTCTTGTATGACAAGCGCAGTTACGTTAATATCTTTCTCATAAGAAATTATCTGTCCTTGTGCAACTTCATGAGTTTTGAACACCTGACGGATAAAACCTTCATAGTCCAATCTATCCAGAATAAGAGGAATCATTTCTGCTCCGAATCTCATTCTTTCTTCTTGGTTTCCACCGAATGCAGCTTCCATAATCCTTTGTTTCTCAGCAAGAGAATAAAAAGATCCGGTTTTCTTATACTGGCTCATAAGACCAGCAAATTTTTGCTGTTGGTTAATTACATCTTCATGATCGTAAGCATTGATTTGGCCTTTGCTGTCGAACATGTCTTGTGACGATTGTACCTGACGGCCTTTGGAATCTGTTCCACCAAAAGCTTTAGGGTTAAGCAGCCTCTCGTCTTGAGTAGAGGCAACTTTTTTAATTTCTTTCTTTTCCATGTTATTTGCCCACATAGTTAGTTACCTCCTCCTTATATTTTGAGTTTAAAATGAAGTTCTGGATCAGCTGCTGTCGGAACTTTAGTACACCGACCAACAATCGAACCACCACCACCGGGATATGATGTTATGTAACCATAAGCGTTAGCATACAAATTGCCATTCAAAGCATATGCTACAGATGTATCATATACAAGAGTTGCAACTTCACCAGCATCCTCAATAGTTGCAGCTTTCCCTGAACCAAGAGTTTGGTCAATACCAACCAGATTAGGATCTTGATACAAGTAGCTGATTTTCCAAGTTCCTGTTCCAGTTGAACCTTTTGTAATATAGCCATTAACTTCAGTAAGAGTCCAGCCTGAGGCTACCTTAAGACCACCGCTTGTGATATAGACAGAGTTTGCCTTCACATTTGCATGATTCAAATAAAGAATCGTGCTCGTATTCGGGGATACGCTAAAAGTCTGCTCTTCATCAACTACAGGTTTGTAGAAGCTGATAGTTTTGTGGCAATAAAACAGACCTATAAGGGCTGTAGTATCAGCTGCGCCTGCAGTCTTAAGAACAACATTGCCATTAGAATCAAGTCCGAGTTTCGCTACACAACCAGCTACGAATTCTGCTGCAGGATCAACATCCCTAAAACCAGGGTTATTGAGGCCAGTCAGTTTTCGCACGGAGTTAACGAGACCGTTCATGCCAAGATCTGGTAAGGTTGACATGGTTTCCTCCTAATATAAATTATAGATTATTTCTAAACGATGCCTCTTTTACGGGCAACGTCTTGCCAATAGTTCTTAAACATCTCTTTTTGAGAATCTTTGTCTGCACTAAATCCACGAAGAGGTGCTGAAGTACTGGCTTCCTTATCTCTAAAGGTTTCTTCTGTGTTCTCTACAGAACCAATTGAACCTGTTTTTACTACATAATCATCAACGAATTTTGCTATCTTGATGAACTCATCAATATCTTTCTCCATGAAAGTTTCAAACGCTTCTTTCATAATAGCTTTATGTGAGTTTTCGTATGCATCAACATAAGCATTGTGAATAATAACTTCTGCAAGTTCTGGATCAGCACCAGACTCTATCATGTTCTTTGCAAGAGCTTCACGAAGAGGATCTTCAATCATACCTTTCAACTGCTGACGAGATGCAAGCTCTACAGAAAGACGAGCTTTATCTACAGCATTCTGAACACTATGTTTCCGAACCCTTTCTGCAACTTCCATAGAAACTTTCTTTTCTCCCTTACTTCCTTTTTCTTCAGAAACAGAAAGGTCAGCATAAGCTTCTTCTGGATTAATATTTTCGTATTTTTTGTCAGCTACGGGCTGTTTTTTAATCTCACCATCAGCAGTGCTGATTTGTTTCTTTGCAGTTTCCGCATTAATGTTATCAACTTTAGCTATTGGTTTTACTTCTTTTTTGAAAGGATACAGATTGGCTTCTTTCTCTGAACGAAGCTCTTCAATCCGTGCTTTTACTTTACGAAGAAGGGAGTCAACATCAGTAGAAGATTTTTTATCTTCTTTTTTCTTACCTTTCTCGTCCTTCTTCTCATCCTTCTTCTCATCCTTCTTCTTACCTTTATCGTCTTCTTCGTCTTCTTCTTTCTTCTCGTCTTTCTTCTTGTCTTTCTTTTTGAATTTATCAAAGAAGTTAGCCATAGCAAAAACATCTTCTTTTAGTTTTTTCTTGGCTTCTTTTACAATTTCACGAGCAGCAGCTGCTTTTTCTTCAACTTCGTCTGCTTCATCTGACTCAAGGCCACCAAGATCTGCTTTCTCAAGAACGTCTTCGCCCTCGCCAATAGCTTCTTCGGCTTTACCAACGTCTTCTTTCATAAGTTCTTTTACTTCAACAAGCTCGTCTTTGATATCATCAAGCTTTTCGAGAGCTTCGCTAACATCTTCTTTAAGATCAGCAGAAACTCCACCTGATGCTTCTTCCGGACCTACAGGACCAGCATCCATAGCAGGCATACCAGCATCAACGCCAGCACCCATACCTGCACCCATACCACCCGCAGCTGTATCAACACCCTCGACAGCATGCTTAAGAGCAAGAAGACCAGCATATTTAAGTTTAACATCTTCGAATTGTTTCATGCTAGTTTTGACTTTTCTTGCAGTTGATGATATTTTATTAATAATTTCTTTTGCGTATTCGGCTGAGTCAACGACAGCCCCTTCTTTAACAATGATCTTGCCCATATTAAAACCTCGTTTGTTTATAATATCCAGATCTACATCTGTTATTTCCCTTTCGTTACTTCTATCCTCTGATGCCCCTAACGGCGGGAGACCTAAAGATGGAAGACCCCCAGGCCCCCCTGCGGGGGGAGGAGCTGCTCCCTCAGGTATTCCCTCTTCCCCATTTATCTCTTTTATCTTCTCTTTTATTAAATCGATGGTTTCGTTAACCCCATCTTCCTTAATATGCTTTATAATAGAAAAAATCATACTCTTGATTGATGATTTTAGATATTTAGAAAGACGACGAATTCTCTTTTCTGACCATGAGTTGTTTAAAAGGTAATTCAGTACATCTTCAACATTTTCTGATTTTATTTTTTCGTCATCAATAGCAGAATAGATATCATCCACAAGTGTATCAAAAGTATCTTTATCTAAAGGTTCTAAAGGAGATCCTTGATCTTTCGTAGGAGCCCCAGGAGCACCCATAGGTTTTACAGGAGATCCTCCCAAAGGAGTCGGAGGAGCCAAAGGAGAATCCATAGGAGTTTTACTTCCAGGACCTGATACAGGTGGACCTTCCGGAGGAGTCATGCTGTCTACAGTAGGTGCTGCCAAATGTGTTAACCTTAAGAAGTTAAGATTCCTTTTATTAACGTAGTATCGTCTTCTTTATTGTCTTCTTCAACAGAAGTTGCTAAACCCGCATTAGGAGCAAGAGTTGGTTCGGTAATTGAAAGTCCTTGGGTAGTATCTGCAGAAAAAATAGTTCTTATATCACTATTTATAGTACTCCATTCTTTTCTTGCTTCATCAAGACTTAACTTTTTCTTAGTAGCCCAATCAGAAAAAACATCTTCAAGAGATGCTATTTTGTTCGTATTTTTAGCAAAATCCCAAAAAGTTCCAGGCATTTTGTATATTTCCTTAGATAAACTAATCTGGTAGTATCAAAATAATTATGTACAAAACTGTTTAAAATTTAAGTTTGGAATAAAAAAAAGTTGACGATGATGTATAATAGATGTATATTATATATAGGAAGAAACATTAATATTATGGAGATAATATATGGAAGGACTTATAACTGATATTTTAGATCCTAATTGTCTTGATTGCCCTCCTATGGCCTTTATGCATGAATTAAGTCATGCACTATACTGTTTCAATTATAGGTATCAGTTTCATATTGATAAAGATATAAAATTCCCTGAAGAATATAAACCTACCATAGGACCTGGAGTAAGAGACCCTAATAGATATTCTTTTAAAGATATAGGTCATGAGCCATTCTCTTTAAGAGAATCAAAAAAAGAATATCTTGATAAATTTATAAAATTATATCTCTTAGAAAGAAACGTACCTACAAGATTTATGGATAATGTTGTTATGACTAAAGAAGATTTTGGTAAAGGGCAGATTATTTCATTATTTTTTAATCACAATAGAACTTACAAAAGAATCTTTATAAAGGATAAAAATAAATTCTTTAGATTACTTAGATTTAATCCCGAGGAAATAGAAAGCATGCCTTATGTAGATCCTCATAAAATAGAAGAGCTATACTCTATATTGAAAGATGCTTCTCATATTCCAGTTCAAGATGAAGATATAAAATATATTATAGAAACTTCTAAATATATGTTAGAACCTAATGAAAAAAATTCTATGAATGAATTTCTTTTCTACGAATAGAAATTCTAGTAATCTATGCCTCAGGAGATTCAAAAGATTGAGAAGAACCAGGAGTCTTCTTTGTAGGAGATTCTATCTGTACTACCTCATCAAATTTAGATTTCAATATCTTGGCAGCAGCGTTGATGATACTGTATTTTGTTATGTAAGTCTCTACCCAAGATCCATTATCAAAAGCCTTTATTACGTAACTACGAAGATATCTAACAATCTCCCCTGTAATATATGAAGTTGATCTTACAACTATATCTTTTTTAGAAAGAAGAAGTGATTCTTTGATTCGAGAAACTATGGAACTTCCACCAGATAAATAAGCATATAAATATCTAGAGTTAACTTCACTAAAGGCATTATTGCAAAAAGAGGTAACCCCTTGTTTAGCAGTATTATAATCTATATCTTTATTCTGAATCATCCAATTATTAAGATATCTCTCCATAACCATTTTTATAGCATTCTCAGCATTTTCAACCAGTCCTGGTTCTCCACCTATGGAATTAAATGCACTCAGTATTATGTAATCAATTTCCTTATCAGATGCTCTTTCTTTTGCTGAAAGAGCATTGATGATATTCTTCATAAGTTTTATAAAATTTTCTGTTCCTAAAAATCCAGACGTGACAGCTATTTCAAAATAATCTTTTTCAAGAATTGTTGGAGGATTAAACGCCTCTTTATACATATCAGTATTATTACTTATTTCACTAAGTACCTGTTTTGCTATATCTAAGGAAGTTCCTGATTTATTAGACCACTCAGATATAGCACGTCCTAATTCCATAGCTTGCTTGATATTCTTTGAAAAACTAAGGAACGACAATATCTGACTTCTTATGTCTTCTTTTTCTTCAGGAGCTTCTTTCTTAAAAATATCTATCTCACCAATGTAAGTAGTATCTTCACTTCCACCAAATTCTTCTTTACCTTCAATAGCCTCATCAGATTCTTTCGAGGGGTTTTTATTTTCTTCCTCTCCTATAGCCTTTTCTAATTCTGCATCAAAAGGGTCTTCTAAAGCGACTCGAACCATCCCACTTATATCTGAAGATTGTTTCTTCCTTATTCCGGCCTTCATAGAAGCTACTTCTTTTACTTTGGCAGATACTTCAGGGGTTACTTCTATTTTTGTTGATTCTTTTATCTTTCCTGGATCTCCAGAAAATACTATTCCTTCTGCTATATCTGATATTTTATTCATATCCAGTTGAACAGTATTCATTCTTTCATAATCGTTGATTTTCTTTTTTATAGCGGTCAGCCATTTTTTTAATGGGTTATACAGGTCATCACTTTTTACCCATTCCTGGCCTTGTTGTGGCTGGTTCTTATTCACAAATTCTATGAATTTACCGGCAAGCAGGGGACCTATTTGATCTTCACTCATAGCAGGCTCATTTCCCGGGGTTTCTGGTATTATATTTATTCCTTGAGGATTTATTATTTCCTGTCCCAGTGCTTCAGCTTCACGTATCTTTACCGGTAATAGGGGTGTAAGAAGTTTTTGAAGAGCAATATTTATAGTATTCGCTTTCTTGTGAAGTTCTTGATCTAATGATTGCATAGCAGTTTCTCCTCTCTCTTCTTTCGTTTTATACGTGATATGGGTCTGTGATTCATTTAAGAAAGCCCTGTCTGTATGATATTTTTCTTTATACCTTTTTACTATTTCTACTACTTTCTTTTTAGTTTCTACTCTGAAAGAATCTATTTTTACACCATTCTGAAATACATCTATCCAATAACCTACTCCTACTGAAGCTCCTGGTTGTACCTTCCTCACAAATATGTCTGTTCCTGCTCCAATCGATACTGACATTATTTAGATTCCTTTTCTTCTTTCTCTACTTCCTGCATTCTTTTTTCCATAGCACTTATGTCTATATCAGATGTTTGTACTACTTTAATATTACCGTTTATGGTTACTGCTCTCTTTGTATCAGCAGATTCGAAATCTTTTATATATTCAGGATAAAAAGAAATAATAGGCCTTGTAATAGGAACAATGGAACTTTCATGAGCCTTAAGTATTTTTTGAGCCTCTTCTAATATTTTATTTTTACCTTCTTCAGATATAAACATATCTATAGTGGGAGATCCTAATCCACCTCCCGATAAGTTAAATATTCGAGATTCCGGTTTCCTTCCCAAATCTTTGTAAATATATGCCTTACCATACAATCCTTTAGAAGCTGACATAAGAATTTCATAATTATAATAAGGAGAAAATTCCTTTTCCTCTTTAGGCTCTTCTTTTTCAGAAATATCCTTTTCTTCCTCTTTAGAAAGTTCCTCTTTTTCTCCACCTACAGGACTTTTTTCAATAAGACCTACATACTCTTTTTGTTTTTCTGCATACTCTCCCGACTTTCGAGAAACTTCAGATTCATAATAATCTTCGAACTCTTTCTTTTTAGATGCAGTAAACTCATTATCATCTAAAATATCCTGTATTCTCCAATAAATTTGAGATGATAGCTCATCATCAAAACTTCTTGTACTAAGTGCTTTATTTATATAATCACTAAAAGATTGTATTTTACTTTTTTCTTCTTCTGGAAGTTTTGATTCCTTCTGTACAGAAGGACCTATTATATTATTTTCTATCTCGGATCCTATAATAGAATTAAGATTTTCTAGTATGTCTTTATCGACTAAACTAAAATTTGATTTTTTATAGTTTTCTAGACTTTTAGAAACATTCTCTTTGTTTCGTAAACTCTTCTTTATAGAGGATTCTAATATCTTCAATTCATTTTCAAGATTTTTAACATACTCACCAGAAACGGCTCCTTCTTTTTTTGTATCAAAATAAAAATCAGGAAAATTCTTTAAAGGTTTCTTAATAGGTTTTTTTGATTTACTCTTAGATTCATCCTCAATATAGGTCATTCCAAAAAGATCACTTAATTCCTTATCTCTGCTAAGTACCTCTTCCAAGTTGCTTTGTGCATTAGTAAAAGCATCAAATATTTTTTTAGAATCAAGCATTCCGTTCTCTCCAGAGAAAGAACCTAAGTTGATAATATGATCATCAAGAATCATTCTATTTTTTACTTGAGTGGGATCCCTAAGAACGTCTGCAGAACTAGTATCTCTCAATATCTCTGAAAATACTTTAGATTTTAATGAAAAACTTATATCTCCTATATCCAATTTTTCGCCCTGCTGAAGATGATAGTCCATAGCAGCTTCCTTGTTTATGGGACTAGCTAACGCTTCAAGAGCTCTTGTCTTATTTAACCAATCAGGTATATCAACAGTCATTCCCTTTTTGTGTGTTCCTAAAGGAATCTCCTGTTTTACATAAACAATAGTATCCGTCTTAAAATCAGGAGTTAAGGAAACATCTACATACGTTATAATTTTATTATAATTATCTTTTAAGTATTTAAGCATTGAGGCAGTTACTTCTTTACCACCTTTGCCAGATACAATATTTTTAATGGAATCCAAACTTTTAAATATCTCAGAAGCATTAACTTGATCCCCAAGATACCTAGTTATATCACTTTTTGTATCCATAGGAACAAGAAATTGACCTGTCTTCGCATGAGGTTCAAAGTAAACAAAAGGAGTAGATAATATCTTCTTGTAGACTTCTTCTGTACGATCAGCATATATAAAAAGATTCCCAAAAAGAGGTATTGCTGAGTATATTCCTAAAAAAGGATCGTATGTCTTATTAGGCTTCCCATCTTTTGTTACAGGAGTTGTCATCTTATTTATATGATTCATCATTGCATTTATCTTCATTTGGTTTCCAGCAAATGAAGTAAACATGAACCAACCCTTTTCAGTACCTTCTCCAGTCTTTCCAAGAGTTCCATAGTAATCTTTATCAAGTTCTGCATCAAATAAGAACTCTGGTGTATAAGAAACAATAGTAGTTTCTTCCCCTGTTTTAGGATCTACCTTTTTCTTCTTTGGAAGATATTTTTCTATTACAGAAGTTATATTATCTTTTATTTCTTTTTTTATAGAGGGATTATAAGAACTCACAATCAGTCTTATTGTATTATTAACATTAGGAACTATAGCAATACTACCAGATTCTATATTATTTATAGAGTATAAAGAATCTATTAAATTATTTATAACTTCATCCTTATTATTTCCAAAACTCCCAAAAGGGATATTAGTTATAAATACGCCTGCTCTCTGAAACATTCTAGGTTCGTGTGGTGTCATTACAAAACTTCTCCAGTTATATCATTTTTTCCAGTTTATAAATAAGAGAATCGAGCTGATTGCTTAATCTTTTTTTATCTTGAATTGTTTTCGCTTCCTTAATACTATTATAAATAGTACCCATTATAGAAAGTATTGGCTGTAAATCATCAGTAGCTACTTTCAGTAACCTACCAGGTATTATTTCTGATATGGCATCTATGACATATGCTGTATCACAAGCAGGAGAAGTCACAACACTTTGCTCATAAAATTCCATATCTTTAAGAAGTTCTGCTACTTTTTTCCCTTTGAGTCGAGATCCCCTGTTGTGTTTTAAACAAGCACATATATCTGAATCCTTAAATATTTCCTTTCCACATATAGTGCAAGAACTGCTCTTTATAGAGCAACCCATTGAAGTTCCTACCCTTGTAGGATATGTCTGAAGTGTTCGGGCCACTCCAGGACTTTTCATTTTATCGATACCAAAAAGAAGAACCGCATGCATATCTTCATAAGGCTCCATTACAAGGGTAGCATCAAAAGCAAGTCCTATTGCTGCTTCAGGATTATTACTTTGATGATTAAGAAATATACCAGCAGTTCTAAAAGTAAGATATCGAGCGATTTTCCTTACAGGATGTTCTGCCATAATTTCATCATAGTTAAATAAATCTGCGTTCTTGTTCACAGCATGTTCCCATAATGCTTTTTTATTAAGAGTTCCATGAAAGTCACCAAAGTCTAAAGCCCTTGTTGTTGCATAAACATAGTTTTCAACAGTAGGAGCAATATAAAATTCTTTATGATTAACTTCTACTATCTCAGCTATTTTATCTTTTTCCTTTTTATTGAATTCAGTAAAAAGCTGGTATTTAATAGGAGTTGATACTGCTGTTCTCTCATTCATGGTGAAACCTCTAAATTAAATTTCTTCTGCGAAGAAGAGAAGATACTACAATTTTTGTAGTATCAATAATTATAGGATCTATTTCCCTTATATCAATATTTCTTTTTTCAAGTATAGCTTCAAATATTTTATCTATAAATTCTTTAGGTAGACAATCAAGAGTTGAGAGTATATTATTCAAGGCATCTAAAGATTTATTTTCCTGAAAATCTAATCCATCTGGGTATGCTAAATAGAAAAGTCTTTCGGCATCTTGTTCATTTACATTAAATCTTTTCATAATGAAATCAACAAGCTGCTGCTTATCCATATCCTTTTGTATTCTAATATATACTATGATCTCTTTCTCTTTATTACTTGAAAGTCCCTTGTAGGTATAGGCACGTCTTTCTTTTAAGATGTTGTTGTTTCTCTTATTAACAAGAGATCCTATTTTTCTTTGTATGTAATTTTTGTAGTTCATATTAGAATATTTTGTTAAAGCTCTGTACTGTTGACTCCTCTAGTTTATGAGGGTATTCTATCCATAATTTTAAATTATCAAAGAAGAATGATTTTGAATCTTGATCTGTTTCATTAATACAAATACCTTCAGAATCCCAAGCTTTTCCAAACTTTATCTTTTCATTAGATCTTTCTTCTCCAGAATCTACAGCTCTCCATCCAATAACTTCTGAATTTCGCATTATAGGTTCTATGTATCCAAAAACCCGATACGTTTCTAGTTCGTTTCTGGTAAGATCATATGCTTTTTTCTCAAAAGCTTTATCTATAGATTTCTCGATTTCCTGGTAAATATCAACATGCTTTATAAGATTATCAATAATAGATTTATCTTGAGTACCTATCCAATTAGATACATAAAGATGCCTACCATTATTAAATATGGCGAGATTTCCTCTTTTTTTAAGCTTTTCATACATTAAAGAAGAAGAAATTGATAAAGATCGGGCATTCTTATCAAGATCTATAAGATCCTTTTCTATTGCCTTTTTAGTATGTTCTTCCCATTCAGGTAAATCTATAACATCCGGCACGAAATAGATTGTATCGTATTTCTTTTTAAGAACTCTTCCTACTTTATCTAAGTATTGTTTTGTAGGCCTAATAAACTCAACAGGGCAAGAAGATACTCGTATTCCGTTAGATATAAAATCTTTGTATCGTTCTATATGAGGATCTACTGTTTCATTTCCTTCAATACATCCAGAAAAGAGTATAATATCCCCCCGAGGAGATATCAACGAAGCAAGATTGTGCCGTTTAGTAAGCAAATCTAGTATCTCATATCTTATACCGTCATTCTCTATAACATTACTTAATTTTGCTGTTTCTATCCCTTGCTCTTGATACCCCTTCAATTGACCATAAGAAAAGCAGGTATTCCCCAGTGTTCTAAGATTTTTCAATATGGCTGACTTATCCATGTCAGCTGAGGCTATAAGATCTACCCAGCTCCTGAATTCTTCTACCATCAATATATCTGAGAAATCTTTTATTTCCCTGGCATAGACATTTCTTGATACCTGCAAAAAGTTGGTGGATCCATATGCCCAAAGTTTTCCCTGAAGATATATTCTACCCAATACATCTGAAATTTCTTTTCCTGTTGCTTGTATCTCTGAAGCAAATTTTCCATTTGATCTTTTATAGGTTACTTCCAGTTTATCATTGTAGTTTGAAAGTATCGTTATGACTTCTTGAGGTACATTTTTAGATTGTAAACTTTTCTTCCAGTCCTGATCATCTATTAGTATTAAATCTTTTGATATTTCTACTGCATAATTATTTTCATCTTCCTGAGTATAAGTTCCGTATTCTTTTATATTATCCAGTGTAACAAAATCTCCATCTGGTTTTAATGTGGGCGGTTCATCCATACGAGCTTCTTTCTTCTTACCGAACTTTAATCTATCCATTATTTTTGAAGCCATTGCTCCTAATGGAGCTCCTTGCCCTCCAGGTAAAGGCGCAATCGATTTTACTCCAAATTTTTCTTCCAGCTCTCTCTGCTTTTCTTTATTCGATAATTCTTCCTCTAAAGTAAGTCCCATTGCTGTCAACATTGTTAATACAGATACGGGACCTTTTCCATTAGAATAAACATTATTTAAAAAGGTAAGATATTGCTGATCATCTCGTAGAACTAATTTCTTATCCCATATTATCTGAGGTAGAATAAGTCTTTTGTTAAGTTCTTCTCCTTTTCTTGTTACTCGATACTGACCTACTATTTCCCTGGCATCCCTCTGATACCATCCATTCTTCTCAGCCATTACTCTTAAAAATTTATCTCGTAAAAATTTTATTTCAAAAAGATCCCTTTTTGCTTTATATCGTGCCAGTGCCATTTGTAATCCAACATTGGCAGAATTAAATGTTCCTATATTATGTACTAAGTAACTATGAGAATTCTCTACAGTAAGATTATAGACTTTCTTGGTATTTTTTACTACTTCAACCGATTTAACCATAACGTATACATAATTATCATCAACCCACGCTTTTTGACATTGAAACTTTTTCTCTGTTTCATCTAGCACTTTTGAATCTTCTCCCCAAACCAAGTTAGCCAGATCAAGTGCAAATTTACCATGAAAATCTAATCGATAGGTTGTTCTCCTTTTATAAACACTAGTTAAATTTCTTATCCTGTTATTCTGTATTGTCCAATTAGCAATAAATCCTAACTGTGCTAGTATAAGTTCCACTTGATACGCCAAAACTTCAGATGTTGTAGTATACATAACTACTTTGGATGTCTGACTACCATCCCCTCTAAATATTCCCTTAATTAATTCTTCCTTTAAGAAAAGGGGCCATCTCATAATATCTTCAGATAATTTCTTACCATAAGAGTATTCCCCAGCACTTTTCTTAAACCATATAATAAGATCTTTGAATTCTAATCTATTTGCAGAACGTAAACGTATTGTATTCTTTTTATTGTTTTCTTCAATTTGAACAATAGGCAATCCAATCTTTTTACAAAGGTCTAAAGCATCTTTCACTAAGGTATCTTTTTCTTTAACATTAAAAGTTAAATTAATCCCAGTTAATTCCTTTGTCGTATGATGTTTTGAATAGTTACCCTCAGCCAAGAAGTATCCTAACAATCGTGCTTGCTCCCTGGATGTGTTTGTCTTAATTTCAGAAAACTTTCGGGGAATCATCAAATAATCATATTTTTTAATTTCAGATGCTTGAAGAGTAATATTAGGATCATATCCTTCAGGAAGTCCTGCTACTGTCGTGTGGCCAAAACATTTTACAAAAGATACTTTATTAAAAATAACTTTATTTTCAGTTCTTCCTCCAATACGAGCTCCAGAGTGAGCATACATCTTTCCAGTCTTAATTTCTTTCCCGCAACCACAAGCACAGTTCCTAGGCCATGCCCATATCGGCCATTTGTGATTAGAAGTGCATTGAAATTCTTTTCCACCCCATAATTTAATATTAACTAAAGTTTCAGGTACTCCTTCACACCAATTATCAAGTACCTTCTGTGAAGTTCCATTTTTATCAATAACGAAAGTATCTTTAGAAATGTTCTCTATATTATTTTTACCATCCGGTGTTGTTACTTGTGTTCCTTCAGTAAAACAAGCGTAATTCTCACCTTTCATCAAAAAATCTTCACTGATTCCAAGAGCCATGCATTTCTTTTTATTTATCTCGGTCCACTCAGTATCCATTTTCATAAGCTTATCAGCTACAGTTATTATATCAACTTTGAGACCATAATGATATATCAAACTAAAATTTGGGTCAAAGTTTGCCTGCTGAAGCATCTGAGCCAAAGCCTTCTGATGGTTTGCATTCGGTATCCATCCTTTATTTTCATCACCAAGTTTAAATATCTTCAGCGGGTAAATAAAGTTATCAGCAATCGTAATCTGCGCTTCCCTAAGTTTGTCCTCATATTGGAGCAATCTGAACAATCTGCGCAGTATAGAAGTACCTCGTAGATCATAAGGGTTACTTCTCCGAGCTATGTGCGTGGTACAACTGGGGCTGAGCATGATATTTCTACCCGTAAGTACTCTTTTCACAATATCCTGAGGAAGACGTTTTTTAAGTTGTTGGTCTTCAGGTCTTCTTGAATGAACCAAAGATCTAAGTTCTTCGTCTGGAGTTAATTCTAATACGGGATCTCTATCAGCAAAAGGTGAATATTTAACTTCAATAAAGTCAGGATTGTGAATTACAATACTATCCCACATTCCTAGAGAATCACTCCAGTTTGTATAAATAAAGACTTCTCCAACTTTCATATATTCAAGATCAATCAAAGGAAGCATTGAAAAGAAATTTGTTTTATCAAGGCACTCATCAATAGCTCTTTGAATAACAGGATCATCTACTCGTAACTTTGCTCTAGAATAAGGAAGTTCTGCATGAACATCCAAAATAGCTCCAATCATTTCATCATGGTCATAAAACCATCGACACCATCTATTATTCCTTTTTATATCTTTGGGAAGATAGATAGCTGTAGTAGTAATTTCAGGATCATAAAATCTACGAGTAGGATTTCTCAGTATATTAGCAGATGACTGCATTCCCATAAAAGAAGAAGTGTTTACTGTTCCTGTATAAGAAGAAGTACTCTGCTTATCTCCACGATCATCTTGTACTGCTGCAGAATGAACATCTCTTGGTAGAATTATATCAAAATTATCTCGATAACCTGAAATAGGACTATTTTCATTTTTTAGTTCATCTGCCACGGGTTATCCTCCCCATTATGTTAAGATAAATAATATTATTATTTACCCTTTCTATATATTGATACTACTTTTCACAGCCGAGCGGGATTTTATACTCACTATTTATTTTTTAGATTACTTAGGAACATATGTATGACCTAGTATATCTACCATTTGCTTATACTTCTCTTGAATCTCTCTAGGAAGAGACTTTACCTCTGTGTCAGTCATAGATGTTGGTTTTGTAACTATGAAATTAACACTTCCAGGAATACGTTTTTTCTCTCGTAACTTAGAATCCTGAGGAATACGAACAATAGATATTCCTGGCCATCCATATGCATCTGGAGCCGTAAGTTCTACAGGTATATTAGGATTATTTGAAAAGTATCTCTCTTCCGTCTCAAGTTTAGCAGGCTTTGAAGGCTTATAAGTTGATTTTTGTGCAGTATCTAAATAATTCGTCATAAAAGAAATAATCTCTTTAGATTTCTTTCTTTCATCCTCTGTAAGACTTTCCGGAGAATACAAATATTTAAAAACTATTTTATTATCGGGACGAGTCTTATCTGCAAAATTTACAAGTTCCGCAGCTTTATACAATTCAGAAACATCGTCCATCGATATTATCTTATAATCTTTACCTTTTCTTTCTAAGATAGCAGTGTTTGCTTTTTCTATTGCATCGAATAATTTATTTTTATTTCCAACAATAGTTCCTAAGTTAAGATCTTTAGAAGATTTAAGACTCCTAAATACTTCCTCTGCATTGTTTAATAAGTTTACATAAAGGTTATCTTTATATTTCTCTGTTTTAGGAAAATCTGTCTTCTCTTTACGAAGATAGTTCTCAAACTCATCCATAAGAAATACAAAGTTATCAACCAGTTGCTGCCTTTGATGATCTCTTGTTTTTTCAGAAAATGTTAAAGCAAGAGAACTTGTCCCTGTTACTCCTCCAAATCTTCTCAGTTTGGAAATATCCTCTGATTTTTCAGTACTTTTTCCTGGATGTGCAATGTAATCTGTTTTTTTAGATTCTTCCATCTTTTTAGAATAATCTATTTGAGGAGCATATTCTGCATGAGCAGGATTAAATGTTCCCGCAGCCGTAGACTTACAAGACTTTAAAGATCTCATACATTGATTCACTAAAGATTTCCAATCATTAAGTATATATAAAGAATTCCACTCAGAAGAAGGAATCTGACTTCGAGGTACTTTGGTATAAGTATCAAATCCAACACCAGACATATTCTGAATAGACTCTGAATATACAGGATCAAAATGTAGAACATTATGAATATCTTCAATAATTTTTGGAGTAAGTTTATACTTACTAGAAAACTCTGATAAAATAAAATTCTGTATGCTCTCTTGTGAATAAGAAAAATTTGATTTATCCCCTATAAGATTTTTTACATCATCTTGAACAGAGGTATTTAAAGTATTATTCATATTTACAAGAGTGTCTTTCTTAAAGAAAATATTCATTATTTGACTTAAGGGATTTATTGATTTTTCTATATCTCCCGAAATATCATCTATTCTTTTTCTCTTAGCATTTGCTATGTCTATAAGACTTTGAGTATTTATTATCCCTTTATACTCTCCAATACTATCAAATAAATTGAGCATAGAAATAAAAGAGTTTACTGTAAATTGTTTATTGCCCTTCATATTTTTAAGGGCAGTCATCATCATTTCTACTCCTTCTTTCTTTGTAGAAAGATCATTTTTATTTTTAACAGTAAATGCCTCAGTAGGAGCAGTTTTTATATATCTTAAAACAATATTTAAAACATTTCTATAATCCTTAGTTAACCCTTCTGAAGTCTTTTCCATTACATCTAGCAAATTCTTTGATTCTTCAATAATATTTACTGCTTGTCTGTTCTTATAATTTAAACGTCTGTAGAAGTCCAAATCTTTGTCAGATATATCTCCTTGTTCATCCTCACCAGCAGGAGTATAACTGTTATAAAAATTCATAACATCTTCTACAGCTAAAGTAATCTTTTTATTATTATCCTTAAACGGCTTAACAATCTCTTGAGGGAAATCTTTAGGTATAGCTCTTACTAGTCTGTTATACTCAGAAGAAAGCCCATTTAAATTTCTTTCTGCATCTTTATAAAATTTGTCATATATGGATGTATATCCACTTTCTCTCGATCTTATGAGTTTATCTATTCCCTGAAAAGAATTATGCATATCACTAAATGCCTTATTCTTTACGGACTCAGCTGAATTGAATTCAGTTAACTCTTTTATAAAACCTTCTTTCTTTGCCTCAATATATTGTTTTGATGCTAAATAGTGAGAGATTAACCCTTCAGTAACAGTTATTACTCTATCTATAATCGCTTTCGACGATTCTCTCTCTGCTACCTTAAACTCCACCCTTTTTTTAGCAATATCTTCTATTTTATTTTTTAAGTTTTCAAAATAATCATCAGGAATACTCTCAATATTTCCCCTAGAAAGATCATCAATGTATTTACTAAAAGTATTATCCATTTCTTTAGGGAATAGAGATTCTTCAAAAACATCCTTATCCATTTGACCTAATCTTCTAAGAATATAACTGTATACCTCAGGATCATTAAGATCTTCTTTAGTTATATCATTTCCAGTCGATATTAATTTTTTAAGAATGCTTTCGTATCTTTCTATAAGTTCTTCTGTTGATAAAATATCTCCTGTAGCATGCTCCAAGTTCTTAGTTCTATAACTAATTATTTTTTCTTTATTACTTTGAGCTTTGCTGATTTCCTCTTTCTTGCTATTAATTTGTTTAGAGGTATTATCTAGATTTGATTGAATACTTTGAAGTTTTGTCTGAACGTCATATTTAGGATCGATTTCATTATTCTTTATAGCTTCGTTTAATGTTTGATTTTCTTGAATAAGAGATTTTTGATCTTCTATCAACGCATTCAATCCGTTATAAAGAATTTCTATGTTCCTATCTAATCTTTCTACTTCTGCTTTATTAAGATCAATCTTAGTTTCTTTCTCAACAGAACGTCCTGAAACACCTTGGCCTTCTGCAGGCTCTGTCGTTAAAGACATAAAACCTACATTCTTTCCAGAAACTCCTTCCGGAGAATATAATTCACTTTGTAGTTTTTCAATATTATCTTTTAGTAATCCTACTAATTCTGTTTTATAAGATTTTCTTCCTTCAGCAGGAATTTTCCCAAATAGTTTAGAAGGCTCTGCTTTAAATTGTTTATAAACAATATCCTTGTATTTCTTTACAAACTCAGATAAATATTTTTTATCAGAACTGGATGCAAGAGTATTAACATCCCTTGCAAAATCATTAATGCCTTCAAAAGGATCCCCACTTATTTCAAATTTAGGAGAGTCTACTTGTATATCTGGAGGTGTCTTTCTAGATTGTTTCCCATAAACCCGTACGGGTTTTTGTTCTTTTGTAGAAGAAACTTCATATCCAAATCTTTTTGAAAGAGTATCTATCCGGTTTCTAAGATTATTTATTCTCTCTTCACTTGTAGAAAAGAAAACACCATTATCTTTAAGAGATGTTCCTTTTTCAGAAATTCCAAACCAATAATCCATCCAGGTATTTATATCATAACCTGACAAAGAAAAAGAGTATTCACCTTTTTTATCTGTGCCTTCGTCTTCTTCAGCAGCGAATTTTATAAATTCTTCAGCAATAACATTAACTATAGAATCAAATTCCTCTTGAGGAATTTTTCCTATTTTATTAGAAGCATTTCTTATCTTATAAAAAAAATATTCTTCTTTAAGAACATCTAAAAGAAGAGACAAATCTTCTTCTCTATCAAACATGGAAAGATCTATTTGAGACATTTCTAATCTCCTACTATCAAATAATTGGTTTTATCCCTTCTTTTTCTATTGCGTCAATACTATCCGACTTATAAACATCTTCCTCTTCCGGTCCACTCCCTTCAGGAGTTACTGTAATAACACCACTTTGAGGAGTAACAATTACTTTTTTATCTTTCTTAGTATCGTAAAATTCTTTCTTACCTTCACTAACAGCTTGTGATGGTGTTAATTCTCCTTCTGCAGCCTCTTTAATATTAAGAAGAGCTGCATAGATAGCTTCATGAATAAAAATTTCTTCGTCAATGTCTTCAGAAGCAGATCTCGGAGGAATAAGGTATCTTGGTTTTTCTTCCATTTTTTTATTATCTTTTTTCTCTGTTGGAAATTCTGCTTTGTAGGAAGAAACAAGATAAGTAGGAATTTTCATTTTATAAGAGTAGTTTTCCTTTCCTGTTTCTGGATCAAAATTAATACCTTCTACCCAAGAGACAATCTCATCCCCAAAAGGATCTCTTCTCATAAATTTTTTAATTATTTTAAAAACATTGTGTTTTAAATAATCTTGTTCTTTACTCTGAGTTTCTAAGTATTTTTTCTTTTCTGCATCCTCAGGTTCTTCTTTTTTAGAGGAAGGAGAAGGATAAGGAATTTTTAAATCCTTTGTAGGTTCCACAGCCTTAGGGGTTTCTTTCTGACTTTTTTGTTCTTGATTTGGAAATTCATATCCTTCCCAAACCTGACGACCTCGCTCAGCAGCATCTTCTGATAATTCTTCTACTGTTTTTTTAGGATCATCTTGTTTAAAGAATTTATCAAATATCGCAGTCTTCTTTATATACTCTAAGTTAGCATATTTTATTTTAGGAATATAAAAAGCATCCCCTATATTAAGACTATTTCCCAATTGATCTTCAAAGTATTCATCAGTCTCTTCTTTTTTATTTACAGGAAGTAATGAACTAGAAAAAAACTCTCTGTAGGCATTAGCTCCGAGTTCTTGTTCCATATTTAATCTATTTTCTTTTTCTTCAAGGGAAGATGTGTCTGTATATTTAGAACTAGCTCCTTTAACTTTTTTTTCCCAATGATTTCTCAATGTTGCTAAAATCTTTTTTATTTTAGAAAATATTGAGTGATTTAAAGTAGAACCATACTCTCTATTAAAATAATTAAAATATCTTCCATAGTGCTTATTGTAATATTCTTTTCTTTTTTCAAACTCGGCTGGATCCAAATCCAGTAATTTATTTAAAACTTCAGGGGATTTAAAATAAAGATAGTAGAATAAAGTTAACCCTGCTTTTATATTTGATTCAGAACCCATATCAGGAAAAGCTGTATTAAAAGAACTCAAAGCTTTAGGAAAGGAACCTTCAACAAAATCAAGAAAATACGATAAAAATCCATTATCATTAAAATAATTCTGCACTTCAGAAAATACATTCCTAGAATTCATAATATTACCCCAAAATTTCTTTTATTAAATCTCTGAGAATTTTATCAGAGGGAACTTTTTCGATTGATCCTTTTTCTTCTGGAATCTTTCCTTCTATCTCAATTATTTCAGGCCCTTTATCTTCAGAGAAATCCTCGAGATTAACTTCTTTAAGAATCCCATCATCCCCTTTAGATTCGATAAAGCCTTCCTCAAATTCGATATCATTGTTGTCATTATCATCATCTTCCTTCTCGTTTTCATCCTCACCAATCTCCTCTTCGTCCTCATACTCATAATCGTCTTCTTCCTCTTCATCTTCTTTCTCGTCTCCCTCTTCTTCTAAATCAATATCTATATCATCCAAATCTTCATCCTTCAAATCTTCCTTTTCAGAATCTTCGTCTTCTTCGTATTCTGATTTATTATCAAGATCTAACATTTTACTTATCTCTTCAAGTTCTTCTGGAGATACTTTTTTAATAAGATCTTCTTCAGAAAGACTTTTTATTTCACTAAGAAAATTTTCAATCTCACCATAGAATTCCTCATCCGCAGATTCTTCATAATCAGAAGAATTATCTTCGAAGTCTTCTTTCAAGTCATCATCCTCTATAACATCCAAAACTCCTTCTTCTGATCCATGTTTTGTGATATCATCAATAACGGTTTGTTTTCCTTTATTGAATACAAGCTTTGTGGGATGAGTGTTATAAAATCCTCGAGATTGATCATCTGTGATTTTAAGAAATACATCAACACCTCCTTCTTTTGTACATACAATACTTTCTGCTATCTTCACATGTGTAGAAGGATATTTATCCACAAAAAGTTTTGCTGCTACCCTTTCAAAGGGTTGTTGATTAATAAAAGAATAATGACCGAAACCTTTAGAGTTTGTTCTCAACCAGGAAGCCAAGTCGTTTTCGGCTATATCTTTCTGGGTAAGTGAAACCAGACCCTTTTTAGAATTTATTTTCACTACTTCTGCCATGATAAGAACCTCGTATTTATTAAATGTTGATTAAATGTATAATTGCGTTTAATATAATTATATGAAATTTGATTAAAATTTTAACCTGAAAAGGTAAGTTTAAGTTCATTCCTGAATATTTTTCAGGGGACTTAAAAAAATTCTATTGACAGATATTTATTATAAAATAGCGTCCTGCTATATAAAACATAGATAGATGAACCATATTAGATTAAATAATGACTAAAACAGAATCGAACCCAAAATTAAAACCGCTCTATCTATAATATTCCGACGAAACAGCTCTTATTTTAGTATTTAAGAATAAGAAACATAAAATTTCACAATTTGTAATATCGTTATTGTACTCTTAGGTTTTTCTGCTCATATCTAAGGGTGTAATAGCCCTCAACCTTCAGAAATACCGAGCAGAACCTGGAAACAGGTGGTACTTTCTGGAGGTTTTTTATTTTATCCTGTCCTCATTATTAAATTTCAGTAAAAAGCAAATTCGAGAATCATTTAATACGTTAGAATCTCTAGATATTGTAAAATTAGAATTTAAAAATATAAAAATTAAAGGAGGAGTACTCTATAATGTGATGTTTGTTAAACCAAACCCTGAAAAAATAAAAAATATAACATATGAACTCGAGAGGAACTCATGATAAAAAATACAACACCTACTGTAGATGCTATTGGAAAATTAAATATATCCGGTGATATTCTACCTCCTTCTTGGTTAAAAGCAATTACATATACAACAACTAAAGGAAAAAAAGTTACTGATTTCTTAGCTGCGTATATACTAGCCAATATTAGATATTGGTATACTCCTACAACCACAAGAGATCCTCAAACCGATGATATCGCATCAATATCAAAAAAATTCAATTCTGATAAACTTCAGAAAAGCTATAGTGATTACGCTGAATTAACTGGATCTAGCAAAAGGCAAGTCCGTGATTCATTTGAGACATTAGTACGTTTAAATCTTATTTCTGTAGAATTTAGACAAGTACTTGTAAAAAACACAATGCTCTATAATGTAATGTTTGTAGAACCTAATGTTGAAAGAATAACTGAAATAACTTATAATCATATCGAAAAGGGGGGTCATACAAAAATCCGTACCACCCCCCTACGAGAATCTGTACCACCCTCATACGGAAATCCGTATGACCCTCCTACGGAAATCTGTAATACATATACAAAGATTACTACAGAGAATACTACAGAGATTACTACAGATCTTTTTTTTGGGGAAGAAAAAAAACATCAGGAAGATAACTCTTTAGGAATTCCTAAAAGAGAAGAGGGGGAGAAAGAGAACTCCTTAGAAGAGTTAAGAGAAGAAAGGACTCAGGAAAGTTTAAAAGAATTGACCTCGGCGGGACTTATTCAATTTTTAATAGATAAAAACAATGGATGTATACCTATATATTATAATGATTTAATTAAGAATAGCAACAGGATAATTAATATTTTACAACGGATAGAGGTGTACGGGAAACAATCTAAAATTGAAAAAAATATTATTCGATTAGAATCTTTAGAAACTTGGATAAATAGATTCACTTTGAGTAAAGTACTTGAAGCTATAGAAACCATCGAAGGAAGCATTGCACTTGGAATCTGTTCAAGAAAGATAACCCCTAAGTATTTTCTAGAGGCCCTGCTAAGAAATGTACCTGAAGACACATCTCATTTAGAACCTGTTGAAGATAATTATGTATATGTTTGTAAATGTGGTCATAAAACACAACTTCATGATGATTTAAGATTCTGTTCTGTGTGTGGAACGGAGGTAGACTATTTAGTAACACAAGAAGGTGAGAGGATTTATTCATGAGAGAGGTATTCGAAGGATTTAGAGAGTTTTGTCATAAAACATTTGGAAGGGAAGATGGAGATATTGTTTGTAGATTTTATAATTCATTTTTCGATTATACTAAATTTAAAAGAGAAGGTGCAGAGAAAAAAATAACGAAACAGGACAAGATAACAAATATATCAATGTTGGTAGAAAAAGTAGGTAAAGATAGACTTGTAGAATGTGTAAAATATTTTAAAGAAGATTGGGAAAAAGGATTAGTTAAAACGCATTCGTTAAAATATTTTAATGCTGTTGTAGAAAATTTAAAACAAATAAAAAAGCCAGGTCTTTCTTCCGATAAAAAAGAAATTAAATTAGCTACACCTACGAAATATAAGAAAGTTAGAGAGGGTATGGGTACAGAATATCTAAATTGGGATTATACATGTAGCTGCAGTAATATCATTGATGCTTGGACTATGGAGTGTTCTAAATGTGGTTCTTTAATAGATTGGAAAGATATTTCAAAAAAACTATAAAGTATCTTAAGCTGTTTGGAATAAATTTTATTTTTTATTTATTAAAATGTATAAAATTAATTTATTCCTGTATAAAAGAAATAAGATCAATACCCAAAGAAATAGAATTGGTAAAGAAAGATCCTTTTATAAAAACATGGAGAGATAATTACACAGAAAATTTAAAATTAGGAATATTTAAAATAACAACAAGGGTTGATTCTTTGGAAATCTTAAAGAAAAGATTATCAAGAAACATACCAGTTATTCTTCTTGCAGATGGACCTTCTCTTGATAAAGATATAAAGGTTATTAAAAAAATGACCCACAATTTTTATATAATCTGTCAAGATGCCGTTCTTTATAATTGTCTAAAAAATAAAATAAAACCAAATCTTGTAGTATCTTTAGATCCATCAATACTAATTAAATTCTTTTGGCATGATCTAGATACTTCTGATTTAATACTAGTTGCATCTTCGACACTAAACCCCGAAGCACTAAAAGCCTGGAAAGGAAAAATATTATTTTTTAATCAATCAGATACTATTCGATATAAAAATTTAGTACTAAAGAAAATGACATGGAAGACAAGAAAGTACCCTTATGTCCAAAATAACGGATGGGTCGGAAATGCAATGTTTATAATATCGGTTCTTCTTGATCCTAGTTGTATTATTTTATCAGGATACGATCTAGCATATACTCATAAAAAATATTATTGTAAGGACTATCTTGAAAGAAGAGCTCGTGCCTTAGGAATTTCTAAAAAAGAAGTTATAAAATATGAAGTAAAAAAAGAACTTAAGTACTTTGATCCTCACACAGAAAATGATTATTATACCTCTAAATTATTTAGTTACTATGCTATGCTCCTCTTATCTTTGATTAAAGTATCACATAGATACGTTCTTAATTCTTCAAAATCAGGGATACTTAAGGGATTAGATATAATTAACCTTGAAATACTGGAGAAACTTGAAATAAGGGAGAAAATTAAATGATACTTTTTTTCAGTGATATTCATCTAGGATTAAGATCTCATTCAATTCAGGACTCTAACGGAATATATTCAGCAGAACTTGATGCTATGAAGGCTCTTGATTATATATTTGAAAGAGGTAAAAAGGATGATATTAATACTATAATCTTTGGTGGAGATATGACTCATACAAACCATCCTACCCCACCGAATGTTCAATTTTTGGCAGAATGGCTTTTTAATATGGATTCTTTGAATAAACCCGTATATATTATTACAGGAAATCATGATACTTCTATGTACCATCATGGAATGATTTTTGGAAGTAAACTGAAACTTAAAAATATAAAGTTTATCTACGAAGAAAACCACAATTTTAATTGGTACGATTGGAATGTTAAATTTATACCGTATGTCCCAAATAAAAGTCTTAAGGATAAGGATGCCTTTGTCAATCAAGAACTTGAGATGGCCATCTCTTCTGCAAGAGACAGAACTATGATCGTATCACATATTCAAGAGTATTCTAGCCGTATAGGATCTGAAAGCCGAATGCTGTCTCGGGGAGTTTATCTTCTTGATGCAGATGTATTTAAAGATAGAAAGTTTTTATTTCTTCTAGGTCATATCCACACAGCCCAAAATTATGTAAAAGGAAATGTATCTGTTATCTACCCTGGATCAACATCCTATATGGATGCTACAGACATAGGACTTAAAAAAGGATTTTGCCTTATAGATAAAGATGGAAATTCTTACTTTGAAGAAATACCAGGAATAAGAAAGTTTTTAAGATACTCTGTACCAGATGGAATAGATCCTCTAGAATTTTTTAAATCATCAAGAATATTACTAGGATCCGTTATTTTTATAGATCATTTATTTGAAGAAAAATTAAATATTACAGAAATATATAAATTCTTTAAAGATCGAGAATGCCTTATTGGAAGTATTAAAAAGAGAGATAAAAAAGAAAATACAGGTTCTGACAGTATTTTTATAAATACAAGAAAAAGCAGTTATGATATATTTAGGGATTATGTTAATAATTATAAAACAGATCTAGATAAAGAAAAGATTATAAGCTGTGGTATTAAACGTATTGAATCTTATGCAGAGATAAATAAGGATAAATAATATGAAGATAGAAACTATTGAACTTGAAGGTTATAGTTCTTATAAAAATTATACCCTTGTTCAAATACCAGAAGGTATTACTGGAATAGTTGGAGTTTTTGATGATGCTACTGGTAAGAGCAACGGCTGTGGTAAAAGCTCTTTAGTAATGTCTATAATATACGCTCTTTATGGAGAAGGAGAGGCTGATAAAATATTAGAATTTGTTAATGATACTTCTGATTCAATGTACGTAAGGGTTAAATTTATTAAGGATGGGCAAGCATATACTTGTGAAAGAGGCATAAATAAAGGAGCTTCATACCTGGATCTATTTCAAGAAGACGTAAGACTTGGTGATAAAATAGATACAACCCAAGAGCATATAAATAGAATAATAGGAATGGATTATGATATGTTTACCGCATCTGTCTTCTTTGAACAGATGAATATGGATAAATTTATAGATAATAATAAGACAAGTCCTGAAGAGAGAAGAAACTATATAAACAAAGTTCTCGATATGGAAATATGGAGGACCCTTAGCAAGGATATATCAAAAGATATAAAAAAATTATCCGACTCAATTTTAAGCTCTCAAAATAATATAACAATTTGGGAAGAGAAATCAAAAAGTATAGGAGAATCCCTATTCAAAAAGGAACCTCTTGAAAAAAACATAGAAAATTTATATAAAAGAAAAATAGAAGCTAATGAATTCATACAAGAGTTTTATAAATATAAATCTGATCTTGATATGCTATCTTTAAAAAAATCCTCTCTTATATCAGAGAGCAGAGATCTAGAAGGGATAGTAACTAAGATAGATGCTACAAAAAAGATTGAAGAAGAATTATCTTTAAAATTGAATTCATTTAATTTGGAAGATGTAGAACCTGAAATTAATGGATATACAGAGGACTTGCTAAAATTTAAAGACAATCTTGAATTCAAGGAAAGTGAGGAGCAAGAATTAAAAGATAAAAACAACAATCTAGCTGTAGAAATTGCTCGGATTAATCAAGATATTAAGAATCTAGAATCTCAAAAACTTAATATAGGATCTGGAGTATGCCCTACTTGTAAGCAAGAAGTTACTGAAGATCATCTTCAAGAAGAAAATTTAAAAGTATCTAATCAATTGGATTCTATTAATAAAACTCTTGAACCCCTTAATAAATCAAAACTAGATATTTTGAAATCGTTAGATATAATAAAAACTGAAAAAGGGCAATTAAAATTATCTATAGAAAACAGTGAACTAAAAATAAAGACCTTGGAAGATAGAAAGAATAGAAATATTATAGATTACAACTCTTGTAAAAACAACTTAGATATTTGTAAATCTCAGTTAAGCTCTTTTGAAGAAAACAAACTCAATAAAATAGAAAAGATAAGCGTCCTCGAACTAGATATAAAATCCCTTGAGGAAACACTTTCTAAAATACAGTTTAATGAATCTGAACTAAAACAAAAAACAATAGAACTTACCAATATAGATAAGTCCTTAAATAGTTTATCCCTAGAATTAGGCTCTCTTCTAGAGAAAGAAAAGTCGAAGAAAGATCTAGATAATCAAATAGATTCTGAAAAGAAGTTACTGAATTCCTACAAAGAAGAGAAATCTGTAAATGATGAACTTTATAAAATATTCTTAGAAATACCAAAGAATATATTTAATGAGTCTATTGCCTCTATAGAACAATTTTCTAATGAAATAATACAACATGTAATGCCGAATCTTGTAGTAAAAATATATGAGGATACCTCTAAAAAGAACAGTCCAATCGTAATAGGATTTGAGAAAAATGGCAAGTATCGAAGCTATAAAAGACTCTCTGGAGGACAAAAAACAATCGTTAATATCGGGTTACGACTGGGGTTCTCTAAAGTTATAACTCAGCAAACAATGTCTAACATTCAGTTTATAGTCATGGATGAACCTTTTGGGGCTCTTGATGAAGAAAACCGGACGTTGGTTAAAAAAATATTGACTTTAATATCGGAATCCTTTAATCAAATATTAGTTATTACACATACGGAAGATGCAGAATCTTTTCCCAACTTAATAACTATCCATATGGATCAAAATGAAATTAGTTATATCAATTAAAAATTAATTGGAGATTATATGATAAAAAAGAACATCTATAAAGATTTTCGTGACTATACAGGCCTTTCTGATTCAGTGTATGAAACCATATTCTCTAGAATTGAAGAAAACCTTTATAAATTAAATGACTTGAAATGGTTGTATTTTATATACAATGATAAAGATGCTGATACTACCTCAATGATCAATTTTTCCAAAGACGAAACAATACCACTTTATGTTGTTGAGCTTATAAAGAACGCTTTTGGAAATTACTACACTCTTCCAAAATCAGTAGTTGTTACAATAGGAATGTCTTATAAAGACGCTGAGCATTTGGTTATTTGTAATTCAGAAGGAACTACAATACCAGATGAAATAAATTTTATAAAAGACTATTTTCATTTATTTTTTATGACTCATCCTGTTAGGGATATATTCTTTGAATATGACTCAATATTTAGTTTTATAGATAAATTTAAAAATCCAGTGAAAGGAATATTTCCTGCATTGGAGAAAAAGTTTGGAACAAAGATTTCTAAATTTGAGGTAGAGAGTCAAGGTATAAATCAAAAAAATATTATGACAGAGAAACTCCTTATAGATTCTCTCGAAGAAAAGATTTCTCAGGTATTAACAAGAATAGAACATATAAAGATGGAAAGAGAGAATCTTCAAAACAACAAAAGCGAGATGTTTGAGAAGGTGAATAACAGAGAATCTCTTATGCAAGAAAGAGAAAAATTCGCTATAGAAAATCAAATGCTATCAGAATCGAAAAAAACATACGAAGATAGGTTGCTTCAACTTAATAACATAATAAAAGATATTGATGCTGAACTTTCTTTTATGGTAGATAGAGGTGGAAATGATGAAGATTTAAGATATCTTCATGACAAAAAAATAGTATTCGATCATGACAGAACCTCTGTAGAAAAAACTCTCAAAGATATATCTCTTCTTGTAAGGACATCCGGTTCTAATATAGAAATTCTTAGTAAAGAAATTCAAAGAATAGATAGCTATAAAGATACTGATCTTAGTAGTATTGATACTAGAATAAATCAACTTAATGCTGAGCAAGATATTCTTTTTAAAGAAATGCTCAATCATGAGACAAAACTTAAAGGTATAAAATCTAAAAATTTAGATAAGCAACTCAAATTCGAGCAATCTCACTCTTATGCAGATGCTACTATAAGCAATATAGAAAATAATACAATCGTAACTCATTTATCTTCTAGTCTTCAACCACTTCCGGTAACAATTATAGCCAATTATCTAAGATACTTCTTTGGATATCATACGACTAACCTGGCTTCAAATCTTATGGAGCAGTTTCCAAATAATAATATATATGTAATACAAGCTCTTGCTTCTCGTCAGGTACTCACAGATTACTTTGGATTATACTTTAATAATTTCTTTTCTGTATTTCCTATAGAAAACCCAAGAATAGAGAATACATTGCTTATAGTTAAAGAGAGCTAATGTTTCCACTTTTCAATAAATTAAAGTCCAGAGGTAAATCCCCATCAAAGCTAACATCTTATATTAAAGATGCTGCAGAGTTATCTCAAGATATAAATAAAAAATCAAAGAAATTAGATGAAATAGAATATGAAACTATATTAGAACAGAAAAATGAGACGTTTATATCCTTAGCTGACTTTCTTGAAATAATGGATAAGAAAGATATATCAATAAAAGATATTTTAAAAGTTTGTAAGCATATATCAGAACTAGATAAATCGAAATTTTCTTTTATCGATGTCTATCCTCTAGTAGAAGAAGATAAGATAATATTATCAATAAATAAAAATACTTCTTATACTGGTGATAAAATAAGAATAGTTACAGCGAAGGTATTGCGAAATGGATAATGATTTTAGTAATGAAAAAAATATAATAGATATGTGCTCAGAAGATCCCAAGGAAGAATCCTTCCTGCCAGTAACATCTAATACTGCTATTGTTCCAACAATTGAACCTGATAAGATGGATTATTATGGAAAGTATATAAAAAAAAGTCGTGCTTGTATTGTTTGCACTCGTCGAGATCATATGGAAATAAATATGATGAGAGCAAAAAAACATTTACCCTTAAGTGATATATCCTATAATGTAAATATTTCCGTTGATAACCTTACTACACATTTTAATAATCATTATATTATATCTTCTAGTGTTCAAAAAATAATAAATATAAAAGAGGATACCAACCAGGAGTCACGAGAACTTGTTGCTTCTATCTTAGAAGGAAATATAGATCTTTTTGCAGGAGCTCAGGGAGTTCTCGAAGCAAAAGGGCAGAGACTTCATTTTATTCAGAATAGAATAAAGGAATTATCTGATCATCAAGAAACAAGAATACTTGAGGATATAGAGATTCAAGAATTTTTTCAAATGAATAAATTAGCTGAAGAAGTTGAAAATTCTATTCTAAAAACCTGGCAGATAATTGATAAAAGATTATTCCCTATAAGTCGAGATGATTTATCTAATGCTATTCTTTCCTACAAACTTGGTGTATTGAGTAAGATACTTGATGATATTCAAATAGTTTTTGTAGATTTTGAAAAGAATCCTGCTTATGCAAATCTTATTCAAAATCTCAGAATATCCCTTTCAGAGAAATTTAATTTTCTTGAGGATAGTATTTTAAAATCAGGTGGAGTTATTCAAGGTACGGAAAAAGCAAAAGCTAAACCTACAGAACCTCCAACAGAACCTGAAGAAGATTAGGTATATATTAGTAAGAGGTGCTTTATGAAATTGTTTCTAGGAAAGCAAGAAGAACCATTCAAATACTCTACAGAAAACCGGCCTTGGGGATATTACGGTTTATATTCTGACAATGAAAAATGCACAACTAAGATATTATACATAAATAAGAATGAGTCTCTTTCAATGCAATATCATTTCAAACGTGATCAATTTTATCTTATTCTAAGTGAAGGGTTTGTAATTGATTATAGCAGTAAGCCTGTTCCAGAAGAAATACTAAGTGAACAAGATGAGTATAAAAGATTTGGAGATCTTGAACTTTTTCTTAAAGAAAATATTATAACAGTAAAAGCAGAGAAAGGAGATATGTTTGGTTTCCATAGATTTGTTATTCATAGAGCAACTTATGTGGGTCCTGATCCTCAAGGTCTTGTTCTCGATGTAGCCTTTGGTGAAAATGATGAACAAGATATTGTAAGAATAAAAGATCGGTATGGGAGAGCACAATGACTACTCAAGAGAAGATAGATCAAGTTTGTAGTAATTTTGCTACATTCCTAAAAGAGAAGAATAAACGATACGGAGACTCTGCTATAGCTCCTATAAGAATATTCTCTAAAAGCGAAGCAGGGGATAATATATTAAATAGATGTGATGAGAAACTTTCTAGAATAAGAAACAGTCCCGAATTAAGAAAAAACGATATTTGTGATTTAATGGGCTACTTGGTTCTTTTATGTATACAACAAGATTGGACAACCTATGAGGATTTAGTAGATTAAACAATATTTATGCGATATATACCACCCACACTACTTTCAAAAGATGAAATTGAATATATTCGTAATAATATAGATACGTTTAAAACCAATTGGTTATTTAATTCTTCTTATGATTGAGAAAAATTGGTTAGATTTTGAAGATTTATTAGATTAAATATAGAGAAGTATATAGCAATATTATAAATAAGGGGCATAGAGGTGCTTCTCAATTTAGGTAACGGAGTTTTTATTAATACAGAGAGGATAGTGTCTATTGAGATAATAGAACCACTTGTTCATGAACAGTATGGACTTGTTCCCAATGGATACAATCTCATATTTATTACAGATATCATTAATGATAGAGAATCTATAGAATGTGCTTGTGATAACTCTAAGTGTCCTGTTGCTATGAAAGATTCTTATAACTATCTTTATTATATTCATCCTAAAAGTTTTAGTTCTCGAGAGGATGCAGAGTTATGGTTATTTAAAAATCTTTCTGATAGAATAATAAACGATAAAACCGATATGCACTAATAATGATTATGAATGGAGGTGATGATAAAGTGGAAGTTAGCATAGAACTTCCTAAGGAAGATATAGTAGAATTAGCAAAGATGTCCATGAAACTTGATAGGTCTGTAAACTGGATACTAAAGAATTGCCTTAAAATATATATACAAAAGCAAGGCAAGCAGACTTCAAAAATCAAAGATAAAAACAGATAATATTAAGATGAGGTTGTTATGGCAATTCATTACAAGAGAGATGGGGGACTGTCTATTTGCGGTTACTCTGGTTATGGAAGTAAGAATTCATCTAATATCGACAAAGTAACCTGCAAGAGATGCCTTTACATTATTAAAAGCAAACAAACTCTAGAACTAAAAAATAGAGATCAATCCCTTACACGAAAATCAATGTATTTAAAAAATATTTGACAAGTTGCTTAAATTGACTAAGTTTCCTGATGTACTGATAATGTATAAAAAAATTTAATCTGGTGTGAATAACAATGAAAAAATTCTTTATGGGATTATTGAATTTTTTATTTCGGAAGCAAGATCCGGATAGAATCGTTCGTCAAAATTACCAAGAACGAATTTTAGATAGATATAAAAAGAAAAAATAATATACACTTGTATTTCCTAATTTTCAAAAAATAATTAAAAGGTTATACTAATATTATTGACTAATTGTTATGTCGTATTATACATAAGGTATTTCCTGTTATAATATAGTTTAAAAGGAGTTTCTCATGGAGCAGCTTAATTTCAGAATAGATAAGAAAGACAAAGACTCTCTTGAAAAATTAGCTAAAGATGAACAAGAAAAGCATGGATATACTGTTACTGTCGCAGATCTTATTCGAAAAGCAGTCAAAGATTTAGTTAAAAAATATTCCAAATAAAGGAGTTTTTGTAAGTTATTAATAGATTTTGTTACCTAATAAATATAAATTAAAAAAGGAAGTCTAACAGAATAATTATCGGGGGGTTATCATGAAACCAAATTGGATAAAGACTGGGTATTTGTTTCATAAAAGATATTGGCTTACTGTGTACAGAGATAACTTTATGGATATTCAAAAGGAAATAAAAGTTTATAAGAATCCTTGTGGTAATATTGGAAAAGTAGAGACATACTTTTATATAGATGGAACTCTCCAGGAATTTAAAACTGAAAACGGCCTCCTCAAATTCCTTACAATCATAAAAAAAGAATATGCTGTTTAGTTTATAAATACCTTAAAAAGAAATAAGGAGATTATTATGATAAAACTGAGAATTGATGGGACTAATAACGTTAGTGGTGAAATTGATAGTTGTGAGGTTGTAGAAACAACACTAGATATTGATTCTACAACAGAAGAACTATTTGAGTTATTTTATAGACTTTTATCCGGACTCAGTTTTTCAGATAAGCAATTAGAGAATACTATAATTCATTTGGCAGAATCATATATAGATAGAAGGAAAGACGAAGAATAGAAGGAAAGACGAAGAATATAAAAAAAAAATAAAATAAAAATATGAACCCTCGATGAAGTAAAATTATATGGGGGTGTAATAATGAGAACAAACAAAATAAAAACAGACGATGTAGCAAATTTCTTAAAAGGTAAAAAAATTATAGAAACTTCAAATGAACCTGTCGGGTTTTCATCAAAACAGTCCATAAATATGCTATTTGACTCTGGAGACAAGATATCAATTTATGGGGATGATATGAATTTTTCTATACTAACACGAGAACAGATAATAGAAATATTAAATTGTAATATAAATAAAACAGAAGAAGATCTTAAACAGCTCAGAGATAAATTAAAAAAAACTAAGGAGCTATTAAAATGAAATTTTGTCTTAAAATAGTAATAATGTGCTTTTTTATTATTCTATTATCAGGATACAAGAATTGGTCAAATTTGAAATATATAGAATTACGAATATTGAAGGTACATACACAGGTATTGTGCCTCTTTCCATAGAAACTTATGTGCAATAGTATAAAATCACTTATATGGGTTTTACTCATATCCTTAGGATTTCTTGGAGTCTCTGCAGTTATATTAACCAATATTGGAGTTTGGTTGGCCTGGAAAGAGGATAAGGGTATCTTAGCTACAGCAATTGCAGCGATAATAAGTTTATCTACTTTAATTATAGTAACCTTAGCTATCATATTATATTTTTTTTCATCGAAGTGCTTTTGATGATGCAATGTATGGAATTGAAAGAAATTAGCGGAAAATTCATCCCCCAGCTAAAGCAAGGGGTCTTCTTTCCGCAAGAGGATAAAAATGGGATATATTGGTTTTTTGATGACATTTTAAATAGAGATAGTAATTATAATGTATGGAGTAAATCCGATAGGATTAAATTGTATTTTAAACTTATTGGAGAATAGTTATGAATTTGTACGTTGCCTCTATAGTTATGGTTATAATAATCTCGATAATTATAGCATTGTCTTTAGCACTATCGTTTTTGTCCTTTAGAACAAAATGGGTTTTTAAAGAAAAAATATCATTTGATTGTAATATATTCGTAAGAAGTATCATTGCTTGTATTAAAGACGAGGATTCTGCTTATGAATTAAATGATCTTCTTAGTAACATGTTTATCCCTTACAACAATATGATTCTTAAATTTTGGATTTGGGATATCTCTCGATTTATAAAGGATACAGAAAAATATAAATATGTTATAAAAGGAATAGTAGAAAACAAAGAGCTATTTGTACTCGTCTATAAGCATTTTTTTATAGAAAAAAAAGAACCAAATATAGAATTATTAAAAAAATCTCAAGAACTAATAGAATCCTATAAAAACACTGTTTATAATTAAATGGAGGATTTGATGGAAAAAAGGATCAATGCCAATTTAGTAATGAACATAAAAATATTAGATACTAGAAACGACTTTGATTTAATTAACGATATTATGAGCCGAATAAATTCATCTATAGATGAACTTGGTATTATAGCTGGATATATTAAATATAGCACTTTTGATATAGAAGAAGAAGAACAAAATCGAAAAGTAAAAATAAATAAAAACAAAAGAACTTACAGAATTGGACTGAACTAAGCGAGATCTTACAACATAAAATTTTTTCATAAATGGGGGTCTATATGAAAAATTTTTTAATAGTGATAACTATAATCACTATTCTAATACTCTTTGTTAAAACAACGAAAGATGCTCCAATTGTACTTGATTGGAGATTTAATGAATTTAGGCAAAGGGGAATTAATGTTGAAGAGGTATTCGAAGTAAAATGTATCTTGGGATATTATTATCATACCTGGCCCGAGAAGCTTATAGGAATACCCATGCTTGATAATAATGCAAACAAAATTAAATGTATAGACACACCTTAAAAAAAATAAAAATTATGTATTATTATAATAAAGATATCTTTTCAAAATAAATTCTACTATAGGAATCATATTTTAATGAAGTTAGCATTAATGACTTTTTTGCTATTTGTGCTCGTAGGATCTATTAATTTTTTTACAATTGTTCCTGTTATATACTATAATGCTATAGATATTGTTATTGCTAAAGTGTTAGATAAAAAAATAGATACGATTGAAAAAAATAAGAATTTTGAAGTAACATATACAATAGTAACAGATAAAGAAATTTTTGTAGAGTCAGATAAAACTAACGACAAATTTAATTTTGGAATATATGATAAAATAGAAAAAGGCAAAACATATAGTTTCTTAGTGTATGGATTTAGAATTCCAAGGATATCTATTTATAGGAAAATACTTAGAGCCGAAGAAGATTAGTCTAGAGATAAAGGATATTCCTTCAGTCTTTACGCTTGGATATACCCTATTGATAAAGACATAAAGAAAATAGAAATAAAGTGTATAAATAAAATATAAAACTAAATTTATATTTAAACTATATGAGGTGTTATATGAAAAAGGGGGCTAAAAGAGGAGCTGCTATTGCTCTATGTTTATTTCTATTGTTTGTAATATTCTTTATCTGTCGAGAACCTACAAAGAAAAAATGTTTAGACATTAATGAAGATTTCAAAAAGTGCCTAGATCTAAAATTAGTTGAATATAATCTTACTGGAAAAGAAAATTGTGATACTAAAACATATATTCAACTTATAGATTTTTGCAGACAAGCTGTTGTTGAGTATGAATAATATATATTATGAAATTTATTAAAAAACTTATATGAAGCATTGTAGTATTAATTATTATTAAAAAATTTTTATACATAATAAGTTTATTGTCTTCGTTTTAATTTTGAATCCTCTTCTTCTCGGAAGAAGACTCATTGTGTTATAAAAAATAAGAAATTTACAAAAAATTACGGTATTTGTGTTTTATAGACTTAAGTTATTTGGGGATATTTATTATTATTTATATAATAGGAAAAAGGAATGCCAGGAACCAATTTTTTAAATTTCATAAAAGACAAATTTACGAAAGCAGCATTTATTGCGATAACACTATTTTTACTTGTATCTATATCTCTTAATGTTTATTTTATTTTGGGTGGGGGATTGAAAATAGATAAAAGTATAAATACTCTTAATCTTCAAGGCCAATCTCAAAGCACTGTCGTTATAAACGGAACACCCTACTCATCTGATCAGATTCAATGGATACAGTTATCAACAACTGTGGATAATGCCGGGAAAACTCTTGAGTCTCTTACAAATTTCCAAACCTGGAACGCTAAAATAATAAAAAAATCTATACTAGGCGACGATATTATCATATTCTATCCAGAACTAAAAGAGAAAAAGAAATTAAATGCAAATGCGGTCACAAAATGAATAGACTTCTTAGCATTACTAATTATAAAGAAGTCTGATACTGTTCAGATATTTGTAGCCGAGTTCTTATTGTAGAAAATTCTAATGATTTTAAATTTCATGAACATTCCTTTGTTCCAGATATTGAACAGTTTCACGTTGTAATTGGTAGATCTAAGAACCAGCTTTATCCAAATATGATATAAGAGATATTAATATGAATACATACAATAAAAAGGATACTACCTCTGTCCAAGATCTAATCATCGAGTCCTTCCCAGAAGATACTTTCCTATTTGCCGATAACTTTAATCCTGCTATTATAGGAGTTTGCACAAAAACTCTTAGAGTAGTATATTCCAAATCAAAATGTATTGATATATTATCTAAGGATATGAGCCTTGAAGAAGCTATTGAATATTTTGATTTTAACGTCGATGGTTCCTATATGGGAGATCAAACTCCCATATTTGTTGAAGATTTTCTATATTAATAAAATTATTATTTTTCTTTAGATATTAAAACAACATACTGTTAGGAGGAAATTGTGCCATTTAAAAAATTGGAAGATAAACAAGAATATCAACGACAATGGCTTGAAAAGAAAAAAAGAGATTTCTTTAAAGACAAAAAGTGCGAGAAGTGCGGTTCTAAGAAAAACCTAGAAATGCATCATAAAGATAAAGATGAAAAAATAAGTCACAAAATTTGGTCCTGGTCTCCAGAAAAATTTAAGAAAGAGGCTGCTAAATGTAAGATCTGGTGTCGAAAATGTCATCAAGAACATCATGGAGAAGAAAGGACTGAAGAAGCAAAAGATTAAGGGAGGTTTATATGAAGGGATCTTTACCAAAAACTATTTATCTTGCTAGAGATATGACATATCATGCTTTTATGGGATGTGATACAAAATCTGAGGCAGAAACCTATATTAATAGCCGTAGTAAGAAAGGTTATATAGAGTTATTTAAACTAGAAGGAGATTATTACACATTCGTAGACGCTGAGTGGATTGGAGGAAGAAAAAAAAGAGAAACTCACGGCCCTGTATTTGGAAAAGATCTTAACAATCAACGAGTGTATAAAGATCATATTCGATTTATACTAAACTATACAAAATGAACCATCTCAATATCGTTAGTAAATGATTCTATCATTTACTAAGTAATACTTTTCCCTAAAATAAAAATAAAATAAGTATTACTAAATATTCATACCCCGGGGGTATTCCAGTGGAAGCAGAGAAACAATCAAATAGCTTCGAGTCTTCTTATACGGAAGAAAAGAAAGTACTTCTAAAAGAACTCAAACAGAAAGATTCTAAAAAAGAAATAAAAGACTTTTTTAAGAATTTTCCCTCAAAGATTTGGCAATTCATACATTATCCTATTAAAAATATAAACTGGCTTTCTCTTATTGCTATTGTAACCGTAATTGTTTGTATTTCGGTTATATCTACTGTATGGAAATATTCAAGCAATACAAATTCGGATATATTTGGAAATAAGTTTAATACATTAAATAGGATTGCAGATTTAAAATTATCTTATGATCGATTTGTGCAAGCATCTCCTGAAGAAAAGTTAATGAAATGGATCTGGATGTTTAAAGATTGGAACTATGCATTAAGTGGAGATCCTAAAAGCAAACAGGCAGATTGTGTAGGTTCGGTTTACGTGTATTTTCGAGGATGGGGTTCTAATATGGAATTAGAGGGTATTTCTACATTCAAAAGGAGAGTACAAAACTTATCCGAACGAGGAGAGCTTAAGATAAGAAAGAATATCCAGGAAATCAAATCAGGAGATATAATCATGCTTGATTTAGGAGGAAATAATCAACATATTGCTATGGTTTATGATACTTGCAATGGCTTGGTAAGATATTGTGATATGAATGTTTATACAAAAAAATGGGGGCTTGAGAAAATAACTTGGGGAGATTCCAGTGCAATAATAGCAGAACATTCTTTCGCAATATGGCTTGGAGATTTAATGCAAGATTTAAATAAGAAGATGTAACTTAAGTATCCTTAGTATACTTTCGATTTTATTATAGAAAGATTATATGAATAAAAAATAAGAACCAATACCTCGGGGGAGATATAATATGAATGAATCTATTGTAAAATTGCTTAGAGATAGATATTTTCTATCAAGTGAAAATACCTGGGAGGAATTAGCTAAGCGAATCTCAAAAATATATCCTGATATCTATCCATACCTAGAACAAATGAAATTTATTCCTTCATCTCCGACTTTGATGAACGGAGGGACTAATGAAAGAGTGGGAACTCTTAGTTCGTGCTTCCCTATGGATATAGAAGATAGTATTGAGGGAATATTTGAATCATTAAAAGAATGTGCTATTGTTACAAAGATGGGAGGTGGAATAGGAATTCCATACTTTAGGTTACGAGGATCAAAAGAAGAAATTAAAACCCTTAATGGTAGAACCAGCTCAGGACCTCTCCCTTTTATAGCAATATTTAATGAAATGCTTGATGGTGTTAATCAGTCAGGATGTCTCATAGGAAGATCTCTTATCTCTACTCAAGAAGGCTTATTATATTTAGATGAAATAATAAGCAATAGAGATTATGGTTGGCATGATCATAGTATAAAAATAGACACCGAAAATGGTATTAAAGACTCTAAAGGATTTTACTGTAACGGTATTGCGAGCACATTAAAAATTATAACAGAAGAAGGAATAGAGCTTGAAGGGACATATAATCATAAAATAAAAATATTTTCAGAAAATGGATTCATTTGGAAAGAGCTTCAAGATGTTAAAAAAGGAGACTTTGCTGTAATCAAATTAAAATCAGGAAATGGAGTAATTCAAAAATTACAACAATTAGATGAGTCTAGATATAATCATTTTAATGAAAATGATATTAGCTTACCTAAAGAAATAACAGAAGATTTTGCATTTATTCTTGGATATCTTACAGGAAATGGATCTGTAGCATCAAAAGAAAAAGATTATAGAATTGTTTTTACCATTCCCCTCAAAAGTTATTTGGTAGAAGACTTTCCTAAAAAATTGAAAAAAGTATTTGGAGATATATCTTTTTATACTCAAAGAGGGAAAGGTGATTGTGTAAATATCACTATATCGAATAAAAAATTAAAGGAATTTCTCATTTTAAATAAATTAAATAAAAGCAAAAGTAATACTGCGTCAATTCCTTTATTAATTAGAAAAAGTCCTATTTCGATAAAAGGAATGTATTTAAGAGGTCTTTTTGAATCAGATGGTTCAGTTAGTCATGGATACCCTCAATTAAACTCATCATCTTTTGTTCTCATAAAAGAAGTATCTGCTATTTTATTTGAACTGGGTTGCCCAAATAGTATTTTTTTAACTAAACATGGGAAAAATTGTTTCAGCAAAGAAGAATTTATACATAGTTTAAAAATACTATCTTACGTAGGATTAGAAAATTGGAAAAAGATTATAAGCTGTGATGAAAAATCACGTTTCATGGAATGTAAAAATTGGAAATGTGATCTAACTCGAGAAAAAAGCTATGTTCTTCCCTTTCCTCGGTATTGGTTTTCTAAAGTTTTAGAAGAAATAGACAAAAATCATTATAAACCAGAAAGTCATAAAAAACTAAAAAAAGAGATAAAAAGATATTTTAGGAATGAAAGAAATTTTAGTATATCTTCATACCAGCACTTAAAAGAGAAAAAAGAATTTGCTTTTAATCTTATTCCTGAAGTTGGAGATTACTTTTTTAGTAAAGTAGTAAAAATAGAAGATACTGGAGAAAATGAAACCTATGATATAAATGTGGAAGACGTTCATTCTTACATAGCTAATGGGATTGTTACTCACAATAGTCGCAGGGGTGCTGCGATGGGTCTCCTTACAATAGATCATCCGTCTATACTAGAATTTATAGAAGCAAAAAAGAATTTGAGTAAATTCAATAGACTTAATTTTTCTGTAATGATTCCTGATAGCTTTTATAAAGACTTGGAAGAAAATCCAGAGATTCCTCACACTATAAAAAATGTTACAGATGGAGCCACAATGGCTTTGTTAGATTCAGAAGGGGAGATGGTAACAATAAAACAGTTGTGGGATGCTATTGTAGAAAATGCCTGGTCGGTCGCAGAACCAGGAATTTTTAATATGGATATAGCTTATAGGCAGTGTACTGTTACTAATATCAATAAAACTGTAATCTCAAATCCATGTATAACAGGGGATACTCTCATAGCAGTCGCAGATGGAAGAGGTTCTATTTCTATTAAGCAACTAGTAGATGAAGAAAAAGATGTTCCTGTATATACTTTAGATAAACAAGGAGATTTGAGAATTAAGAAATTTTTAAATCCCAGACTCACACAAAAAAACGCTGATATTTATGAAGTTTCTTTTGATAGTGGCTTGATTATAAAATGCACAAATAATCATGAATTCTTAACTACCTCTGGTGTTATGGTTCCATTAAAAGATTTAAAAAAAGGAAGTAGTATAAAATCCATAATAAAAAATTATAGTAAATCCGTTTCTAAGAAAAAAGAATATTGTACTATTACCACCAATGGAATTACAAAATCAGAACATAGACTTATTGCAGCATATTTTTCAGGTAAATTACTTTCTGAGGGAGAAGTTGTTCATCATATTAATTATGACTCTCTAGACAACAGACCAGAAAATTTACAAATAATGGATTATAAAACTCATGACCAATTACATGGAAAGGATAAACTTGGTAAAAACAATCCAGTATTTAAAATTAAAGATAGAGATTCCTGGATTAGAAAACAAAGAGAATTAAACCAAGGTTTAAAAAACAGTAATTCTAAAAATATATCAAATGAAGAAATTGTTAGGTTAATAAAAAAATACTCTAAAAATACTCTTTACAATTTCTTTACTCTTCAAATGTGGAAGAGTTTAAATCTTCCTCTCTTAAATACCAATAATAAAGGAAATAAATATAGATATAGTAATCCTAAAGAATATTGTGATCTTGCTAAAGTTAAATATATAGAATCTATAACATATAATAAACTTTTGAAACAGTATAATAATCTGGTGTCCGGAGAACAAATATTTAAATTTGATAAAAAATCTTTAAATTTTATAATATATAAAAAATGTGAATATTGTGGAAAGGAATTCATTGTAGACTATGATAGAAGGCAAATAACATTTTGTTCTCATTATTGTTGTGTTAAAGAAATACAAAAACCTTTTATGTTTGAAAATTCTAAATTTTCAAAAAAGTATTTGGACCATCCAAATACCAAAAGAAGATTAAAATTAACTTTAGAGATGTTTAGAGCCTATAAAAAACTTGGTAATACTTATCTTAATTTCGGTAAAGAGTATAAAGGAGCAAGAACTGTTATTCGGAATAATAATATTTTTTGTCCGTCTCTTTCTTATTTGAAAGATAATATAAATAAAGTAAGATTTGCTAAAGATTTAATATATTTAGCAGAAAAAAATATTAAAAATTATAAACATAAATTTGAATTAAAAAAAGCTATTGGGGATTCTTATAATCATAAAATAATATCAATAAAATATATTGGTAAAGAAGATGTATACGATGGTACTGTTGAGGAAACACACAATTTTTTAATAGGCGGAAGAGAGTATTTAAATAAAAAAAATAAAAAGTGTATAGAATATGTTGTATGCTCGAATTGCTCAGAATTTACCAATATTCCATATACAAGTTGCGCCCTTGGTTCTATAAACTTATCATCTTTAGTTGAAGGTAAAAAATTTAATTGGGATGAATTCGAAGAAATAATAGTAAAAGCAACTCGATTTATAAATAGCACTATTGATAAAAATAAGTTTCCTATAAAAAAAATAAAAGAAGTTACATTAAAAACACGACCAATTGGTCTTGGTGTTATGGGTCTTGCTCATGCTCTCTATAAAAAAGAAATACCATATAACTCTGATAAAGCTTTTAAATTTACTGAAGAGGTTATTCGTTATCTTACTTTAAGGTCTATGCAAGAATCTGTAGAATTATCTAAAATAGAAGGATCCTATGAAGCGTTTGACTATGATCTTTTTATAAAGGCTAACGAAAGATTTTTTAAACACAAATCCTGTAGAAATATTAATATAGAAGAACTTAGAAGTGATATTAAAAAACACGGAATTAGAAATAGTTGCTGCACTTCTATAGCACCAACTGGAAGTATTGCATACATCGCCGAAGTATCTGGAGGAATCGAACCCGTCTTTGCTTTATCTTATTCACGTAAAATAGAAACTGGTATAAAAGAGGGAGTAAAACAATATGATGTTGTTTGTATTGGAGATTCTGTATTTGAAAAATATCTCATTGATAATTTTGATGATAAAATAAAACAAAAGATACTTAAGGAGGTTTCTGAAAATAAAGGCTCATGCCAGAAATGTAAAGATATACCAGATGATATGAAGAAAGTATTTTTAACCGCAGGAGATTTAACACCTATGGAACACCTAAGCATTTTAGAAGCTACCGCAGTTAATGTTTCGTTATCAGCAAGTAAAACTATTAATTTACCTAGTAATGCTACTAAGGAAGATGTAGCTGGTGTGTTTTTAGATGCTCATAAAAGGGGAATTATTGGAGTTACTGTCTATCGGGATGGATGTAGAGAAGGAATACTCATTCACGATTCTGATAAAAAAGATAAAATAGAGGGTATCGTCTATAGAGCTATCCCAAAAAGGCCTCCTACCCTTCCTTGCGAGATTCACAGAGTTATGTATCAAGGTCATAAATGGATTGTTTTTGTAAGTCTTATGGAAGGTAAACCATTTGAAATGTTTGCTGGAGCAGTTGATGATGTTTGTATTCCTAAGAAAATAGAAGATGGATTTATTAAAAGGCAAGGAACAAAACATTATTCTTTTGAATATGATGACGAAGTTCTTATAAACAATATAGGGAAATCCTTTTATAATAAAGAGCATGATGCTTTTGCTCGATCCATCTCTTTGCATTTACAATCAGGAGTTCCTCTGGATGAAGTTCTTATAATGCTTAATAAGGCAGAAGGTGATGTAACCCATTTTGCTAAAGTCCTCGCTCGAACACTCAAAAAATATGTAGAGGATGGATTGGATGCTCAAGAAGTTTGTCCTACCTGTGGATCAAAATTAAGATTTTCTGAGGGTTGTCTCAAATGTTCAGATATTGGATGTGGGTATTCTAAATGCGGATAATATTAAAAATGGAGATATATAAATGTTGTCAATAGCATCACCCAAAGACCTGTCGAAGATTAGCCCTCGAAAAGCAATTAAAAAGCCTCTTACTGTAATGTTCTGGAAAATGGATTCCAAATTTGAACTTATTGTAGAAGGAATTAGTATAAAGGGTTATTGTGGTGATTATATTATTATGACTCAATACGGTTATATGTTCGTATGCGATGAAGCTATATTTAAAATAGAATATGAATTAGTAGATTAAAAATATTAAGAGATTAAAATTATATGAAAGAGATTAAACGAGATATTAAAAACATAGCAGTAACGGGAGGAATGGGATTTATAGGATCTAACTTCATACGATATCTTATAGAAGATATTGGCTTCAAAGGAAATATTTTAAATATAGATAAATTAACATATGCTGGAAATCCAAGTAATCTTTTAGGTGTTGAAGAAAAGTACAAATTTATTAAATTAGACATCTGTGATATTCTCGATACAGACTTTGTAAGTACATTTAAAAATTATGATATTGATCTTATAATAAATTTCTCAGCAGAAAGCCATGTGGACAGATCTATATATGGTCCTAGTGATTTTATAAAAACAAACATTTTAGGAACATTTTCTCTTTTAGAAGCTATTAGAATGATAAATAAAGACATTATATTTTATCATATCTCATCCGATGAGGTGTTTGGATCTTTACCTGAATCCGGATACTTTCATGAAAGAAGTCCTTATGATCCTAGAAGTGTTTATTCTGCTAGTAAAGCAAGTGCAGATCATTTAGTACGAGCATACTATCATACCTATAATATGCCAATTCTTATATCCAACTGCAGTAATAATTATGGTCCTTATCAATTTCCAGAAAAACTTATCCCTCTTATGATATTAAATATGCTAGAAAGGAAACCTCTTCCTGTTTATGGGGATGGCACTCAAATCCGAGATTGGTTATTTGTAAAAGATCACTGTGAGGCTATTTGGACAATAGCTACCAAAGGAGAGATAGGAGAGTCCTATAATATAGGAGGAGATAACGAAAGAAAGAACATAGAAATAATAGAAATTTTGTGTGAGATTGTATCAGATCTTACCGGAGTACCGATAAATACTTATAAAAATCTTATAACCTATGTAAAAGATAGGCCTGGGCATGATAAACGATATGCTGTTAATTGTGATAAATTAAAAAAGTTTCTGGGGTGGAATCAGCGTACATCTTTTTATTCTGGAATGGATTTTACGGTAAAATGGTACTTAAATAACAAAAAATGGATAGAAGACATAAAAACAGGAGAATACCTTAAGTGGATTGAAAGTAACTACGAAAAAAGATAATTACCGGAGGGTAATTATAAAATAAAAATAGAGGTATGTTATGAACCAAATCAGATCTTCGTACAATTTTGGTCTTACCCCAAAAAAGTACTCTAAGTCTTCTCAAGAGCTTACTCAAGGAGATATTTTGAAATTTCGTGGTAAGGACAATTATTATAAATACGATTATTCGGTTGGGGATGATCAAGGGGATTACGTTTTTTTCAAAAGTGCTGTAGGCCCAGGTATAATATCCATACGAAAAAAGAGCCTTGGTAACTTTTTTGAGGGTAGAAATAATTCTTTCATTGTATATGAAAAAGTTTAGGATTTGGGCTTAATTCTGCCAATTTTTTTAACATTATTATTTCAAGAAGCTATTTCTATCAGGAATGGTACATAATGGATTTTGTCTTAGACCTATCGGTTCTAAATACTAAAAGGTATTTTGTCGTTGGAGATATTAGGGGAGATTATGAATCTCTTGTTAATTTGTTATATAATCAAGGATTTAATAAGGATGATACTCTTGTAACAACTGGGAATAATATCGATCTTGATAATGATAAATCCTTAGATTGTCTCTATTTTTTAGCCAATTGTCATAATACTTATTCGGTTAAAGGAAAAAGAGAGTTTGATGCTTGTACTGAAGATAACATTCCTAACTGGCTAGAAAAAGATAGTAATTATCTTATAAACTACCTAGAGGAACTTCCTTTAATTATAAAAATTAATGATTTTATCTATGTTGTTAATGCCGGTGTAGAACCAGGAAAGAAACTTGAGGAACAGGCTCTAGATGTATTTTACAATATAGGAAAATACGATTCTGATAGTCGATTCTATCAATTTGAAAATCCTGAGAAAAAATCATGGTATGAATATGAATTTCTGTCTGAAGGAAAACTCATAAAATATTGTTTTGGTGGCTTCGGTTCAGGAAAAATCCAACAATCGGCAGGATATGATCTTGGTAGAGATATTAATAGCAGTGCTCTTAAGCTGATAATAATAAATAAGGGAGATCATGACTCTCCAATTTTAATAGAACAATAGAGGTATTATGAAAGCTACACCGGTAAGAACAGAAAGAAATCAAGATCATATTGAAACTTTGTATCGCATGCTTAAGATGAACATGCCTGTAGAAAAAATAGCAGATTGGCTTGCTATTCACGGAATACGCTATTCTAGTCCGCTTGTTAAGAGAACCTTCAAGAAAGCAGAGAGAGAAGATCTTATCGAGTACTTCATAAAAGAAGAAGATGTTAAGATAGGAGACCTTATAAGATCTCGATCAACAGGAAGAATGGGAATTGTTAAAGGTATAAAAAATGATGGTGATACCATTCTTGTGAAATGGGATACTGGTGGATCCCAACTAGTCTCTAAAGAGGGTATGTTCAAACTTCGTAATAAGGATTTTTCAAAGATTCATACAGAGCTTGACCCTTACGGAGATATAAACTAATGCAGTTATTCGAAAATGATATAAGAACAAAATGTGATTATATCCTATCACACATTCAACAAATAAGTCAAACTAATACTGATAGAAACTTAACATTCTTTATTGAGGAAATAAGGGATAAAGTTATAGAAGTTATGTATACTAGTGATGATTGGTTCGTTCAAGTAAATACTCTAAATGATCGAGTCCTCCATCTAAATCAAAGAATACAAAGACTTACAAGCTCTATTCAATCTTATAGCAACGCTATTGATTCTTATGAAGATGTTGTAGACTCCCTGGAACACAAATGATGAAAAAGATATCATCTATTTTAGATTACCAAAGAAAAACATTATCCCCAGAAATATGGGAAGATAATAAATTAAAACCTTCAATAAAAAAGTTTATATATAAATCTATGGAGGGTTTTTTTATTAGTTTTGGTATTAAAGGATATAAAGAGTTTGTATCTCATCTTTACATAGGTTCATCCTTAGCGACATATTTCTATAAAGATGATTCAGACCTAGATGTAAAAGTTGTTTTAAATATAGATTTATTTAAAAAGAATAATCCAAAATATCAAGATTCTACGGGAGAAGATATTTGTGATGAGCTTATAGAAGCAGGAAGAAGAAGTTCTTTTTTAACTGCTTTTATACCAGAAACATTTCATCCTCTAGATACATATTTTTTTACAGAAGAGGAAGCAGAGAGAGCTGCTCTCATAAAATATGATAGTTTGTATAATCTTATTACAGATGAATGGCTAAAAGAACCAAAGAAACTAGAAGGAACTCTTTCTTCGTCTTACATACTAAATTCTGCTAAAAATCTGGCTCAGAAGTATATTGATAAAATCGTTATAGATATTGATAAAGCTAAAAGAGATAGTGTGGATTTCTTAGTTTTAAAAGACTACATGAAAACTCTTGATAAAGAGGAACTTAAACTATTAAGCACAGATTTTCAAGTAGCCCTTGATAGAGTAAATGATGATATAGACTCTCTTATTACTGATCGTGGTATAGCATCCAATCTAAGGAAAATGGAATTTTCAAGGGTAGGTCTTAAAAGTGATCTAGAAAAATTAATGGGATCTTTAAACTATTCCAAAGGCAATCTTATTTATAAGATACTCCAACGATATGGATATCTTAGAATACTCTTTGAAGTTGCTGCGTTATACAAAGGTATAAGAATAGGCCCTGATGATGTTATAAATGTATACAAGATACTTTCTGGCCAGGACTAATAAATGATAAAAAAGGCTGCTCCTATAAAGCCACAGGATATGCAATTTCCTTATGGAGAATTATTTCCAAAAGGATTTTTTGCCCCTGATGTAGAATCAAATCCTTTCACCCCAAATATACTTACTCGTCCTGTCCCTTCCGAAGAGTTAAGAGAGGAACCTCTAGCTCCTGTTACTGCTCCATCTCCTCCAGTAACACCAACAGAACCTCCTATTCCTCCAACTCCAGAGAAACCAGAATATCCTAAAAAAGTTCCAGATAAGAAAAAAAGAGAACTTTATGTACTACAAACATTCGCTCCATCTTTGGCCATCGATCAATATTTCCCTTCCGAAGAAAAGCAGGGAAATATGGATGGATCCTTTATGATACTAGAATATTTAAAATCCGTGGGGTATAGTGACGTTAGTTGGATACGAGGACCTGAGTTTAAACATGATAATTGTCATAAGGTAAATGGATGGCCAATTTGTACCGCTAACCTTGGTCTAAGAACCACTGTAGAAAATCTTATTAGTGAAGCTATTATGCATGCAGGGGTTAAAGGATATAGCCCCCCTAAACCTATTATCTACCTTAGTCATTCTAACTGTGGCTGTAGCTTAAGAGTATATGCTCCTCGAGGAGAATCTGAAATACCTGACAATGCTCCTGGTATTCCTATGCATGCTAGTAATGAAATTAAAGATCAATACAAAAGATTGTTATTTTTGAAATTAAGAGATCTTAAAATAAATAGATGGTCAACACTATCTCAAGCAGATCTTGATAAATATGTAAGAAGTTATAAACTACCTTTTGTTTACAAAACAAAAGATAATAAAAAAGAAATACAAGAAAGAGAACTATTAAAAGAGCTTGAAGGAGATATTCACGAATATGCTTCCTATAACCCTTGGATAAAAACAGCGGGACAAGATAGTGATTGGGTAGAAGATATTCGTCCTGTTGGATTAGTCGATGATTCCCTCTACTTCCAAGAACCTTTTATATTGCAACCTATACCAAAAACATATATTGGGTTTCAATTAGAGAAAACTGAAAATAAGTCAAGAGTCTTCCTTACTAACTTGGGATATGAAATAGAACTCCCAAAAAACCTAATAAATTACCTTGAACTTAAACCATCTAAGATGGAACCAGATGCTAATATGTTTATAGATATTGATGGTGAAATAGCTGTTATTATAGCATATGAAGAGTACGAAAAATCTCTTTGTTATATACCTGCATTTAAAGACTTTGTTTTTCTTGACGGTGATTTTACCACATTAGAAATAGCAGGATATTAGAAAATAAAATCTTTTAGATTTTAAATAATAAACGTATCAGGAGAATTTGTATGCCCAAGATGAAGACAGACAAAGAAAAAACCATTGGTTCAAAAGAAACTCCCAAAAAATATGACATCGGTAAAGGGAGTAAACCAGGAAAGGCAGCTCTTCCTAAAAAAGACGAAAAATTCAAAAACGATCAAACTAATAGAAAGAAAAAAACTAAGTAATTTTCTCGCTTTGATCTCCAATTTAATAAGGGGAGTTTTTTCTTCTCCCCTTATTAGCTTTTTAACAATATTTATTAATTTTTTGTTGACTTAATTATTAATAATAATTAGATGTTTTTAAAACATAGAAGTGACATAAAAAAATACATGGAAAGAGAAAAATTTATATGGGTCGGTTGAAACTCTCTGATGAAAAAAAGGCCAAAAATATATCAATATCACTTTTACCGAAACACAAGAAAATACTTGATGATTTGTGCAGAAAACTTAATTTTGGAGCCTCTGATCTAATACAAAGAGTATTGGAAAAAGAGTGGAAAGAGTATAAAGAATCAAAATAGTAAATGATCTAGATGTTCCTTGAATATTTATTTGTAGAATATAAAAATAGCATTTTAGCTAAGAATTTTAAAAAAAGAATGAGAATGAGGAATTATTATGGACGAAAGTATTTATAAGTCTTTTGGCACGATTAACGAAACTTTTAAACTTTATAAGGAAAATACTTCTTATAAAGACCTGCCTATTAACCCCGTTGTTTTCGATTCACAGCAACTAGAATTAGAAAATTATACAAATCTTCGTGATATTATGCTAGAGATAAATGAAATCTCTAGAAAGTTGTTTGTCTATGGAATGATTTATGAATCTCAAAATCAAGTTGTCCAGCAACTTGAAGATGAGTTCAATATGTGGCAAGCTAAAAAATATTTTGAAATTAATGCTATACTCCCACCTCTAGGAAAGTCTGAAAAAAGAACAGAAAAAGAGAAAGAGAATTTTATAAAAGTTCATTTTGAAAAAGAATATGAACAATATAGTAATCTTCTAAGAACAGAGACATATAAGCTCGGCCTTGTAAAAAGAGTTGTTTCTGGATTAGAAAATTATGGATTTAAGTTGCATGCTCTTAAGGACTATAACATTGCAGCTGGAAAACCTTCGTAAATACCAATAAATCTAAGAATTTATTGAACTTAAATATTATATTAAGGAGACTGCTATGGGAAAATTTGATGAAGTTACTGGTAATCTTTCTAATGACAATACTTATGAGAAAGAATATGCAAAAGAAGTGAGAGTTACTCCAGGTAATTCTGCTGTTTTGCGATTCATAGATGGGCCTGATTCTTTTATAGGGTATTACATATCTTGGGTTCTTTGTGATGATGACAAGATCAGACCATTTATTGCTGAGAATGAGTTTGAAGGAGTTAGCCTTCTTGGAAGAATGTTTGGTGATCGTAACAGATACTTTGATGGTGGATTCTTTGAAACAAAAAAAGGTCAATTTGGAAAAGTATCTACATACCAAGTAAAAGACCCTGATCTTTATAAGATAATGACAGAGTATTGGAATCCTGCCTACGGTGCTCCTGCAACAGCTAGACCTAAACTTGAGTTTATTTACAATGTTATTCACAGAAATCCTGAAGTTATTGAGAATACTTCTGTTGTTTGGTGTCAAAAGGAAAAAAGTACTAAAATAGTTCGTTTAGGTCAAAGAGCTATGTCCTCTCTTAAAAAATGTGTAGATGATGATGGAGACTTCAGTGAGTATGATGTAAATTATACAAAAGAAGGTACTGGAAAAAACACTACTCCTGATATACGAAAAGCAGGAGTAAATGTTCCTCATGTTGTTGCTGGATTTATTAAAGAGGAAGAAAAACTTTATAAAAGAAATGATTTAAAGACTATTATAAAACTATCATCAGCATTCTATTGTTTGAAGCACATTCCAACTAAAATAAAAAGAATGGATATTGCTATGGGAACTAATTTCTATGCTGAGTTTGAAAAACAAGCAGCATCAGAAAATGCACAATGGCAAGAAAGACAAAGCCAACAAAAATCTATGAATACAAACATAGAAGTACCTCCTCAGGGATACATAAATGTTATGACTCCTCCTCCTGCAGCAATGCAGCCAAATAATCAACAACCTCTCCCATTTGACGATAGTGCTATTCCTATGGCTTCTCCAAGTCAAGAACCTCCACGAAGAGTTCTTGCAGTTGCTCCTCAAGCTATTCCTTGCTTTAATTGTAAGGCACTTGTACCGCAAGGTACAACAAAGTGTCCAAATTGTAATACAGTTCTTATGGAACCTTGCGCTGTTTGCAATAACTTGATTTCTTCTAAAGCCACGGTATGCCCATTTTGCCAAGCTAAGTATACGGTGTCCTAAGATAAATTAAGGAAGGTCTTTATGTATCTTGGCCTTGATATGTCATTAACCGGAACTGGACTTGTTATTATAGATGAGAAATATACTATATTAGAAAAGAAAGTCCTTCATGTTGAGGCTAAAGATACTGAAAGATTATTATTCATTGAAGAAATATTTTTAAAAACCCTTGAACCGTTTAAAAATACTATAAAGTTAGCAGGAATTGAGACTCCCGCTTTTCGAGCTGAAGGACATCTTTTTAATATCGGAGAGCTTAATGGTGTATTAAAACTACACTTATTTAAAATGGGTATAAAATCTATAGGTATTTCTCCTCTCTCTGCAAAGAAATTTATATCAGGATCAGCAAAAGAGAAAATAAAAGGTGTTCTGATTCTCGATCTATTTAAAAATTTTGGAGTAGAGCTTAGAGACGATAATATTGCAGATGCGTACTCTATGGCACGAATAGCTCATGATTACTATAATATCTTCTTAGAAAAGAAACCAAAAAAAATAGATTTAAAAAAATACCAGATCGATGTCTTGAACAACTTAGTAAAAACAAATAAAAAAGAAAATCTTATATAATGGAATATACTACAAATAACTATCTCTGCCAAAAATGTAACATGTGGAGAACTTCCAAGAGTGTTCATGTTGTTGGAAGAGGAGATATTAATTCGGGAGTCCTTCTTCTTGGAGAAGCTTTAGGACAGGCAGAAGCAGATGCGGGAATGCCCTTTGTAGGTGCTTCTGGAAAAATGCTTCAACATTATTTAGATCAGATAGGTATAAATTGCTTTATCAGCAATGCAATTCGGTGTCATCCCATAGACGAGTCTGGAAATAATCGAACTCCTACTCCAAAAGAAATAGATTGTTGTAGAGCATTTACCATAGAACTCATAAATAAAATGAAACCGAAAGTTATAATAACAATCGGAAAGATAGCTCTTCAGCAACTCATAAAGATAGGACTAACTATTGAAAGTGCTCGTGGTAAAAAAATGTATTTTCCTGAGTTAGATACAGTAATTATTCCTACATATCATCCAGCATATCTAATGAGAACACAAGATAGGTTACTATACCAACACTTTGTAAATGATCTTATTCTGGCAAAACAGATTATAGATCTTCCTCCACAAAGAAAAATGAAAGCAAATGCTCGAACTTTAGAAGATCCTGTAGATATAAAAAAGTATCTTGAAGAACTTATAGAAGTTCCTTCCTTTGCATTTGACTTAGAAACCCGGGGATTTAATCACAGAGAAGATAAAATAACTGATATATCTTTTTGTCATACTGTTGGTCAAGGCGTTCACATACAATGGAATAATATCCTCGAATTTGAAGATCTTTTTAGAAAGAGTATGACTTCCAATAATGAAAAAGTTGGCCATAATATCTCCTTTGATTTGAGTTTTCTTATGCAATTAGGATTCAAAGTAAATGGAGTTTTGTTTGATACAATGTTAGCGTACCATACTTTAAATATGAGTTCGGAAGGAGATGTTGGAAATTCTCTTTATAAGCTGGAAACTTTATCCTGGATAATGACCAACGAAGGAGGATATAAAGACATCCTCGCATCTTTCGGAGGAATAGGAAAATATCAGGCTAAAGAAGATGCTGTAGAAGTACAAGGGCAATTATGGAATCCAGATGATTTTGAATCTTCTGAAAAAGGGGTTATTACAGAATATGATAAGTATCTTCTTGGATTAAGAACCCAAATAGAAACTAAAAGAAAAGAAAAGTTAAAAGAATTAAATCTTACTCCTTTGCAATATTACTCAGCGATGGATTCTGATATTACCTATAGACTTTATAAGATAATGAAGCCTAAGATAGATTCAGAATATCGAGATGTGTTTTATAATATTATTATGAAATACTGCTATTCTTTAATACACATGACTCTGAATGGAATACGATTAGACTTTAAATATATGGATAAGGTAGCTCGTCAAAACAAAGAAGAGATCGAAAAGATAAAAATTAAGATATTTAATAAAGTTGGATACGAGTTAAATCTTAACTCTTCAAAAGAGATAAGTAACCTAATGTACAATGTTTTAGGTCTTGAGCCTAATAAAAACTATGTTACTAAAAAGGGTAGAAATCCTGCAGGAGATGAAGAAGCAATAACATTCTTTAGTAATCAAAAACCGATATTGAAAAGTATATTAGAATACAGAACTTTGTCAAAACAGAACTCTACATATTTAGTGGGCTTTATGAATAAAGCAGACAAACTTACTCATAGGGTACACCCGAGTTATTATCAGTTAACAGCAACAGGAAGAGCAAGCTGCTTTCTTCATACAATACCTAGAGATAATAAAATAAGAAATATGGTTCGTGCTGAAAGAGGTAATAAACTTATTTGCTTGGACCAATGCCTTGTTGGAGATACCCTAGTTGCTACAGAAACAGGACTTAAGGAAATACAATATTTAAAAAAAAATGAAAAAGTTATTCAAGAGGATGGATCTCTAAAAAAAGTACTAAATGTCTTTAAACAAGGTGTTAAGGAAGTATATGAGGTTACAACGGAGCTAGGATATAAAATAAAAATGACAGATCTTCATAGAATTCGTGTTATAGATATTCATGGAAATTATGTTTGGAAAAATTTAAAAAATTTAGATTTTGAAAATGATTTTATAGCATTACAACCCTTTCATTTAAACAATAAAAACAAGATACCTTTGCCAAAAATAGAATATACACATGCTAGTAATAAAATATTAAAAAAATATCCTAATTTTATAAATAATTCTTTATGTGAGTTTTTTGGAGTCCTTAGTGGTAATGGTACAACTCTTGAAAGCAATTGTCGAAAGACAACAATACAATGGCACATTTGTGTTAAAGATAAAGATGTTATAAATTACATAGAGAATATACTACACAAGCAATTTGGAGAATCTTGTAGTATATGCAAAGAGAGACGTGGTGCTGTTGCAATGAATTTTAATTCAAAGCCCTTAATAAAAGTATTTAATAATTTGGGTATATCTAAAAAACGGGTTCCTTCTTTTCTTTTTCAATCCAACGAGGATTTAATATCTTCCTGGCTTCGTGGATATTTTGAAACTGATGGATCTGTTGATGATAGAATTCGATGTTCCTCTGTTGAGGAATCATTAATAGACGATGTTCATTTATTATTATTATCTTTAGGAATTATAGCTAAAAAGAGAAAACAAAACCATGAAATTCGGGGATATAAATTTACAGTATATATACTTGATATAAAGTCTCATTGGACTAAAGTATTCTATGAAAAAATAGGATTTATTAGTAAAAGAAAAAAATTAAAATTATTAAGTATACTTAAAAGTTCTGATGCAAGTCCTGTTTATGGAAATCATCCTAATTTAACAAATAAATCAAAAAAGTATACTAATATAAATTTATTAAAAAATACTAGAAATAGGAAAGGATCTGTATCCAAGTATACTTCTGATCTCATAAAAAAAGACTACCCTGAAATATATAAAGATCTTGGATTACACAAAATATCAGAATGGAACCAAGTATATTGTAAAATATCTAATATAAAAAAAATAAGCCCTGCTGAGACATATGATATAGAAGTAGAAGAAACACACAGCTACATAGCAAATGGGTTTGTAAGTCATAATTCACAGATAGAGCTTCGTGTTCTTGCAATGATGTCTGATGATACTAGTATGATAAAAGCTTTTGCATCCGGACATGATTTTCATACTTATACTGCATGTGTAATGTTTGGAGTACCTTTTGATTCTTTTGATAAGAAAAAACCAGAACATGAGAAATTAAGATCTTCAGCGAAAGCAATAAATTTTGGAATAATTTTTGGTCTACAGGCTCGATCTCTTGCAGAAGATTTAGGAATAACAGAGATAGCTGCGCTTAACTTTATGAATAAATTCTTCAGTACCTATCCAAATGTTAAAAAATTTATACATGATAACGAAATATTCGTTCAGCAGTACGGATATGTAGAAACTCTTTATGGAAGAAAAAGATATCTTTCAAAAGCACTTAGTAGTAATGATATAGAAAAAGGAAAAGCTCTGCGGCAGGCAACAAACACAAAAATTCAAAGCTCTGCTAATGATATAACCGCTATGGGAATTTCAAGATGTCAGGAGTGGATAGAAAAAAATCCTCAGTATAGAACAATGCTTGTAGGAACTATTCATGATAGTATCTTAATAGAAAGCCCTGATAAGTATGTAGAGGAGTTATCTCCTGTATTTGTAAAATGTATGACCGAGAATATTCCAAAAGTAACCATGCCACTTAAGGTGGATGTAGATATTCAAGAAGTATGGACAAAATAAGGGAGGATTTTATGTTTGAATTACCAGCCAGTATTTTAGAGATAAATAAAAAGTATAAAACAAATAAGATAACGACTTTGGATAAAGCCAAGTCAGTATATCTTAAAAGATATTTTTCCGGATCTTTTTCTGTAGATGAACTCACCGGAGGAGGATTTGCATACAAAAGAATAATAATGATTTTTGGATCGCGTTCGAGTGGTAAGAACGCTTTGATCAATCAAACAACTGCGTTTGCTCAAAGATGTTGTAGAGTGTGCCGAGGTGTTCTTCCTGAGTTTTATGAAGCTTCTATAGAAGATCGATGGACTGCTATATTAAAATATATGCTTCTTATTCCTGTATGTGAATGTAAAAAACCAGAACCTAAAAAAGTATTGTTTGTGGATTATGAAGATAATTTACAAATGGAAGATCCTCGAATAATAAAAGTGAAAAGAATAATTCAAACCACTGATTATGGAGAACGAGAAGTTGATGAACTTGATTACAACACCATTGTAGCAGAAATAGAAGATCTTAAAGAGAAAGTTACTCTTTCTGATGATGAAAAAAAGATGGTAAAAGAAAAAGAGAAATGGGTCAAGAAGCTTACTGTACAAGAACAGGAAGTGATACAAATGGCAACTCAGGATTATTTAATAGCCTGTGGTATCATTCCAGAAAGGCTTATGGTAGCGCAGCCAGAAGATACTGAAGAAGGTGTAGAACTTTTAAGACCTATTATAAAGGAACGTGGTGTTGACATTGTTGTTTGGGATTCTCTTCAAGGAGCTGTTCCTCGCTATATACGAGAAAGAGAAGCAGGTCAAGCTGATATGGGAAGTGAGGCTAAAGCAAATGGAAAGCTTATGCGGTATGTTGTATCCTCTTTTGCACCTACCGATATGGAAGATGAATTAGAAGCATACAAGCCAACATTATTTATATTGTCGCAGGTACGATCCAACCTTACAGCATTTCACGCAGGTCCTGATTCATTTAGTGGTGGAAATGCAGTAGGGCATCATAGCGCTTCTATTATTGAAGTGAAAAGAGAATGCTGGTTAAAGGAAGATGGAACAGAAGCTAAATTTCAAGACAACTTCTATGGTCAAAAAATACGAATCCGTGCTGATAAAAACAAACTTAATGCTCCTGGTGACATGTTCACCTATGATTATTATTTCAGGCCGGGAACTTCTTTCCCTATAGGAATAGATCATATTGCTGAGATAGTATCTCTCGGAGTTATAAAAAATCTTATAGAGCGAGCAGGTCCTTATTATAAAACTAAAGGGGAGACATTCCAAGGTATGAATAAACTGGTAGAATTCTTTAAAGGAAATCCCCAATTCGTAGGAGAGTTATATAAGGATATTAAAATAAAGTAATGACTTGGAAATCTAAAGAGTATCCCGTTCCTCTTAGTTATGTAGACTTATTTTTTAATATTAAAGTTAACTTAAATAATTATATAATAGTGGATATATGATTACGAATAAAAAGATATCTCAGAAAAGAGAAAAGAAAGCAGCCGAGAATATAAAGGGAAGAGCACATGTTGCTTCGGGTGCGTTATGGAATAAAAAATCAGATTTATCTAATGATACTTTTTTAGTAGAGGATAAATTTACACATAAGGATAATTATTCCATAAAATTGGGAGTACTTCTTAAAGTTGAGAAAGAATCTAAACAAGTTAATAAAATACCTATTCTTAGGTTTGGATTTGAATCTAGAGGAAAGAATTTTGCTCTAGTTAGAAAACAAGATTTTACTATGGAAATAAACCCTCCGTTCCACTTCAACTCAAAGGGTAAAAGTATATTATTTACATATGAGGAGCTTTTAAATATTTATATTCGATCTAAAAAGGTCGAGATGGCTCTCATAAAATTTACAGAATCAGGTAAGGAATATGTACTTATGCGCTGGGAAGATTTTGTAGATTGTATGAAAAATTATTTATGTGAATAGGAAGGTCTACAAATGAATTGCCCTAAATGTCACAATACTACATTTATCTCAATTGAAGAGAACGGAGAAACAGTAGCATACCCTTGCGATTGCAGAAAGGAAAAAGAAGCTAGAATAAATCTTGAGACTAAACTTATAGGAGCATATATTCCAAGAATATTCTGGGGATATACTCTTGACCAATACATAAATCTTTCAGAAAAATTTCTTAAGCCCCCTATTAAGTTGCATAACGACTTAAATATAGATACTATAAAAAAGTATATAAGTAATCCTCATTCAATATTTGATGATAAAATTCAGGTAGTTTGGATATGGGGATCTGAAGAAAACTCATGCCATACTACTCTTGCAGTTATATTAGGAACTGCTTTTATTAAAGAAGGACTTTCTGTTAGATTTATTTCTATGCAAGATCTTCTTAACGCCTTCACAGATTTTAGTAAGGAAAAAATATCATTTCAAGAGTTTGATACTCATAAAATATATGTTATAGACGATATGTTTGACACAACTCGATGTATTGCCAAAGGAGATTATACAAAGATAAATCTTTATAATTGGTTAAATAACGCAGTTAATAATGGAAAGATTTTTATATGCACTTCTAATACACCAATAGAAAAAATAGATAAAGATTATCTTCAATCAAGAATTGTTCTTTCGAGAAGTTATAAACAACTTGAAATACGAGGAAGTTTTTCAAGCCCTTTAGCATCAGGGGAGCTAAAGAAATAATTATGTACGTTTGTAGTTTTAAATGTGCGGATATAATATTTGATGTTCATGACAGTGAACGAGTCCTTATTAGAGATGAATATCCATATTATGTAACACCTAGTAGAATGGCTAAAATAGAGACTTGGCTTATTACTAATGATTTAGATAAAGTTCGGGAAAAGGAACAATTGGACTTTTTAATAAGTAAAGGTTGGATAGCCAGATATGCTTCGTAATACCTTAATACAAATAAAGGTACTTGATGTCTTAAAAGATTTAGGTATTGAATATAAAGCAGCAGGTTCTGATAATGTAAAAATAAAATGTCTTAATCCTAATCACGTTGAAAGAAACCCGTCTATGCATGTTCATAAAGAAACGGGTGCAATACATTGTTTTGGATGTTTTGATCCTAGTACTCCTGTAGTGTTAAGAGATTCTATAGTAGCTATAGAATCAGTTAAAATTGGAGATTCTGTTTTAACTCATAATGGTAATTTTAATAAGGTTTTAGGAATTTTAGAAAAAGAATATTCTGGAAATATGGTAGAATTTTCAATTTCCAAAGAAGGATCTCCAATAGTTTGTACCGAAGATCATAAATTTTTTATATATAAGAATGAAGATGTTTTTTATGGAAGATTTAAAAAAGGGATAGATAAAAGAAAAAAAGGAGAAAGAGTGTTAATAACTTCAGATTTTAAAGAATCTGAGGCGAAGGATATAAATATAGATGATTGGGTATATATCCCTAAAATAAAAGAATTTGTAAAAGATCCTGTTATAAGTATAGATGTAGATAAATACAAAAAAACTTTTGGAAAGATTCCTAAAATTTTTAAAAATAATATAAAAGTTACAAAGGACGTAGCATGGCTTATAGGATTATATATTGCAGAAGGATCTCTTAATAGAGGAGCTTTATTTAATATAAATAATACCACTAAAAAGCATCTTGTTAGAAAAATATATGAAATATCGAAAAGTTTGTTCGATATTGAATGTAAAGAGTATTTACATAAAAATAGTAAACATAGTTTATCGGTGTTAATTCCTAATGTTATAATTGGAAGATGGTTGGATGATATTTGCGGACATACCTCTATTAATAAAAAAGTTCCGTTTGAATTTTTATCTTATCCAAAAGAAATATTAGAATCTTTGATAGAGGGCTATTACTTGGGAGATGGGTATATTTCAAGGAATGGATTAAAAACGGCTGCAACTGTATCTAAAACATTAGCTTATCAACTAAAAATTATTTTATGCAATCTTGGATTTTCGCCATCTTTGAGGATACATTCAGAGCATATAGATAAAAATGGAGTAAACCATAAAAAAAGTTTTATTGTATCTTGGTGGATTAAAGAATCTAAAAAATTAGATAGTATCATACTTGAAGATAAAATTCTATATAGAATCGTTGATAAAAAGATATTCCCTTGTAAAAATAGAAGAGTATTTGATCTAACTGTAGAAAGGGATCATTCATATACTGTTAATGGGATTGCAGTACACAATTGTCATTTTAAGGGTAACTTATTTACACTACTTAATAGCAAAGGATTAAATTTTGAGGAATCCAAGAATTATCTTAAAAAATTCCTTACAGGTGGAAACTCTGATGAGGAAGTTAGAAAGTTCCTTGAGAATTTTATAAACTCGAGGTCTGTTTCTTTAATTGAATCTGAAAACAAAGAAATTGTTATACCAGGACATCGTTTATTAGAAACTCACCCATATCTTTCAGAACGAGGCATAACCCCTAAAGAAATTGTAGAATGGAAAATGGGTTCTATTAATGATGCCTTTAATATAGAATTCAAAAGATATTTTGGATGGATACTTATACCAATCTATCAAAAAGGAATATTAAGAAATTATTTTATGAGAAGCACTTTTGGTAGTGGTAAAGAGTACGGATCTTATGGAAGAAATGATCTCTTATTTGGTATAGATAAATTTTCAGATACTACAAAGAAGATATATATTACAGAAGGAATATTTGATTCTATATTTTTCATGAGAACAAGAAATCAATGCGTTGCTGCTCTTTCCAATAGACTTCTCCCAGACCAAATAAAGCTATTACGACTGTATAAAGAAGTTGTTATTGTTCCAGACAATGATTTAATGGGGGAAAAGCTAATACAATCTGCTCATCAGTTAATACATGCAACAAAAGTAAGTATCTGCTTTCTTCCAAAGCATAGAAAAGATGCTGCAGATTGCACTATTGAAGAATTGGTAGAGTCTACTTATAAAGAAGTATCTATAAATCAATATTTTTTGGAGAAAAAGTATGGAACTAATTCCGGTCAAATCATCAACGATATCTAAGATAGGTTACGATCCTGATAACAATATCCTTTTGATAGCTTTTAATAGTGGTTCTATTTATGAATTTCAAAGCATTCCAGAGGAAATCTATCAAGAACTTATGCAATCACCTTCTATCGGTAAATTCTTTAGCAAAAATATAAGAACTCGTTACGTGTATAAAAAAATAGTATAATTATTAATTTTTTCTTGACTTGATTATGTCTTATTACTATACATGATGTACAGTAAATGTATGACAGGAGAAAGGTATGGAGAGAAAGAAAATATACAGAAGGACACAGGTATATTTAACCGAAAGGCAACATACTACTCTTGATAAAGAATCTCAAAAAACAAACGTAACAAAATCTGAATTGATTAGAAGAATTATTGACCGTCATTATGAAGATCAATTGGGTAAAAAATGACTACTGACATAAATGTCAATGGGATAGGTGACTCTTTAGAATCCCTTTTGGAAGCAAGACTTAAAAAAGAAAATATTCCACCTTGTTTCGGAAATATGAGTCCTCCTCTACTAAAGATTTTTGTAAAAATGGATGTCGATACTTTATTTAAAATGAGATATGATATTCCAGAAGATGAGAAAGTAGAAGATTTTAATTTAGAAGATTTAACTGATCTTGAAGAATACAAAGGAAGTAAAAAATTTGCTATAGATCTTCAAGGTTTTAATAGTATTGATCATATAAAAAAAGAAATGGTTAACAATTATGTGGAGCATATAAAGAATTGCATATCTTGTACATTTGAAGACGTTTGCTATAAAATAACAACATGTTATCTTTTATCTTTAAATACTAATATAAAATAATATAAAATAATAAAAAAGTCATATGAATTAAAGGGGACTACGAATGAAAATTGACGATTTATTGAAAGATAGTGTCCAGCTAACTGGATTAGGAATGTGTGGAAGTAGAATAGCCTTAGAATTTCAAAAACTCGGGTATAGAACTACCTATTATAATAGTGATGTTGTAGATGTTCGTGGTTCTGGAATAAATGAAAAAGATCTTCTTTTAGTATCAGGAACAGGATCTGGAGGATCCCCCTTAAAAGGAAGAGAGATACTTAATGATCATATGATTGAATTTAAAAAGTTTCTTCTTTCTAAAATGGAAGAAGGGAAAATGCAAATATTTCTTGCAGGGTTAGGAGGAGGAACTGGTGGATCTTCTATAATACCTGCTGTTGAAATAGCTAGAGAGTCAGGACATAAAGTTGGAGTACTTGTAACGCTTCCACCAAAAATGCTTGGTATGCTTGCAATGGATAATGCAATGAAAACACTCAAGCAATTAAAAGAGTGTGGAGCTCATATGTTTGTTCTTGCAGATAATGAATACCTTATAAATAAAGTAGGACTTAGTGAAGATTGGTGGAAGAAAATAAACGAATATATTGTAATACGTCTTGTATCTGTTCTTGGTCTTTTGAGGGAAGGAAAAATAAGCCAGACAGGTATAGGTTCTATAGATAAAGCTGAGATACTTCGTATAATTCAATACGGAAATGGTTTAACTGATATTAGAGATATGTACTTCACCGCTAAAGAAGTTGATTCTCTTTCTGAAGAAGATCTTAAAGCAAAACTTTTTAATTCCTGTTTCATAGAAGGATTTAATTATAAAGATACTCTTGCATACTTGGTGAGCATTGATCTACCTACAACTGGAGTATTTACAAAGTTCTCATCTAAAGTTTTTGACATTACAAAGCAGACTTGCGGTAGCGCAATCTCTCGACTAGGTATGTTCGTAGATCCCCTACTAAATAACGCAATACGAGTTACTATGGTTAATAGTGGATTAAAACTTCCAAGGGTACTAAAATCAAAAATAAATAATTTGAAAAGAGATTCTGTAAGACACCATATGAAAAAAGAAAAAGAGGATAGTTTTGATTTCTCGGATGTTGATGATATTTCATTAGATGAGGATTTTTAGATATAGATGGGAAGAACACAAATATATATTCCAGAAAACGAAGAGAATACCTTTAAAAAGACTAAAGAAGAGATACGACAACTGTGGTATAAAAAATATGGAGAGGCCCTTCCATTCAGCACTGTTCTTGTAAAAGCTTTAGTATACTTTAGGGATTTTCTAAAAGATCCGAAATCAATGGATACTCATGATAGTAAAAGACAAGATATACATAAATACGAACGAATTAGGAAATAACGTAGGAGATTTTTGTAAGGAGTTTACTTACAAAAATCCTGAATATGCTGAAAAGAAGCGTCAAAAGTTTTCTGTAAAAAACACACCAGAATTTATTTATCATTATAGAATAGATAATATGATGGGAAATCAAATGCTTATACTCCCAAGAGGGGGATTAAAGCGGGTGCTATTATTGTGTGAAAGATTAGGAATTTCTCCTACTATTATAGATAGAAGAATTTCTCACAACTCTATAGATTGTTCTTTGGTAGACACTGTTTTAGATAGCAATCAAAACAAAATAGTAAATGTTCTTTATAAAAACGAAGGTGGGCTTATAGAAGCAGCCCCAGGCTGTATCACAGGAGACACTGAAATAAGACTCCATAGAACTGGAATTGGAAAATCTTTAAAAATAAAGACAGCATATAAACATTTTAATCAATTGGGAAATGCTTATCATAATTGGGATTTAAATTTTCCTACTTATATAAGAAGCTATAATGGAAATACTATTCAATTGTATGAAATTGAAGATATAGTTTATAGCGGGAAAAAGAATGTTTATAGATTAGAACTAGATAATGGTCTGTTTATAAAGGCAACAAAAGATCATAAAATTATGACAAAAACAGGATGGATAGAATTAAAAAAATTAAAAATAGGTAAATCTGAAATAATGTGTGATAAGCTTCATAGTTCTAAAAAAGAAGTACCTTCTCTTAGAAAAAAAACAAAAGCTAAAGAAATATCAGGATTAAAATATCATAAGTATGCTAGAATTAAAATAGAAAAAAAAGGTTCTATAACAAAAAGAGCAGAAGTTCACAGACTACTATATGAAGCTTATATTAATAAATTAGATTTTAATGATTTTATAAATACAATAAAAAACGATAAAAAGGGGAGTAAATTATTAAAATTTATAGATCCTTTTAAATATCATATACATCATAAGGATAGGAATCCATTTAATAATGATATATCTAATTTAGAATGTCTTTTAGAAAAGGATCATTGTTTATTACATTCTATAGAAAATAAATTTAATTTTAATCAAGGAATACCACATTACTCAAAAGTAAAAAAGATATCTTTTTGTGGAATAGAAGATACTTACGATATAGTATGTAAAGAACCACATCATAACTTTGTGGCAAACGGAATGGTAGTTCATAACAGTGGAAAGAGTATAGCGATACTTGATCTTATTAGCAAAGTAAAGCAACCTACTCTTATAATGGTACATGAACATCGATTAAGTAAGCAGTGGACCGGGGAAATAGAAAAAAGGCTTTTTGGCACATACTCCTTGGGAGAATTAAATGGAGAAAAGAAAAAAGACGGTGATATTGTATTAGGTATTATAAATACAGTATATATTATGTTTCAAGAAAATCCAGAATATTTTAATAAATTTGGGATGGTTGTGATTGACGAGACGCATAGATGTAGTGCTCCAATGTTTCATCTTGTTATCAATAATTTACCTGCCAAATATCGTGTAGGAGTTACAGGAACAGTAGAAAGGAGAGATGGAAAGCATATATTAATTTATGATACCCTGGGGGAAAAATTAATTGACATTGAGGCAAAAGATGCTAAACATCGTATAACTAGTTTTGACTATAGGATTATAAATACTAATATACGTTTTGAAATACCCACCACAATGCGGTGGACTGGACAGAAAAGAGAACAAACTTTAGATATAACTAGATGTATTAGTCAATTAACAGAAGATAGGGATAGGAATAACCTAATAGTATCCGAAGTCACAAGAACCATTGAAGCCGGATACTATCCCTTAGTATTAAGTGACAGAATCGATCATAACAAAAAAATAAATGAGCATCTTGTTTCTCTTGGGTATAAAACAGTCCTCCTGATAGGAGAGACTCGGAAATCTACCCGATGGGAAGAGATACGCCAAGACACAAGCATTCAGTGTATCGTAGGTAATACAAAGATCGCAAGTGAAGCGTTAGATCTCCCAAGATTATCAGCATTGTTCTTAACGTGTCCATCATCCAATTTACCACAGATAAAACAACGATTGGGCAGGATACGACGATTTGTTGAGGGTAAACCTCTTCCAATTGTATTTGATATATGTGATAATCTTGCACACTACCCAGATAGTAATGGATTGCCGGTGTATTTGTTAAAGATACTTACGGCTAAAAGAATTAGATTTTATAAAGAACTTATTAAAGAATACGATGAAGACGGGGGAATCGAATCCGTTGTATAACGGCTCTTTTAGGAAGGATATACCTAAAAGATGTATCAAGAAATATTTACAAAAGGACTTTCGCTAAGCAAAAACTATAAGAAAAGAAACTATGAAGAAACACATGAACTTTATAAAATAATAGATAAAGCAGTGTTTGTTGCTCAAGACAAGACTCATCGAGAATCTCAAACAGCAATGCAATTTCTTATAGATTTGTACACTCCCTTTATTTCCTCGGTCTCGTTTAACTTATATAAGAAACTCAGTGGAACTGTCGAGTTTTTTGATGTAAAACAAGAAGTTTGCTATAATTTTATATTTCTTGTTGATAAGTATAATAATGAAAAATCAGAGTTTTCTTATTATATCCAAAAAATGCTTCCACGGTATATGGTAAAGTGGGCTAATAAGGAAATGATCTACAACTCAAAGATGTCTCCTTTTACTACAAATACCAATCTTATCTACGACACAATGTTGAATTCTAATGAAGCTGTTGAAAACTTTTTAATGAGTTTTATTATACATAACGAGTATATAACATTTATGAATGTATCATCTCTAGAAAAATCGAAAAGCAGAACGAACGAAGAAATCTGCTTGAACTACTTTCTAGGGTCAGACACTATTTCAGATATCGCTGAAAGACTTCATATTAGTTATCATGCAGTATATCAAAAAATAAGCTCTAAAAAGGAAGAATTAAGAAAATTCTTTAGGACTAATCCTTTCTGTGGCCTCGATATAACTAGTACAGGAATAAATATTATCGAACAATGGATGAAAGAATAAAAGCACTACAGATTCGTCTTACAAGGAATTCTTACGACAAGTTTAAAAACAAATGTCAATTCTACGATATTTCCGAAAGTGAAGTCTGTGCCTTTCTCATAGAGAAATACATTGATGGATACTTTGATAGAGAATTGCATCTGCCCATAGATTAAACAGAGGATCTTACATGAGTAATACCGTTCTCTTTGATTATCCAATAGATATGGATAATGAAGCTACTATTATTTCAAATGTTATACAAGATTCTGAAAATAGAAATTATTTCTTACGTCAAGGTAATTGGAAAGTATTTAGACAGAAAGAATATCAGACCGTCTCCTGGGCAGTTCTTGAATGTGGTAATGATAATATAGATGTAAATTATGAATCAATACTCCTAAAATCAAAATCATGTCCAATACGATTTTTTGTTACATTTGAATTTTTATCTTCACTTGTATCTAACTATCCTAAGATACCTCATGAAAATTTTAAAGCCCACCTAGAAAAACTAGTAACTGACAGTATTAAATCAAACATACTTGAAAAATCTTCATCCTTATACTCAGTTTGTATAAACTCTTCATCAACGCTTTCAGATATAGAAGATCGTTTAAAGTATTTTCAATCTATGGTAGAACAAGGATATTCTTCTTCACGGCTTGAATTTAAAGGAATGGAAGAATTAATCCCGGCTTACATTGAAGAGAAAAAATTAACAAGAGAAAAGTATACTACAGGATTTTCTCAATTAGATGCGCTGCTAACAGAAGGATTTGCTCCAAAGCAAATAACAACTGTTGCGGGACTTAGCTCTATGGGCAAATGTCAGAAGAAAGGAACAAAAATAATGATGTATGATTGTTCCTTTAAGAAAGTCGAAGATATTGTTGTAGATGATTTATTGATGGGGCCTGATTCAAAATCTAGAAAAGTTCTATCAACTACGAAAGGTTTTGGAGATATGTACAAAATTCATCAAAAACGAGGAGATGACTATTTTGTAAATAAAGATCATATACTCTCTCTTCAAAAAGCTGGATGCTCTATTCGAACACGAATAGGAGCTGAAAGAGGTTGTCGGGTCTCTATAGGCTGGAAAGAAAATGGAGAAATAGTTAATGTATCTGTTAAAGACGCATTAGAAAAATCAGATAACTTTTTTAATAAATATCGAGGATATAAGGCTACTCTAGAATTTGAGGAAAAGAAAATTCTTTTAGATCCCTACTTCTTAGGGGTTTGGCTTGGTGACGGTTATTCTTCGGGAGTAACTATTTCAAATCCAGATATAGAAATAAGAACCTATTTAAAAGAATATGCTAATAAATTAAATATGTTATATCACGAAGATACTACTAAAGATAGGCCAAATTGTCCTAACTGCAGGATTAGTAATGGAAGAGGAAGTTCTGAAGAAAATTACATTTTAAATTCCTTGAGAAATTACAATCTTATAGAAAATAAGCACGTACCAAAGGAATATCTATATAATTCTAAAGAAATTAGGTTAAATCTATTAGCAGGACTTCTAGATACCGATGGGTACATGACTTCAGGAATACATGAAATATCTACGAAATATCAACAATTAAAAGACGATATATTATTCTTATCTAGAAGCCTGGGATTTTATTGCACAGCCACTTTAGAAGAAAAAAGAATAAAATCCATAGACTTCAAAGGAATGTACTGGAGAATAAGAATATGTGGAAATAATTACCAGATCCCTCTTAAAATAAAAAGAAAAATAGCTTATAAACATAATAAAAAACATTTACCAACTCAAACGAAAATAGAAATTTCCCATGATGGTAAATATGATTATTATGGTTTTGAATTAGAGGGAGATGGTCTGTATATTCTCAAAGATTTTACAGTTACACACAATTCTTCATTCGTTTTGTCTTCCATGAAGAATCTATCCAATAAAAGAGTAGTAACAGCTCAGTTTGCTTTAGAGATGAACTCAATGCCTCTTATTCATAAATTGGTCGCTTTCAAAAGTGGTATACCTGTAAGCAAGATAGTATCCGATCCTGATCTCTTATCTACAGAAGAAAGACAATTTTATGATACAGAACTAGAAAGATTAAGAAGAGATAGATTTATTTATCTCAATGATAAACCAAATCAAAGTATAAAATCTATACGAGAGCAAATAATGCTTTTACAGGATCATCTTAAAACTGGGTATATGGTTGTCGTTATAGATTTATTTGGTAAAATAAAAGAACTTCAAAGCAGTGATAACTTTGCCAGGGATTATGAAAAGACTGTTAATATAATACAACCTATGGTCAAAGAACTTGGAATTCATATGATCCTTGTGGCTCAAATACGAAGAGATGTTGCCAATAGAAGATTTAATAGACCTAATATGAATGATTTAAAAAACGCAGGTGCTCTTACAGAAGTATCTGATATAGTTCTAGGAGTTCATAGACCGTACTATTCTCCAGAGTTAGCCCTTAAAACAAAGATGTTAGAAAATATAGCCAATCAAAATAATCTTTTTGGAGAAGAGGAAGAACACAATGCCCAGGCAATACAAGAGGGCATGAATAAAAATATAGCTGAAATAATTGTTTTGAAACAACGGATGGGGGAAAATAATACTCTTGTAAATTTTCTATTCAATCCAGATACTACCTGCTTTGAGCAAATAAGTTCAGAGTATCAGCATAATATTAATATGAGTAAATCAGACTTATTAACAGGAGCTTAGATATGAAGAAACCAAGTAAAGATGTTTTTGTTAAATTCTTGGAAAAGAGAGGATATGTTCATACTTCTAATATGGAAAGCTATCTTGTTAGAATAAAAGAGAATGAAAGAAGAAGAACATCAGAAGAAATTAATATAAAATTTCAAGAAGATAGAAGTAGATTAAAAGAAGAACACTTTCTAGAAATGGAAGAAAAGAATGCTGAAATACGACATCTTGAAAACATTATCAATGATAAAAATAAATATGTAAAAGATGCGGAAAGAGTATATTTGGCATCTATGCGAGGAATGAAGACAAATTTAAGAATATCTGCAGAGATAGGATATCAAGTTAAAAAGCTTATGGAAACGAGTGCTACTGTTTATGCAGCATTTGAAAGTATTCAGCAGCAAGCAGAAGATCACAAGAGAGACATGATCACCAATGAGAAAGAATATAGAGGATTGCTTAGAATAGAATAATGTTATAAAAAGGAGTTTTTATGCTGTCAGATTATAAATGTATAGAATGTAAAAAAATAATAGAGTATAAAAAACCGTACGGAATAGTAAATTTTCCAGAGTACACTAAGTGTGATTGTGGTAGTGACGCAAAAAGAGTATTATCTAATATTAATATAACAATACCTGATGGATTTAAAGCTGCGAGGGATTAATTGGAAGATAAAAGTATATCTAATTTTTTTGAAGAGTTTGAAGATGTTATAAAGAAACTTAATATTCCAAAAAAAGATTTTGAGAGTATATTTAAGATACTGGCAGAATCAGAAACCTCAACAAAAACTTTTGGAGATATAGGAAAGTTAATACAGGAGATACCATTAAGTAAACCTTTTGAAACTGTGCTTCTTATATGTTTCTCTTCTCTTGAAAATCGATTTACTGCAAATTTAAATAAAGAAATCGAAGAAAGATTAGATAAAGAATTAATTAATATTAGTAACAGAGAGGTACATTTAATACTATTTAAATTATTTTTTATAATAAGGTCTTCAGTTGGTGAAAATAAGCAAACATCGTTGACGATCTTTACCATATTGTTAACAATCATAGGATTTTCAAATATATGTGACAAGTCTGAACTTGTAAAATTTACATCAAATGTATTCAAACAAAATGATATTGATATGCAAGAGACTCTTTTAAATATGTTTAGATCTTTGTATTTCCTTGAAAATAAAGAAAATGACCTGTTAAGTAATAAACAAGGAAATAGCAAATATAATTAATATTTTTTAATACTTAACAAATTCTTATTTGGAGGTTCGTATGGAGGTGATACTAGTTGCATTCGTCTTGGGTTTGTTTGTTGGTTTTATAATAAGTATGGGCATAAAAATAAAAATATCTGGAAGAAAATAAAAAAATAATAATTATTAAAAATATTATTGACGTAGTATAACAAATTAGTTATATGTTTTCCTAAAAAAGGAGATATAACATGTCAAAATTAACAAAAGATGAAGATTTATCTATTCAAATTTCTCTTTATATGGGCATAAGACCTTTCCTCCTTAATTTTAGAAACAAATCTTACAGAGTATGTATCTGAGCTTGATCTATCCGATATGTTTAATGATGCTGCCTTTGCAAGGATATCAGATAAAGTTCATAAGCAGATTTATAAAATAAATTTTAACGTATCTATTGAAAAACCAAAATATAGATAAATAAGCAAGGAAAGATAAAAATGGCAAAAGCGAATAAAGAAAAAAGTATAATAGAAAAAAATGTCGAAAGGCTCGACAAGAAAAAGAAAGGTACTGTTCTCGAAACTCTTACATCTAGTATCTATGAAAGAACCCGTGCTTGGGGAGATAAATATGGGTTTTACCAGAAAGAAAATAAAAAGATAGATACCACTAAATATTCAGAAAGAGTAAAGCAACTCGCTAAAATAATTGATGAGCATAGTTGGGGTGGGCATGATTCTTTTTTAAGAGAAGCATTTGAAATTGCCATTGGTGAGAAGTTTCCTCCTTCAAAAAAAGAAAAGACCCTAGCAATTACCTTCGATCTAGGAATTGTTGTCGTTGCATTGAGTAATCCTAATAATCACGGATATCCTATTGGAGAACCTATTCTGATAACCAAATCAGACGGTCAGGGTATTATTGCAGAGGATACACCAGTTTCTGCGAAATCTTTACCAAATAACTCTCTCACTGCTATTAGACTCGCTACAAAAAATGAAATTCAAGAGCTATTAGAGTGCATGCTTAAAAATAAGGATAAGAATTTCAATACAATTCTAGCATCCTTCTTTCTTGAGAATATAAAGTAAGGTTAACATGCCCATACCAGATACAGTAACACTTTCTATTAAAGAATACAAAAAACTTACTAGTGAATTAGAAAATCTCAAAAAGTCAAAACTGTGTGTTGTACAAATACTTATGTATTATTTTTATAAGGGAAGTTCGCATATCAAAGAAGAAGCATTCACAGTACATGCTCCTGAAGGATTAAAACAATGCATTGAAGATGCAATTGAAAATTCTATAGATGACTTTAATGAAGAAAATAATTATATATGTACGAGATCATGCATATTAAGAAAGTGAGGTAACACATGGCTTGGACAAGCACTGCCGGAACAACAGGAACACTTACTGGGATAAATCCATTATATGATTCTACATCTTGGATTACCTACGACAGTACAGTTCCACTAAATATAACCACTTCAACAAATATTTATTATACTTCTAGTCAATATAATCAATATAGAACCGATGTTGGCACAGCTATTAAAATGGATTGGGTTCTAGATAAAAAAGTTATCCATCCTCAATTATATTTTAAATTTGTTAAATCTAAAATGACCAAACTTGAACAGAAAGAAATGCATGAACGACTCGCCAAACTTCAAGTACTGGTAAGACAAGCAGAAGACTTGGGTCAGAAAGCACTTTATGAAGAATTTGCCCGTAAGATTGCTATCTGCGTTCGTGAACAGGAATTATCAGTATGTGGTATTGAATACATAATTAATCGAGATTCTGTTGATCGGTATAAAAATAAAGTCAAAGACGTTGATATCAGATTTAAGAAGCTTGCAGAGTACGACAGACCTATACCAACTAATGTTAAAAAACGTCTAGATAAGTTTAAAAAGATCAAGATGTTCGATGATTATATGGTGCTCTATCTTGATTATAAAGAAAAGATTGATGTCGATAATAAAAAAAAGTCAGTTGCTGAAGTAAAAACCAATAAACAGAAAATAAAAGAGAAAGACCCTATTCTCTTTGGAACCTTGGACTATGAACCAGACAAACTTTATTTCATTGCAGATTGGGTAGATGAATATTGCGATCTTACTTTAGACAAATTTGTACAAACCCTAAAGAAAGATGACCCTGAATATGAGCTTGAACATTTTGATTCTATTGATGAAGAATACATTCAGAGGATGGTAAGAGAATCAAGGGAACGACAAGATAGACTTAAAAAAACAAATTCAGGTAATTATAAAAAGCTCATGGAAGAAGAAGATAAGGTATCTGTTCTTTCAAAGAAATATGCGAATAGTGTGTATCCACAAGCAGTAAAAGTTGCAAAGAAACTATCACACAAACTTTCAGATAGTCTTAAAAAACTTTTAGCTAAGAAGGATAAGTAATGATAAAGTATATACCTATTTCAGAATTCAGAGAAAAAGGATATCTTCAAGAGGTGAATAGAAGATTCTTTCATCCAATTGGGACTGCTTTAGAGATAAGTATATTTAAATGGTATGAAGGATTTCTATATCATATTGTTTCAGCATTTAAAATGCTTATACCAGGAACTAATAAAGAAGAAATTACAGGTGTATGGGATTATCGAGAAGATCCTGAAGGAATGTATTTTGATTTTGCGCATATGCACGATTCTTGTAATCCAGATAGAATAACACAGGCATTACTAAAACAAATGCATGTAGAAGCCGAAATCTTTAGTA
>Ga0315284_10000229_pt1 | contig 77660 bp, 64 predicted proteins | sample YL17G09_16_MG_FD_203696 | JGI IMG/M metagenome (GOLD analysis project Ga0315284, IMG submission 203696) | Sediment microbial communities from Yellowstone Lake, YNP, Wyoming, USA - YL17G09_16 | ecosystem: Environmental > Aquatic > Freshwater > Lake > Sediment | place: USA: Wyoming | collected... | reverse complement strand
AGATAACGTGAAAGTACGTGCTGTGCAGTGTGAAAACGCATACACTGGTACCGCCATCCCCAGTCCAGGACCCCATGGACTTGGGGTCCGAACCCATGAGGAACGCCGCCAATGACAATGTGATGGCCTTCGCCGTCCACTTTCTTCGTGTCCGACACTTGAAGAGTCGTACGCCCGTCACTCAGTGTGCCATGGTCCCCCACCTGTCCCCCACCCTCAGGGTAGAATGCAGTACGGTCGAGGATGACTGCAGTTTCGAGTGATCTCACTATTCGCGCGTCGAACTCCCGAAGGTAGTTGTCTCGCATATGAAGGAGATCTGTCATCTGTTGACTCCTCTAGCGGCCGGTGGTTCTCATGCGCTTCCACTCAAGAGTCGCAAGCTCCTTGGCCTTTGTGAGGTCTGGACCTTTCAAGCCCACCTGAACACTCTCGGCTGCGGCTTGCACAATCTCCTCCACCTCACTTTCGCTTCCAGCCTCCTTCACGCCTGACAGTATAGCATTTGTCATATCCTCGAGAACACCATGTTCGCGGAGAAACTGAGCGAATGGCGTGAAAGTGACAGGCACGTAGCCAGAATCAAGCGACGGCTCCAGACCCACAGCTCTCATCTTGCTCTCGAACAGCTGAGTGATCACTTCTTGACGAGACCTCGTTGGAGGAACCACGATGGGTTTACCCTTGTCAAGCGCAGTCATCATCCTATAGACATGCTTCATCAGGGGTGCCTTTGAAGGCCCACTGGGCTTGTTTCTCCGCTTGACACCTCCCGCGATCAGTACAATGACGACGGCAAGGACCAGAATCACCAAAGGATCCTGAATCATGGCTAGAATGTCAGTGACCTGCATGCAGACCTACCCCTGAGCCTAGAGCCTCATCGAGGCCGGTGCTACACAACGCCAACTTTAATGTTTCTGCGAGCATGGTCGGTCGGACACAACGGATGAGGAAGCATGTGAGGAGTACGAGAGTGTCAACATGCCAAATGGGGTCACTACGCACCGAAATGCCGAGCGATTATGAGATAGACATCGACAGATTTGAGCAACTGATTCACGGAGATGTACTCGTCAGGCTGGTGAGCCTGTTCAATGGACCCGGGTCCACAAATCACACTAACTATGCCGACCTTAGGTTGAAGGACTGAACAGTCGGTTCCAAAAGTGGCTGCACGGAGCTTCAATGTCTTGCCCATTATCTTCCGAACAGCCTGAGCAGCAACGGTGACTATCTCTGAGTCAGGTGGTGCCCTCACAGGAGGCTTGCCAAATACGTACTCGACGCTCACGCGCTCCGAGAGGCCCGCAGACTGTAGTCTGTCCCTCATCTGCCCAAGCAAGGAGTCTGGCGTCTGTCCTTTGACTAGACGCATGTCCAACAGAGCCTCACACTGGTCTGGGACAACATTGATTCTGATACCGCCTTTGATTGTGCCAATGTTGACGGTTGGCCTGCCCATCATGTGATCGGCTTCATACGTGTACCCCCGTTTGACAAGCACCCGGAGAGCGTCCATGCACATACTGATTGCATTCAACCCATTCTCGGGTCGGGAACCATGAGCAGCCTTGCCCACAGCACTGACACGAGTCCAAAGCATCCCTCGTTCGCCTACTAGGACATCGAGATCAGTTGGTTCTGCACACACTCCAAACTTGGTCGCGGCCAGTTGCCCGCTGAGAGCAACATCCTCAGCACCCAAGCATCCGCTTTCCTCGTCAGAAGTGGCCAACATGAGAAGTGGCCTTGATTGAGGCTTCTTGCTGTATTCTATGAGAGTTTCTGCCAGTGCAGCCATTGGCCCCTTCATGTCGCAAGCCCCTCGACCATACAGTCTGCCATTCACTACCTCAGACTCGAACGGGTCATGGGACCAAGACTCTCTTGCACCCGCAGGTACCGTGTCCAAGTGGCCGTGCAATACTAGTTGGGCTTTGCCTGTTCCGCCGGATGAAAAGATCAGGTTTGGTCGCTCGGACCGTCCGACTTCAGTGCAGACAAGACCATGAGCCTCCATGTGTTCCTTCAAGACTCGGGCCGCTTCCACCTCCCTGCCCGGTGGGTTTTCTGAGTTGGTCGCAATCAGGTCTCTGGCCAGTTTCATCAAGCGAGCGCTGTCTGTCAAGCTGATACCCAACACATCTCAAGGCGGAAATGCTAAGAACATTCCTAACACGGTTTTCGGTCATTTCATAAGTGGGGATGTGGTCTAGAGAGAAGGCGGTCAATGAGGCGGTTACCCCTGTCCGAGCTGCGCGCAATGACGATCCAAGAGCTTGCTGAGACTCGCCACTATGAGCTCGTCGGGAATTGGTTGGTTGAGACCTGCCAGCCTAAGTAACAGCGGGGAGCCAACACGCACTGCCAGCAGTCTTGCGATGAGTGGTCACGGCGACCCGAGTCCCCAATGACGCATCCCCAAAATGGGTCGCATCCGTCTCATCATCTCTGGCATGTGAGCTTGGCCCTGCGCTTGGAACAAGCAGGCCTCAACCATTGTGTCGAGCTCTAGGAAGCTATGATAGCGCGTAGTGGAAGGTTCGCGCAATAGAACATGTCCGCTGAGAGTATATATACCTGAGAGCGTCGGAAACAGCCCTAGAAGGCCTCAAACGGGCCCCCTGAAAGGCCGTGCATCATGTGGGCTGCGATGTGAGAACAACTACCCAAAACACAGACATTCTGCAGTGGTAGCACTTAACAAACGGACATCAGACGAACTCACTTGACTCGTAGTCCCTTGGTTTCAATGCTTGTTCCTGCAAAGGGCGCGACAGTGAGAACGCCGTTCTTTCGCGATAGTGTCACTCTCTCTGATCCGGTGTCTATAACTACAGTTTCACCTTCGGCGACAAAAGCCCCCGTGTCAGCGGAGCATATCTTCTTCAAGACGTCCTTGAGATAAGACGAGTAACTCTCTGCCACACTTGACGCATCCTGATTGGATGTGGTGACGCGCTTTCAGCCGTTCTCCGTTTAGGACTGTCCCCCTTATAGGAGCATCTATGTCGTACCTCTCAGATTCGGCCTCCTAGAGTACGGATGCGTTTCCACCAATCGACTTGGCTACGGGTTGTATGCGAATGGGTGCCGCGCAGACTCCTTTCTTGCCATGATCTCTTCTATTGACTCCCTTCGCTCTAGCGCGTGGCGTATCGCATATCTCACTGCGCGGAAGTTGTTATAGAAGACCCTGCGTGGGTTATTCGCGTTCGGATGCACGAAAACGTTGACTGCAACTATTAGGTCAGGAACCAGTTCCTCAGGAATCATTCTATCGGTGATGGTTCTCGTGACAGCATCTGCCACAGCCTTCTGAGCAGTCTCATAGACCATCTTTCTGTGACGCTCACCAGTGATGGCGACTGTCGATGCGAAGACAGTTGTCGGACGCACGTCTTTAATGATGTTCGAAGAGTGGAACCCTTCTACAAGTTTTCCTGAATTGGCCACCGCGGCTTGGAGTGGCCCGTCCTTCAGACCCATCACAAGGTCGACATGAGCTACTTCAAGCGCTTCACCGCACAGAGCTTCTCCATGAAGAAGTGTGAGATCATCGATGACATCTCTTGTCATTCCTACGGCCTTGGGATAGGCTTCAGCCACTAGTGAGCGGTTGCCCATCTTGAAGATGACAGGACCGCGTGGAATAAGCTGAAGGTCCTCGAGGAGAGCTCTCAACTCATCAATCTCATCATAAGCCAGCAGATCACCTTCCATCAGGGGCATTCGCGCCTTGCCAACGGGGACTCCCATCATGTTGAGAGCTGCCTTGACCGCAAGACCTCCGCCCTTTACAAGAACCCTGACTGTTCTCTGGATGCTACGTTGGATAAGCCTCGCTTCCTTCAGGTCACCCTGAGAGAGGTCGGTCATGATTCGCAAATAGCGATCCAGGAAAACACTCGCACTCGCTAGTATTGCTCCGTCACAACCCGCTGCAAGTGCAGGCAGTGCGATCTCATCGTGACCGATGACAATCTGAAACTCCTCTGGCCGTCTGACGAGTATGTTTGTGAGATTGATCATGTTGCCGCTAGAGTCCTTCATTCCAACGATACCATCAATCTCACGGAGGCCATCAACGAGCCACCAGTCGAGATTGACGCCAGTGAGCTGCGGGTAGTTGTAGAGGAAGATTGGCAGCTCGCTTGAGCCAGCGACCTTCTCGAAGTGCTCGTAGATCTCCTTAGTGGATGGTTTTAGGTAGTATGGTGAGATGACAAGGGCTGCAGACGCGCCAAGCTCCGCGGCTCTTCTCGTGAGCTTGACAGCGTCGCTAGTGTAGGCAGCGCCTGTCCCGGCGAGGACAGGTACACGTCCCTTTGCTGCTTCACACGCTATTCGCAGAGCCTCTAGACGTTCCTCAAAGCTCATGTTTGTGAACTCGCCTGTCGAACCACACGGGACAATGCCTGTGGCCCCAGCTTTGATGACATGGTCGATGAGAGCCCGGTACTGTTGTTCATTAACCCCATTCTCATCGAACGGTGTGACAAGTGCGGGGTACACACCTTTGAACCGCCAAGAACTCCGTGACACCAATATCACCTCCAGATCTGACTTAGCGCAGCTGACACTGCGTTCTCAGTGGCGGCAGTGATCGCTCGCCGGTCAATAGCGTCCAAATCGACGTCGAGGGCCATCACCATGACCTCGCCATTGATGGCAGCCTCAGGTATCTTCGCTGCACGAAGATGAGTAACCACGGCCTTGGCCGCTCCAGACTGCACAGGACCGTAGAAGAGTGATGCCTGACGCAGAGACTCTATCTTCCTGGCAGGCAACATGATGCTAGTCGGTCGCACCGCAAGGTTGGGCTCTAGAATCACACTTAGGGCCTCGTGACCAACTCTGGGCGTGGTCAGTAACTGAACAAAGGCCGCACCCAGTGGACCGTTCTTGGGTCCGCTGACTATGCTTGCGGCCACAGTCTGGTTCGAGCCCCGCCCAAACCTCAAGCCGCCATGCTGCTCAGCGGTAACTCCAACTTCAGCGAGAGACGAGGCGACGTCAACGTCCTTTGACGGCGGAGTGTGCTTGATACCCTTGAGTAGTCCTAGCTTCTCGAGTTCTACCCGTATCTCGTCTTTGAGCTCGGGAGTGAGTGTTCCTCCTGAGTTGAGAGGCATGCGGGATTTCCCGGCATCAATCCCCATCATCTTCAATGCCGCTTTGACAGGCGGAGCACCACCGTACCTTGTCACTATGCGAGCCAGAGTCTGCATTGAAAGCTGTAGTTTGGCGGCTCCCTCAATGTCGCCCTTCTGCACCTTCATCATGACATCGAGCCATAGGTGAGGCATGATGTTGCCAGAAGCCATGATTGCGGCTCTTACCCCTGCCGCGACTGCCGAGAGAAAGCACTCGTCGTGTCCTATGATCACCGGAATACGATCCTTGAGCTTCTGGATGAGCTCGAGAGTATAGCCTATGTTGCCACTGCTGTCCTTGATACCCACAATGTTGTCGATTTCTGCAAGGTCCTCCACGACGTTTGGTTGAAGGACTCCCAGAGTACACTGGGGGATGTTGTAGAGTATGATTGGCAGGTTTCCCTGGTTGGCAACTGCCGCGAAATGCTCGAAGTAACCCTTGTCGCTCGGTCTCAAGTAGAATGGAGAAACGACGATAGCAGCATCACAGCCAACCTCAGCTGCGTACTTCGTGAGAGCGATTGTCGCCTTTGTGCTGTTCTGACCTGTGCCTGCTATCACAGGAACACGACCATCGACAAACTCGACTGTCAGCTTCAACAGCTTCTTGCGCTCCTCCGTTCGCATATAGACAAACTCGCCAGTGGTACCGGCAGGCACAACGCCTGTAGCACCCTTACTGATGGTGTAGTCTATGATCTGACGGAAGCTGTCCTCCATAATGTCACCGTCCTTTGTAAACGGAGTAACGAGGGCAGGCATCACTCCTTTGGGAACGAACTTCCTTGGCATATTGACTCACCAGATTGTTGAGGCGGGTCTAGACGTTCGTTTATAAATCTCAGCTTCCGGATATCCATGCAATGAGCCGCCTTATCGTCGCCCTCACCGCCTGCCCTGAGAGCAAAGCCGAAGGAATTGCTTCCAAGCTTGTGGAAGACAGGCTCTGTGCCTGTGTCAACATAGTCCACAACGTGACAAGCATCTATCGTTGGAAGGGAGAGATACACAACGACAAGGAGGCGATTCTGATAATCAAGACTGAGAACAGACTACGAGAGGCACTTCGTGACGCCATCAAACGAGTGCATCCATACGAACTACCCGAATTCGTTGTAGTACCTATAGATGGGGGCTCGAGAGAATACCTTGAATGGATCTCAGACTGTGTGATGGCTGACCCATGATGATCGAACACTGCAATACTCAAGCAAGGTCTGCCCTTCGCGCTGCGTACTCAAGTGACTCGTTGAAGTACTTGCCAACTACTGCGGCTATTGCTGGTCCGACGATGTAGTTCAACTCGCCAGGTATAAGTTCCCTCACATTCGTCTTGGCTGTGAGCTTCCCCCTCTGTCTCAGGAGTGAAACCTCTCGCTGAATGATCGCTCTAGTCTTGTCCCAAGGCATTGCCTCAGAGGTCGGGCCAATGAGACCGCTCTTGATGTCAGTGAGAGCCCGCATCACGAACACAGCTAGGTTGTCCATGTCATTGCTGGTAGTCGTGTCAGACTTGCCATGAGTGGGACAGACTCCCTCCTTGGGCGTCTCCCCACAGACCGAACACACGAGCCGTCCCCGGTTCACTCTGACGTAGTACGACAGAAGATTCGCACACTTTGCATCGTCGATAGGAGTCCACTCAAGTCCTTTGGTGCCGAGGCGGCCTATTGCTCTGAAGACGGTGTGGGCCTTCGTGTAAATGAACAAGAGAGGATCGAGCGTCTTCCTCTTGCTGTCAGCAATCCTCTGCTCCGCCAGTTGTGCTTGAATTGCTGCCTCTTCCTTGACCATCCTCTGGGCACGCTCTTGTTTGAGGAAGCGACTCATCAGATCAAAGGCGACGGCATAGTTGTCACATTCCAAGCCGCTCAACCCGAGAGGACTTTCGGCAATCCCCTCGAAAACAGGGCTTGGTGTCGATTCCAGGTCGGACTCGGCCAAAGCCATATCTAAGCCTGAGAAGCGTGCATGCAGCCAACCAGAGATCGCGGGGGTATCGAGCTCAGGGTGCACGCATTTGAACTCTTGGACTCTGTTTGCCGTTAGGTCTATGAGTATCTCCTCACGTAGGTATTGCAGCTCTGTCTCTGTCTTCTCGTAGATGCTCTTCAGAAGGGCCTTTGTTCGCAATAGGTCCTGCTTCGATCTCACGTAGGTTTCCACTACTCTCGTCAGATTCGTGAACAAGCCGATCATGAAATGCCAGACGATGTCTAGCTTGAGTGAGGCGATAGTTTCCTCTTGCCGCAGCTGTTGGCCCATCTCATGTGCAGAAGCAGCGCCCGCCTGAGCCGCTCCCGTCCCCTGTAGTGACGCCCTTGCTTTGATCAGTCTCTCGATCTCATCAGGCGGTGGTAGACGGACTTTCTTCTTCAGTTCCTCCACCACTTCAATCTCTATGCCGATCAGACTGCTACGATCCTTTGTCAGGAGTTGGAGCGATATCTTGTCAAGTTCGGCTTTGTTCAGGCCACGAGAGCGGAGCATGCCTTTTACGGATCGTTCGAGCGTCTGCTCTATCTTCTCTAGAGTCTTTAGCGACCTAGTCAGGTCTTCCAAGTTCTCTCTAGAAACAAGGTCGGCGGCCTTGCTGGCAGTTGCCCTGCCAAAGAATGCACTTAGTCCAACCGCAAGGTCTGCAGGTGTAGCAATACCTTTCGATTGCAGTGAAACCCGTATGTCTTCAGGATTCAGTCCCAGGAGGCACCCCAAAAAGGTGAATGTGTCGGTGGGGTTCTTCTCGAATTCCGTCGAAAGCTTCTTCGCTACAATGTCAGCGATACGATTCTCGAAGTCCCCGATGGTTGTGGGTGTGTCGATATCTCCCTCAACTGCATCAAGGACTGCAATTCTGAGTTCGTGCGCACGTTTCAGTGTCTGTCTGTTCCGACCTTTTGGCAAGTTCCCAATCGCGGCAAGGGCAACTTCGTCCCAGGTTTCGTCGGTCACACCAGACATCATAAGCCGTGCAGTAAGACAGGTTGGTCTTCCGAGTAGACGTGCAATTCCAAGCTTCAGGATGGAGGTTTCCGGGACCTCCTCCTCATGCTCCCTAAGAAGCTCATCTCTGAGTGACATTGACGACTCCTTCAGACCGGACGCCTTGGCATAGATGTCACTCCTCCACAACGGGCCCCAGCCCGTCACCTCGTTCACGAGGTCGACATCATGATTGCCGGCATACTCACGAGGCAGCTTGCTCAGGTAGCTCTTCAGCTGAGTCACGACCCTCTTGACTGTTTGGGGTTCCGAGGCATTGGTGTCATTTACGATGTCACAGAGTGCAATTGAGAACTCACTGACAAGTCTGGCCCGGTCGAATTCCTCCCTCTGCTTGTTGCCGAGAATCTGCCGGACCTCTAGCTCCAGAAGTCGGCGGGACTCTTTCTCTGTGTCACCCTTCTGTTCGATTGTCAACTGCCCACCTGCCTTGTTTTGCTTGATGTGAACATCTTGGTAGTTGACAAGGTAGAATGCAGAGAAGAATGACAGAAGTTCCTCCAGTGGTCGACGGTCTGCAAGAATCCCGGCAACCATCTGCCTGTCGCGTGGACTTCGCATGTGCGTGGCCAATGCCTCTCTCAGAAGTATCTCCTTGCCTGCCTCACTCATCTGACGGGTCCTCAGAATCCAAGCACTTGACACATGATCACCTCAGGAAGTTGCTGCCCAAGCGAACAGTCATCACGTCGCCTTGATAATCGTACGTCACCAAGTAGACTAGACCTGGACACTCCGGGTCCGTCAGATAAGCTCGTGTCGCACGAGGCAGCAGTCTGCCAATGCTCCTTATCGCCGAACCCATGAGATACTCGAGAAACTCTTCATTGATGTTTACGGTCGACTCGCTTGTGACTCGTGCGCGCTCGGCCTTCAGCCTTTGCAGGTGCTGAGAGATCAGTTTCTCAAATTCATTCTCTCTCTTTCCCATCTCATCCAGCTTGGCCGCCAACAGATCTCGCAGCTCGATGCTGATAACGAGATCTGGTGAAGGTTCAGGTCTCACCGGGAGTGGTTTGACCACCAGTAGTGGGAACTCAAGATCGATTCTGCGAAGTCGCTTCTCAAGCGGCTCCGGAGGTGCCACGGAAGCAGGGAGACCCTCTCCTTGCGGCGGCACAGCCTCTTCACCAGATGCCGGCTTGGACTCAACTTGTCTGAGGAAAGTCTCATACTCAGCTGACTCTCGTCCGTAGTCGACCTTTGCCTGCTCCAGAAGTCTTTGTCGTTTCTCATTGTGCTGTCGGATGCCTTTGTTTTCTTCCTCTGTCTGCAAGCAGATCTGTTCCCACTGCTTCAAGTCCTGCTCATGCGTCCTCTGAAGATGGTCTGCCTCGGACCTGATTCTGTCCAGTATTGAGTGGGATGACATGCGTAGTCCAATGTTAACGTGAACATAGTGAGCAAAAGCAAGTAGATTGGAGTGATAGTCAGCTGTGCCCTTGACACCTCTGAACGCGTCATCGGTCAGATGCAATGCCTCAGCCTTCCACTCAGGGGACTTCTCACCAAGCGACTGGACTGCCCTTGTTAACTCGGTCTTCAGGTCAGCGCCCCCCGTGCGCATTGCATCAAGAACCCGGCTGAGGAAGGGTCTAGCAAGGACCGTTCCGGCGATATTCGGTGATATGTCACCAACGAGCGCCTCTAGAGTAGAGAGCCTGTCCATCAGGGCCTTGCCTTTTGAGTCAAGTGCCGCTTCTTGGTCCGCTCCTGGAACAGTGTGTTTGCTGGTGACTTCGAGTCTGGCAATCTGTGCTGTGTCACTGAATGATATCAGGTCCGACACATCGAGATTGCCGAAACCCTCAATCATGGCATCTATGGCGACGTCCATGAGCTGTGCAGGCGTCTTCATCTTCACACCCTCGAATGTCGCCTTGTCAAAGGCGGCATTCAGCATCGAGTACAGTTCGGCGATGAACTTGTGAGACAACATGAGGTCAGTAGGACTCGTGTCGCGACCTGTCAGTTCCTGGCGAAAAGCGATAATCGCATTGAGAACCGTCTTTCGTGACAACGTAACGACGAGGAATCTGCGAAACTCCTCAGCAAAGTACTGAGCGACCTTCCTTGCATATGTGACGAAGTATCTCAAAGTCCCTTTAAGCTGCCAAGCCCTAGCCTCCTCTCCTTGCGGGATGGCACGTCCGACAGAGTCCATCATATGGTCCAAGAGTCTAGTCAGCATCTTCAGAGCAACCTCGCGACCGCGGCCCGTCAAGGTCTTGGCCCTGGTCGTGAGTACATTCATGAGTGCGTCTCTGTGGCCAGTCGACAATAGAGCCAAGCCAGAGGAGATGTGCTGTTCTACCGCTTCACTTAAGACGTCAACAGACTTGGCGACCAGCTCAGCAAAGCTGTTCGCCTGCTCTATTACCTTATCGAGCTCGCTCGCCTTGACACTATCTCGACCAATGTACTCAACAAGCGCTTCGATCACTGTCGTCGCGATGTTGACTTCCTCGCCGCTGTATGCGTAAGCATTCAGCTCGCCCAGTATGGTCCTACCCATCTCGGGAATGTGAGTGACAAGGGTTTCCATAGCATTCGGAGTCATGATGCGATGTTTGAAATGCTGGCTGAGTGCAGCGGGCTCCGCTTTTGGAAGGACTAGCTGGAGTTCCCGGGGCTTGAGTACCCTCAGACCGGGAGGCATCGTGCTGAAGTCCTTGCGGCACTTCACCTTCACAACAGCCTCCAGATCGACATCGTCGGGTTTGATACTCATGGTATTATATGAACTCTGAAACTGGCGGTCCAACATGTCAACAAACATAACTCTGTTGAACCTGTCAGCGAAGCGGCGAAGGACTGCGAGTCCCTCGCGGTCATAATCAAGACCACTGCTTAGGACAGCGACCTCTATGTCGGCCATCTTCTTTGTCAGTCGCCTGATGTTAGCGTCCACCTTGAAGGGATCCACGATACCCCTTTCCCAAGTCAGCATACATGCATGAGAACTCACTTCACCAACAGAACTGCCTGCCACGACTAGTTGTTCAGGCAGAAGCTCAGAACTTGGTGTCCGCTCCAGGTCCCATATCAGTGACAGAAGCTCTAGGCCCTCAGATTCTCTCAGCGAATCTCGGACAGAGAAGACAAGTGGTCCGACATTCATGGCCACAGTCTCAGAGTTCTCTTCCATCATGCTGCCTAGCCCGACAGCTGCGCCAACCGGGAAGCCGCGAGTAGTTGTCGAACCCAACACTGAAACGGACGCCATCCGGATGGCTTCAACTGTACTAGTAACGGTGGTCTTGGCCTTGCTAGTTGCAGACATGACTTTACCTCCAGCTTTGAGCCACCGCTCGAGTTGGCCACAGTTGAGAAGAACCATGGTCGTTCAGTGGCGTGTCCGACAGTCCAAACAGTGAGCGGACCTTTTGAATGTAGCTTGGTTGTAGGGGCGAAGCGCTAGACCCGCTTCCATACACCATGGGTGTCGACCTTGACAAGCCCCGCCTTTTCTAGGTCATGTAGTGCCACTTCTAGTGTGGTCGGAAGGAGACAGGCCACTTCTTCTGGTACGGGCACGGCACGGCTCTGCCGCACATCGAATGCTAGCTGCTCAATGTCGATCTCGCCCCTTAATGACACATGTTCGAGTACAGTGTCCAAAAAGTGTGTGACGCCATCTCGTACGTCCTGAATCTGGAGTCGTGCATCATGCCCAATGTGTGGGATGTCATGGGCAGGCAGCAAATACTCGATGTCATAGGCAGCAATCTCGTCTATTGCTGCCAGCTTCGCAGTCAGGCTTCCACTGAGATCAACATAGAACTTCCGGGAATCATCTGGTAGGTTATTCAACTCGTCGCCCGAGAACAGGATCTTCCTGCCGGCGTCTAGAAACACACAGTGCCCGGCGGAGTGGCCTCCAGTATGCATGACTCTCAAGACCACTTGGCCAATCTTGACCTCATCGCTCTGCCGGAGTATCCTGTCAGGCTTTGTTCCTGTGTAGTTTACACGAAGCGGACTTCTGTCCATCTTCATTGCGAGCCGTTCGGCGGCGTCGAGCCTCAACCTATGCTTGATGAAGAAGCGAGGATCCTGCAAGAGGTCCACGTCTCCACTATGGATCATAATCTGCGCACCGGTGCTCCTGCGCAGCCGGGCAGCCCCACCGGCATGATCAGGATGACCATGAGTACATAGTATCCCAATGAGAGCCTTCTTGGGGTTCAGGCCAAGACTGACCATTCCTTTGACGATTTCCTCACCCGGATCTCCCGCTGTTCCCGGGTCTATGACTAGGGCCTCCTCGCCTTCCACGACTAAGTAGCTCGATATGAAACCGAACTCACCTGCGAACCTGCCCTTTATGGCGTATACTCCTGGGACAATCTCTGAAGGGGCCATCTTCTCCAGCATAGTATACGATGCCGTCCTTATGACGCTATCGACCCCTAGCGATTCCGCCCGCCCTTCCAGTGTCCGAAGATGATGTGCGGAGGTATCAAAAGAGCAGGCAGAGAGGTCAACAGTATGAACATCCAATCCTGCAAGTTGAGAGGCATGGTTTCGAACAGTGGCTGCGCGAATGGCAGATAGATTGTTGCCAACGTGAGCATGACAGATGCCAAAACGGCTGCGAACAGGTACCTGGAACCATTCAAGCTCGTTCTCCAGACTGGTCGATGCTCGTCTCTACAGTTCCAGACAAACAGGAGCTCGAAGGTAACAACTGCTGCGAAAACCGCAGTTCGGGCATGGACCAAGACATCAGCCCACGCAAGACCTGTCACTGCCGAAACTCCGGTTCTCCACTCCAAATCAGAAAGTGCGTTCCCAGTGAAACCTGGAATGTACCCGCCGTATGTAACGAGTGAGTAGAGATACACCAGAAGAGAAGCGAGGAAGCCTGTAGCTCCAACTATGAGTACGAAAGCGACCATTCTTCGGTCCATCATCTTCGCGCCGGGCTTCCTAGGTGGTCGTTCCATCAGACCTCTCTCAGGAGGATCGACTCCAAGTGCCATTGCCGGGAAGCCATCAGTGGCCAAGTTGAGCCACAGAATCTGTATTGCTGTGATTGGTATTGGCAGTCCGATCATCACCACTGTGAAGACTAGGAAAAGCTCATCGAAGTTGGCAGATAGCAGGAATCGGACAAACTTCCGAATGTTCGAGTAGATCTCGCGTCCCTTTTCGACAGCAGACACAATCGTGGCGAAATTGTCGTCGACCAGAACAACATCGGATGCCTCCTTTGTGACATCTGCCCCGCGGATGCCCATGGATATGCCTATGTCGGCCGATTTGATGGCCGGTGCATCATTCACTCCATCGCCAGTCATTGCAACCACGTTTTCGGCGCTCCTCAAAGCAGCCACGATTCTCAGCTTGTGTTCTGGGGCGACTCTGGCGAAGACGTTGTTCTCAATCACGCACCGCCTGAACTGCTCGTCGTTCATCGCGTCAAGCTGTTCACCTGTCACCACACGACCGTCCTTCTCGATGAGTCCTACGTCCTGGGCGACCGCTTTCGCAGTCAGTTGGTTGTCGCCCGTAATCATCATGGCACGAATCCCGGCAGTCCTGCAAAGACGAATTGCGGCTCTCACCTCATTCCTCGGCGGGTCGATCATCCCAGCCAATCCGACGAACACTAAGTTCCGCTCCACGACGCCGGGGTCGTAGTCGGTCAGACCCTTCTCTAGAGGCCGGTAGGCCAAAGCCAACACCCTGAGCGCCCTCTCTGCCAGCTGCCCGTTCGTATTGAGAACTTCTCTTCTAAGATCGTTATCAAGAGGTTTGACAACCCCGTTCTCCAGAGCACTGCTGCACAGTGGAAGCACGACTTCGGGCGCACCCTTGGTAAATGCACATATCTCACCGGATGCATCAGCGACAATGGACGTCATCCTCTTCCTGACGGAGTCGAAAGATATCTCATGAATCTCCCTGTACTTTGCCGCTGTTTCATGATACGAGAGACCACCTTTCTCTGCTAGCACCATGAGCGCACCTTCGGTTGGATCCCCCACAACATTGTAGTCGTCCTTCTCAGTGGGACCATCTTGAAGGATAGTATTGCTGCATAGCTGTCCTATCAAGAGCAGTTTCTTCAGCTGCGTGTCAGCCATCGGGTTAACCTTGTGGCCATGAAGGACGAAGTCCCCTGACTTGGTGTAGCCGGAGCCGCTCACTTCGAAGATCTTTCTGTCAGCGTAGACTGCTTTCACAGTCATCTCGTTTTTCGTTATCGTGCCGGTCTTGTCAGAACAGATCACTGTAGTCGAACCGAGTGTTTCCACGGAAGGCAGCTTCCTTACGATTGCATTCCGTTGGACCATCCTCTGTACGCCTATCGCAAGTGTGATTGTCACGACAGCAGGCAGTCCTTCCGGTATCGCAGAAACAGCAAGGGCAATCGCCGCCATCAGCTCCTCCACAAATGAGTCAGACACGTCGCGCAATACCTCTGCGGCCAGTACGAGGGCAGCCAAGACCACTACCACAAGGCCCAGCTTCTTGCCGAGGTCGTCCAAGTCCTTTTGAAGAGGAGTCGTAACATCATCGCGCTGCTGCACAACCTGAGCTATCTTGCCGAACTCTGTTTCCATTCCAGTTGCGGTTACAAGTGCACGACCTTTTCCTGAGGTGATTATGGTTCCCTGATAGACCATGTTCTTCCTGTCGCCTATTGAGGTGTGTTCCTGACGCATGGGCTCTGATGTCTTCTGAGCAGACTGAGACTCACCCGTGAGAACTGACTCGTCTGCCGAGAAGCCTACTGCACTCAGCACCCGCGCATCGGCGGGAAGCCGATCACCCGTTTCTAGTGAGATGAGATCGCCCGGAACTAGCTCGCGCGACTCGACAACCGTCCACAGTCCATCTCGCATGACGCGTGCCTTTGGCGCCGCCATCTGTTTTAGGGCCTCTAATGCACGCTCTGACTTGTACTCCTGAACAAAACCGAAGAGCGCATTCGCAAACACAATCGCCGCGATGACGACTGCATCTATGATACCTCCCTCTTCGCCCGATCCTGGTATGACTGATGCTGTCAGCGTGATAACAATGGCAACAAGCAGGACAATGACCATAGGATTCTTGAACTGACTCAGAAACTGGCCAAGCATACTTGCTCGTCTGGCCGCAACGAGCTCGTTGTAACCGTAGACTTGGATTCGCGCTTGGGCTTCAGTTGTTGTGAGACCCTTTGCAGTGGTGTGGAGCTCTTTGATCGAATAATCAACGTCATTGGCGTGCCAGAGACGATTGGGCATGGCGAAGACTCCGATTCCGCACGTTTAGCAGTGCGCACTTGACAGAGCGGCTGGGCTTATGGACAAATGTCTTTCGTTGACGACACAGCTGGATGCACCATCTCAATCGTCCTTCTATAGCTGTTGCGGCTCCGAGCTACCTCATCAACAGGAAGACTCAAGACGTCAGAGTTGAACGGACCCAACTCGTTTTCTTTGGACTCCATTCCTCAGCCAAACGTTATGCCGACATGGTGGCGGGCGCGTTTCAGCCGAGAGCAAGCATTAAATGCGCGGCCTCGTTATGCGAGTGCTACTGGAGGATGCTTGGATGCCAAACTGGAAGGAGATATTCCAAGACTTGAAGGCCAAAGGCCAGACCTTTACGGTCTACTTGCGCTACATGCAAAAAGACACGCTCGCCAAGATACCCAATGTCCGTGTTAGCGAAGTGCAAGACGATTATGTATGGCTTGAGAATCCATCAGGATTCGGCGTGCTCGGGTTCGAGGATGTCCTCTACATCTCCATTCCGAGGCAGGGGTCATAGTCCGTAGCCTTGCTTAGACTGGTACCTCGCACGGCCAACTTTTAATAGGGTCCCTACCCTCAAGTAGGAAGTAGTAGCTCTTAGGTTGGTGCTTTCAACTTTGTCGTCGCTTGTCTTCATTCCCATCGAGGGTGAACGGATTGTCGTTCAGAAACCAGAGTACTTGCTGAGCAACTACAGGCTTGTTCAGTACGACCGCGGATCAAAGACGACCGTCAGTCTGCCGCTCCATATGATCAAGGAGTACAAGCTGACCCCGACCGCAGCCATGTTCAAGGTGACAAATGGCATTGTGAATGTCTTGGGCACAATGCCGCAAAGAGAGGAACTGCGAGGAGCCCTGAGCCTAAGAGAGTACGAGCGGCTTCGAGTGGGGGACCAGAAGAAGCTGTGCGATGTGTGCGGTGTGCCTTTCATTCATCCCGATCAGCCGTACAGCCGCTGGATCTGCACGGGTTATCATCAGGATTTCTGTAGAAGATTCTATGAGGGGTTCGCTTGGTTGAAAGGCGAGGAGATCTTCACATACTTCCCGGATAGCTTCCTACTAACAACTTACAGACTATACCAGTACGACGCCAAGACAAGGAAGCTCTTCATGTTTCCCATGAATATGGTACAGACCTTCGAAGCCAAGGGCAACAAGCTGTTGATCACTGCGGTGTCTGGGAAATTCGAGATTAGAGGAAAGGTCCCCAGACAAGACCACCTTCTAAGAGTCTGGCAGGCGAGGGCGTGGGAGTCCCTTCCTAAGACCAACCTTGACTGGCTCATCATGCCGCTATCCCAGATGCAGAAAGTCAGTCCACTTCCCCAGTACGCCTACACTGACATGACAGTTCTCAAGCCGATGGCTGCGGCCACCGAAAGCAGAGAAGACATCCAAGTCAGTGCAGCAATGCCAGCTGGAACAACCACGGTCTTCATGAAACCCGTCATTAAGGACAGGTGCAGCTACTGCAACGCGCCGCTGTCTTGGGAAAAGATTGACTGGGTCGGCCCCGACCAGTATGCGTGTCCGTCCTGTAAGAGCTCTCATAGAGTTGAGTACATTCGCATCTAGGCCTCAGGAATACCAGACCTAGGAGCTTGCCGAACGACTACGTGTCCACTCTAGGGTTAACCTTCGGACTGTTTCCTGAGTAGGCAATCCCGTTGTTTCGTCCCAGCCTCGTAGCCTGTAATAATCATTGAGCATGGGTTCTAGGTTGACCCTCTGACCTTTCCCAGGTCCCTCCGGCATCGGATCGATGGTGAAACGTTTCGGAAGAGTGTCGTCCTTGCGGCTTATTCCCTCTCGTGCGTTGAAAAGACGCTTCAGAGTCACCTGCCGCTCTGCAATCTCTATCAGATTCTTTCTTTCACCAAACTGACTCACTCCGGTCAGGGCAGGTAGCATCTGTGCGAAGTCCTCCATCCAGAAGATTGGCGGCCATGACACAGAGTACCAGCACACGATCAGAGCATCACGAATGCAGTACGTATTCTCAGTTTCGACGACAGCTGCGGCTTTGTACTTCTCTGTATACGGGTCCACTATCTCTGGGAGCTTGTCGCGGCCCCACCTCTTGGCGGCGACCTCTTGATAGCCCAGCTGATCGACGGTGACAAGACTCCTGAGGTGGTCAGCTCCTCTAGCGGCGGTGGCATGAGATAGGCCGATACTTCTGTGAGTTCGCCCGTCCTGCCCGGAAACCTCGAGCCCCTTGACATGGATGGCAAACTGGTCGGAACCACGCCCTATTCTCCGAGAGGCCTCCCGACTTCCTTCCGCCAACAAGTCCCCGAAGCCTGTTCTGTTGCCAATCATCTCAAGCAGCCGTAGGGCCTGTTCACTGTTGCCCCACTCAAGGTCGATGCCGCCGGTCATCTTGCTGTCAATCATGCCATTCTCAAAAGCTTCAGTGGCAAATGCGATGCACGACCCGGCTGAGATCATGTCTATGCCAAACCTGTTGCAGATCTGATTGGCTCTGAGAGCAGTTGGGAAGTCTGCGATTCCCAGAAGACTCCCGAATGCCATCAGACCTTCATACTCGGGGCCTTCTTCGAGAGTGCCCGCATATGGACCTTCACGAACGTAGTTGACTTTCTTGCAGCCAAGGCTGCAACCGAAGCAGGCCCTGTCCCCAATAGTGTATCTGGGTCTGATGTAGTCGCCGCTAAGCTTTTCCCACCCCGAGAAAACCCCTGTGCGGTGATTGTAGGTTGGGAGCTCGCCGATTGTCTGCTTGACGGCAGTGAGGACCCAGGTACCATACTTGTGCATCTGCTGGGCCTGAGGATTCTGTCTGACTCTCTCATGGGCGTCTTTTGCCAGTCCTACATACTGCTCATGGTCGCTGACCTCGATCCCTTGGTGGCCTCGAACTGCGATTGCTTTCACGTTCTTCGACCCGAGGACCGCACCCATACCCGTTCTGCCCGCCGCACGAGCGTTGTTCACAATTATCGATGCAAAACGGACACATCGTTCTCCTGCAGGACCTATGGCCGCAACTTGGACATCTGGGTCATTGTGCTTTCTCCTGATTGCAGCTGACACCTCGTCAGTCTTCAAGCCCCAGAGATCAGATGCATTGAATATCTCAAGATCTTGGTCATGAATGCTGACATAGACGGGCTTCTCGGCGCGCCCCTCAATCACTAGAGCATCGTACCCGGCATACTTCAGCTCTGGTCCAATGAAGCCTCCAACATGAGATTCGCCCCATATACCCGTCAGAGCTGCCTTGGAAACGAACACGGTTCTGCCACTCATTGGCCATAGCGTCCCAGTCACTGGGCCGGTCGCCAGTATCAGCTTGTTCTTCTCGCCGAGTGGGTCAGTCTTTGCTGGCACTTCATCATACAGGATTCTGGCGGCAAACCCGTCGCCACCAATGTACTCGTGAACCCACTCAGTTGGCAGTGGCTCGACTCGGAAGTCGCCCCTGTTGAGGTCGGCCCTCAGTATTCTGCCTGCATAGCCTCCGGGCTTCAACTCAACTCTCTCCGCTAGACTCCTGCGTCTGTGCAGTCCGTCTGATCTCTCTCAGGTAGCCTGTGATCTTGTCGTGTCTACTCAGGACTGATGCTTGGGCGGCCGATGCATACTGAATGGCACCCGTTGGGCACGCCTTTGCACATTCCGGGTCGCCACCACAATGGTCGCACTTCAGAATTCGCATACGGGACGTGTCAAGCCGGATGACGCCGTTCACACAAGCTCCTGCACAGGACTTGCACAGGATGCACTTGTCTTCATCAAGATAGGTCATCTTCGAGATGGGATCCCGCCGCATCGCATAGACTGGGCATACTTCAACGCAGGGTGCTTCCTCACAAGGTCCGCACACATTGGGAATGTCCATACCTAGGTCATCATATCGGATTACCTTGAGCCGGGCAAGACTGGGCCGAAAGACACCTTCTTTCTTCGCAGAACATGCGAGCTCGCATATCCTGCAACCAGTGCATTTCGTTTGGTCAACGATCAGCATTGAAGGCAGCGTGTCCACCTCATCTAGCCTGCCCGTACACAGAGTCACGCTAAAAGCTTCCTGCTCTGTGCGTGTTGGTCATACGCTCAAGACCCAACCGTAGCTATCCCGTTTCTCTCCACATTGTATCCCAAGAATCTCATCGTACAGCCTTCGAGTGAGATCCCCTGTCTTGCCACCATTTATCACATGCGCCTTCCCTTGATATGAAAGCTCGCCGATAGGTGCTATTACGGCTGCCGTGCCTGCACCGAAAACCTCTCTCACCGTTCCGGACTCAATCCCTTTCAAGAGCTCATGGATGGATATCCGCCGCTCACTGACCTTCAACCCCCAGTCACGGGATATTCGTAGAACGGAGTCCCTGGTCATACCGGGCAGTATGGTCCCGTCTAGTGGAGAAGTAGCAAGCTCGTCCTTGAACCTCACGAACACATTCATTGTGCTGGTCTCTTCGATGTATTCTCTCTCAAGCGCGTCCAGCCATAGGACTTGTGAATAGCCCAGGTCTGCTGCCTCTTTTCCAGCCAATAGACTAGCAGCGTAGTTGCCAACTGTCTTGGAGAAGCCAATGCCGCCGCGTACGGCCCTCACATACTTCTCTGAAACCAACAGCTTCACAGGGTTGAAGCCCTCTTTGAAATACGGGCCTACCGGGCTCAGAATGATAAAGAACAGGTACTCAAGCGAAGCCCGGACTCCGAGCTTTGGCTCAGTCGCTATCATTGTTGGCCGGATATAGAGCGAGGTCCCAGGGACCTCCGGTATCCAGTCACGCTCAATCCGTATGAGCTCTTTCAAGCAGTCTAGGACGAAGTCAGTCTCAACCGCTGGCATGACGATCCTTTTCGCTGAGGAGTTGAGCCGCAGGATGTTGTCACGAGGTCTGAAGAGGTACACCTTCCCCTTCCTTCGATAGGCCTTCATACCCTCGAACACGCCTTGTCCATAATGAAGGCACATTGCGGCGGGATTCAGCGACAAGGGCTGAAAGGGACCTATGCTCGGGTCAGTCCACTGACCTCCTCGATAACTCATTGTGAACATGTGGTCAGTGAAGGTTGTGCCAAACTCCAGCTTGAGCGGGTCAGCCGGCTTCTGCTTCCTCTGCCCGAGGGGTAGTAGGTCCACTTTCAGATTCATGTACCCACACGACGCCTGACCCCCTGAGGGCACCTGACCTTTAGGTTTTCGGTTGAGTGAAGCAAGAAACAGCAGCGCAAGAAGCCACTGGCCGTAAGCACCACGGGTCAGAAAACGTTAAGTCGGTCTGACGAGCATCACGGTGACATAGCTTTGCTGGCTAACACCAGAGAAGGACGCCATCCATGAGCCACGGTCCGGGGTTTAGACAGGGTGGAGATGATTACCTCTACCTCGATCCAAAAGAAGTGCTGGCTCAGTACAGTGTGGAGTGGGTGGCCCTTCGTCAGTCATTCGAGGAAGTCAAGGCGAAGCTCCTTCAGGTACAAACCGAACTGACGGCGCTGGACCAGAGGCTCAGGAGGGGTGAGATAACAGAACAGGAGCATCTCCAGCAGTACAGGGAGAGATGGGCCACATCCACTCAGATGATTGAAGTGAAAAGAGAGGTCGAGGCAAGACTCTATGATATCCAGCGAGAGATAAGAGCCGCCAACAAGAAGCTCAAAGAAATGGAGGAGGAGCGGCTCAAGAGGGATCGCATGGAGCAAGAGAGGAGCAATGCAATGGTCGAGTGGATGGCATTGAAGCAAGGCTTCGATCTTGTCACGGACAGAAGGAGAGAGATAACGACTGAGATGGACAAGATTGAACTCCGTCGCAGAGCAGGCAAGATATCGGACGCGGAGTATCGTGGCGCTCGAGTGGCTCAGATCCGACAGCTGGCAGAGCTCAGAACACTTGAAACGGATATCAAGAATCGTCTCGGTGAGCTGCTGCAAATCATTCGCAAGTAGCGATAGTGCTCACAGACAACCAACAAGATCGGCAAAACGGAGATCTTTGTGGTTACCATATGATTCACTGTGGTCGACTTGGGCAAGAATCAGTACACTCAAGGGATTGAACTGGGTGCGCCCCCAACCAAACCATTAATACTCCCTTTCACCGGTGTTCTGGCAGAAATTTGAGGCAGAGAAACCATGTCAAGCTCTGGATTCAATCCATGGGAGGCTGTACTAACCCAGCTTCGTACAGCTGCTGAGGCCATTAAGTTGGATGGAAACATACTCAAGATTCTCGAGAAGCCGGACAAGATACTAATAACGTACTTCCCTGTTATCATGGACGATGGACATCTTGAGGTCTTCGAAGGTTACAGAGTGCAGCACTCGCATCATCGAGGACCATGCAAGGGCGGAATCCGATATACGCCTGACCTCAGCCTTGACGAAGTGAAAGCCTTGGCTGCATTGATGACATGGAAGACCGCTGTTGTGAACATTCCCTTCGGCGGCGCCAAAGGAGGAGTTGTGTGTGATCCGTGGAAGCTAAGCCCTGGTGAGCTCAAGCGAATGACGCGGAGATTCACCTATAGCTTGATCAACATGATTGGCCCAGAGTCCGACATTCCTGCACCTGACGTGAACACTAACCCGGAGGTTATGTCATGGATGCTCGATACATACTCCATGATAACTGGCCACACTGAGCTCAGCGTTGTGACGGGCAAGCCAGTGGAAATCGGTGGTAGTATCGGCAGAACCGAAGCGACAGGCAGAGGGCTGTTCTATGTAATGGAGGAGGCTTTGAAACAGAGAGGTCGAAGCACGAGAGGCATTCGGGTAGCTGTGCAGGGCTTTGGCAATGTAGGCAGTTACTTCTGCCGGTTCGCTCATCAGGCAGGCTACAAGGTAGTAGCTGTTACTGACGCTTTTGGCGGAGTCTTCAGCCCGAACGGGCTTGACATACCGAAGCTCATCGAGTATTCTTCCAAGCATCCCAAGAGATCAGTTGGGGGCTTTCCGGATGCAGACACCATGACTAATGAGGAGCTCTTTGGACTCGATGTGGACGTTCTTGCTCCCTGTGCAATGGGCGACGCTATCAATGAGAAGAATGCAGATTCTGTCAAGGCTTCTCTGGTAGTTGAAGGAGCGAACGGCCCGACCACTCCGAGAGCTGATGCGATTTTATCAGAGAAAGGAACGACAGTAGTCCCAGACATACTAGCCAATGCTGGCGGTGTGACAGTTTCTTACTTTGAGTGGGTTCAGGGACTGCAGCATTTCTTCTGGAGCGATCAACAGGTCAATCAGGCGCTCCGTGATATCCTTGTCAGAGCGTTCAACGAGGTAAACAAGACAGCGACGGATTTCAACATCAGCACTCTCCGAACTGCTGCCCTCGCTTTGGCAGTAGGACGAGTCGCTAAGGCCATAGAACTCAGGGGCATATTCCCATAGTCGCTAACGGGCCAGTGCTTCGACCATATCAGAACCCATGTGAGGGATCTGGTTGGCCATGTGTACAGGAACACTGTCAGCGGCATCTGGACGCTTGGTGACACTACCTAGCGAGGTCGTGACCTAGGCAATGTCATGCGTTCTGTGAGGAGTATTAGCAGCCAACACCAGTGAGTATCAAAGACTGTCAAGAGGAGCAAAGGACCATCCAAACGGATGGTCCCAAAGGAATCCTATGGAAACAGACCGCGCTGCTGCATGACTGAGGCTATCCTGCCCACGGCGAGCATAAACGCCGCGGTCCTCATGTGGACTGTTTCCTTCTTGGAGATTTCATAGACTTCGTGGAATGCCTTTACCATCCGTGCCTCTAGTTTGGCATTCACTTCTTGTTCAGTCCAGTACTCTCGTCTCAGGTTCTGGAGCCACTCAAAGTAGGAAACTGTCACACCACCGGCATTGGCCAGTATGTCTGGGACAATGAAAGTCCCAGCTTCAAAGAGAATGTCATCAGCTTCAGGCGTCGTAGGACCATTTGCCCCTTCTACGACTATCTTTGCATTGACTGAGGCGGCGTTGGCTTCTGTTATTTCGTTCTCCAGAGCGGCAGGAAACAGGAAGTCAACATCGAGTTCTACCACCTTGTCGATGGGTATTTGTCTAGCTCCGGGGTAGCCTTTCACTGTACCGGTTCTTGCCTTGAAGTCACCAACCTTTCGAGCGTCAAGCCCATCGGGATTGTAGATTGCGCCTTGGGAGTCACTACAGGCAACGACCCTCATACGGAGCTCTTCTGCCAGCCAAGCTGCGTTGTAGCCAACGTTTCCGTACCCCGTCACTGCAACTGTGGAGCCTTGCAGCTTTGTACCGGTTGCTTTAGCGGCCTCTCTCGCACAGATGACAATACCCCTCGATGTGGCCTCGTTCCGACCTAGGGACCCACCAAGTGCAATCGGTTTACCTGTAACAACTCCGGGCTCGGTAATCCCTGACACAGCGCCATAGGTATCCATTATCCACGCCATTGTCTGAGGGTTAGTGTTGACGTCGGGGGCCGGGATGTCCCTCAAGGGGCCAATAATGGAACTGATCTCTGCTGTGAACCTGCGGGTCAGCCTTTCAAGCTCGGCGCTGCTCATCTCTTTGGGGTTGCAGACAATCCCGCCCTTGGCGCCGCCGTATGGTATGTCCACGACCGCTGTCTTCATAGACATCCAAGTAGCTAGTGCCTTGACCTCATCGAGATTCACCTGAGGACCATAGCGGATGCCTCCTTTGAACGGACCGCGTGCGTCGTTGTGTTGAACTCTGTAGCCGCGAAACACGCGCAACTGACCGTTGTCCATTCTTACTGGAATTGACACCTCCAAGACACGCTTAGGCTGTTTGATGATCTCGATGATGCCAGCATCGATCTTCATCCGCTTCGCCACGATGTCAATCTGATGCTGAGCTATTTCGAATGGGTTGTTCGTTGTACTCCGATGTGTTTCCTCTTCCAACTTCGCATTCCTCCCTTGGAATATGCTCGGGAAAGGCATGGCCGCGTTGATGTTCCGCCTATTAAACAGTGACGGTCGCCTGTCATTTGTGGACAAGATGTGTCACTGTTTTTGTGAAGTTATGCCACCGCGCCTCAGATTCGGTTCTCAAGGCGGCGTTTCTGACAAGAACTGATGTACTGAAATGCCACAGTGACACACATCCCGATAATCAACCAAGTCAATAGAGTCCATGGCCCATGTTGGCTTCTTTGCAGCATAACTCCTCTCAACTCCGTTTCCTGTCTTGTCGACGGGGAGAGCTGGAACTCACGCCTCAACTGTAGTCGGCTCGCTGCAGTTCTAGCGGGTCGGCTCTAGCAGCTCCCTGAGCTTCCTCCCTTTGTACATCTCCATTCTTTTGCGGATGAACATCAGAGCGACTATTCTGTAGCTGAAGAAGATGGTCATGCGAGGTGTAAGGTATGTAACGTTAGCACCTCCGAAAGCGCCAGGGAATTTTTCCCTGTAGCCTTCGTCCCATTTCAGATAGTCGCCTATATCATAGTGGTTGCCAATCAGAAGGAGATTGTACCTGCCTTGCACCGTCCTAAAAGCGACAGGAACATGGGGGTCAACCATGATATCACGCATGATCTTTTCCCATTGTTTCTTTACCTCTACCAATGAGAGGGTCAGCATACAATCCGGAGGTACAAAGTAATTGGGGAAGCTGCACACCGGTGGAGCAATATACCTTTCCTCCATCAGCGAGGCAATCCGCTTTTCGACAGTCTTTCGATGCAAACCGGTCTTCTGACATAGATGTGCCTCATTGATTTTGAGGCCAATGCCTGAACTCAGGCAGTTCAGTATCTTGAAGTCGAGATCATTGAGCGCAAACTCACTGTTACTATGAGAGCCATTCTGTCGAGCTTTTTCGACCATGAGGGCCAATCCAGAAGATGGTTCGTGTTTGATTGTTAGCTCGTTCGAATGGTAGAAGGAACTGGAGAGAAACGATGTCAGTTCCTCGGGGATACTGTATTCTGTCCTCATGACAGATGGAAGCGATTCCCTCCAGAGGAGATAGCTTGTAAGGCTTTCATGATAGATGAAGAGAAGGGTGTTGAAATCTGATTGCCTGGTTCGGAAAGCGGCAAACACGTATGGATCTTCCTTTATCCACTTCTCAAACCGGACGTCATCTGGAGCCTCAAGATAGAGGATCACGAACAATGGATAGACCTTGCCCAATCCGATAAATGGAACATACGGAATATCCAGAATCCCGTTGTCCATCAGGGTCTTGACCCTACCCATTATCGTGTGCCTGTGGTGGCCTAGTTCGCGAGAGAGTTCGCTAAGGTTTACGCCTACAGCATCCCCCGACACCAATTCCTCCAATATGACTAGGTTGTTCTTGTCCGCTAGAAGATCTGGCACACGACGGCTGCTTTCGTGACATAATTAATACTTTTGCGTGCCTGCAATATCGAAAATGCTACAAAATCATCGCCGCGACTGGGGGACATTCTTTGCATATATCGTCTAGAAGAATGGCACACAAATGTACTCTTGGTTGCTCATTTGTGTGTTTCCTGACACAGTGTCCTGGTCATTGGCCCACCGAGCTTAAGTGTACTCCACCTGCCGGAGAAATCACGAGCTTCTACAAACAAGCCAGAGGAGCTACAAAACATGGCAACATTGAAAAATGCATCGACAGAAGTTCAATCGCAGCAGCTGGCTATGCTTGAGCGCATGCTCGAGGATGTTAACATTGCTGCTTTCAGTGATAAATGGGGCCCTGAGAAGGTTCTTCGTGTCTATGACCCGAACATCGGCATGGAGGGAATCCTCATCATAGACAATACGGCCTTGGGTCCTGGTAAAGGCGGCTTCAGAATCAGAGCGGGCCTCACTCCGCTCGAAGTGTTTGGTCTGGCCAGAACCATGACGTGGAAGTGCGCTCTTGCCAACCTTCCTTTCGGAGGAGCGAAAGGAGGAATAAGTGCGGATCCCTATACGATTGACAAACAATCCTACGTCAGGGCATTCGCGAAAGCGGTTTCGGCTCATGTACCAAACGAGTGGGTTTCTGCACCGGACATGAATGTCGGTGAGGAGGAAATCGCCGCATTCGTTGAAGTGATTGGTGACAGGAAGGCCGCCACAGGAAAACCAGAGAGAATGGGAGGAATACCGCACGAGCTGGGAACGACAGGATTCGGACTTGGAGTCACCATAGAAACAACCCTAAGCATCCTGTCCGAATTCGTCCCAATCCAAGACGCAGTTGATGGTCTAACCGTCGCAGTCCATGGATTCGGCAATGTCGGGTCAGAAGTTGCCAAGTATCTTTCCCGAAAGGGTGCGAAAATCGTGGCTATAGGAGACTATTGGGGAGGAGCTCACAACCCGAAGGGCATTGACATTGACCAGGCAATGAAACATGCTTACGCAACCGATGATGCGCACTCCTGCAAGCACTGCAAAGGAGCCAAAGAGATTGGCAGGGACGAAGTCCTCGAAGTGGAATGTGATGTATTGATTCCCGCAGCAGTCGGTAACGTCATCACAGAACGGAACGCATCCAAGGTCAAGGCCGGACTCATTGTCGAAGGTGCAAACAACCCCACTACGCCAGCAGGCGAAGAGATACTCTTCAAGAGGGGAATCCTGGTGCTCCCGGACATGCTGGCCAACGCGGGAGGTGTAATAGGCTCCTATGCTGAGTATCTTGGCAAGAATATCGACGAGGCATTCGCAATGATTGATGCCAAGATCAGGGAGAACACAAAGCTAGTCCTGAGCAGCTCGATCAGTGGTGACGTCGTGATGCTCCCGAGGGCTGTCGCATTGATGATTGCCAAGGAGAGGGTCCTGAAGGCAACGGAGCGACGCATGAACAAGGGGAGTCATTGAGCAAGAACAAAATGAGGTGAAAGAATGGAAAAGAAAATGACCGTTGTGCTTCAAGCGCTAGATATGGCCAAGGGCTCTTGTCCACTGGGCTTCATTTCGCTGCACACAAACATAGCTGAACCACTGCCGATTCTTGAGGCTCTCGAGAAGGCAGGGCTCGCTCGACGCGTCGAGTCTAGAGAGTGGTCGTTGGCTGGTGGCCCGCGATTCGAAATCACCGAAAAGGCTCGCAAGCAGTTGAGAGAGATGGAGTCTGCCAGCCCTAAGGTTTCACTCAGCGTTGTTGAAGAGGCTCTAACTCATCATTGAGCAGCCGAATATGTCGATAGACCTTAGAACAGTGAGTGCCTCGAGGACGCTCGAATTCCCTGCGACAGCCGCTTCCTGGGTGCGCCCAAGTCGCGAGGAAAACCGGCGTCCTCCACATTATTCTCTCCAGCACACCGGGTGTGTTCTCGTTTCTAGCGCGAAGCTATGTGTGAGCCACAGGAAGAGTTGCTGACAATCATGTTTTTTCTCCAGCATTAGCAGGAACGGAAAGAATCCCTCAATGAGTCACTCTGACTCTGATTTTCGCGACCGTTGCTGTAGCCCCTCCTTCCGAGGTCTGAGAAGAGCAGCGATAAGATGTCCTGAGTGATTCCAAAGTGCGCAAGGTCAGATTGGCTGGACTCGTTGCGTGCAATGAATGTCAGCGAGTAGGGCCGTTGAATCAATGACAATGGGAACAGTCTTTAGCAACTGAAGATGGAGAAAGCGTGGGTTTCGATATTATGCCAGTATTCGAGCAGGAGTGGATTTCTCCGATTCTCGAGGTATACAAGAAGAGAAAGATTGAGGGCCCTCTCGCTGTTATCCTTGGGCTCAATCCCATCGGCCAAGTCCTATGCAGACGCCTGTATGAAGAAACCCATTTCGAAACCGTCTTGGTGTTCAATTCCCCACAGTTCACAACGTGGAACCGCTACCCGGCTGACGTCAGGCCGCCAGTCGTCCCTGTCCATGGAATGATATCTGATGATCTCATGCTGGTCTTCGGCGACGTGGTGATCAAGGACTACGAGTGGCTCGCTGATATGCTGTTCTACCTGCGTGGCTGCGTACCAATCAATCACACAATTGCCTTCATGACTCATGACGGTCCCACTTGTGGGATGGCGCTCTCCAGGAAGGGGGAGAGACTGCTCAAACGTATGGAGGTTCCAGCAGGGCGACCTAACTTCTATGATGGGCTGACTGGACCCTTGATCAGCGTGGGAGATGTCGCGGACATTGACCCAGTCGTCATATTCCTAGAAGAGGAGCCGGAAACAGAAGTGATCCTCCAAGTAGATGAGGTAGTCGTGACTCAGGCCGATCTTGACAAAGCTAGGCTGCTGCTCTCAAAGGGACTGGACTTGCGGCCTCCAACGCTATAGGTTCAATGCCCAACAATCGATAGCGCAGACATGTCGCTGGAATCATAATCTTATTCCACAGGGTTGCCATCTTCGGCCCGACCATAGCCGACACGTTCTCTTTCCTTTGGCGAAGACAAGCCCATCCCAGGAAAGGCTTGGGCCATTCTTGTGTCACACTGCGGACACACCAAGGCCCTCGTTTCACCCAGCCCGACTATTTTGCCGCATGAAATGCATGTCCAGAGCCCTCCTTGGTACAGTTTGGTCTTGCGAAAGACAGTCCGGGCCATTGGAACCAAGGACTCAGGGCAGTTTCTTGCCACACCGCGAATTCCATCCTTGGACCACTCACATACAAGAGACACTAGAGTTGTGAGCAGCTCTATTATCCTAGTTGTATCCTCATCCACTTCCATCGACACTCCGCCCGTAATGCGGCGAGGTGCATCGGGAATCGCCGACAGAAGTTCGAGAAAAGCGAAGAAAGCTGGAGGTGGCAAGGCGTCTTTGCCCTTCGACTCCATCATGCGCGCAAGGACTGCAGACATCATGAGAGTACGTGAGTAGTTTCTCTGCAGAATGCCCAAGGCCTCGTCTGCTATCGACTTGGGGCTTAGCTTGTATCCGTCAGGATTTAGGCCGACCTCCCGTACTATCGAATCAACAGACTGGACGAAGCTCTCTCCTCTGCTCATTTCTTTGTTCACTCGCAAAGCCAATTGCCTGTACTCTAGACCCGAGTCATTTGCGAGCTTTCGGAGCAAGTCACGAGCAGTAAGACTCAATGGACACACGTACCTGCGGCGGCATGTGCTCTAATGACAGGAGTCATTTTAGGTTGTCGTATGGGAAGAGTCTATTCATCGGGAATCGCAGCGGGCCATCTTATCCGACCGACAAACAGACCCAGTTCTGGGGCAACTCTCATAAAGGGGGATGTCGCGCGAGTTAGTCAGTATGAAGAAGTACGACGTAGTTCTTGCCAGCGGTGCTGACCATCTGAGAGCGAGATTCGAGAAGCTCGGATATCGTGTGTTCGGCTGTGGAATGAACTACGATGGACGCCACATGTTCCCGAATGCAGACATATACACCCGAATACCGGATGTGGCCCAGATGTCAGACCGGAGAGTCGTGGTTATCCAGAGCTGCACTGGTTCAAGTCCTGTCGAGAAAGAGGTATTCACAACGTCCGATCGCCTGGTTGAGCTCCTGCTGATGCTGGACAGTCTGACTCATCCCGTGGAAGTGGAGGAAATGGGCCACAAAGAATACAGGACGAAGTCCATTCCTCCGCCCTCACATGTGGAAGTCGTGCTGACATTCCAGCCATTTGCTCTGCAGGACAAGGCATTCAAGACAGGTGAAGCAGTTTCCTGCAGGTGGGCCGCAAACCAGATAGCAGGTGCCTGCAACAGGGTGTGGGTGGTGAACCCTCACGCACCGGATAGCTTGGATTGGGTCAAGGCCCAAGAAGGCAAAGGCCTCTACGAGGAGATAGACATAACACGCGACCTCGTCAAGTTCGGAGCGGCAAAGTTCGGCTTTCATGACTACACTGTTATCACACCTGATGAGGGCGGCCAAGAGCGATTCGCTGTCGAGGGGTTCGGAAAACACCGTCGTGACTCCTACAATGTGGAGCTCGAGGGGGAAGTTGGGGTCAAAGGAAAGAACGTCATAGTTCTAGATGACTTAACAAAGAGTGGAAGCACTCTGCTGAAAGCTGCCGAGAAGATCTATGCCCAAGGGGCCTCGGACGTTGGTCTCGCGGTCGTTCATGTAATGCCGCTTCTTGAGAAGGGTGAACAACTGCTTGAGAACCTTGTCGAAAAGAGCAAGGGAAGGATTGTGACGTCCAATACAATCAGAACTCGGACTTTCTGTGATTGCAGGCCAGAGAGCACATACAACGTAGTCGATTCACTGGTCAAGGTCCTCTGATTCGAGCAAGAAGGCACTCGCCTGTAGGCAACAATAAATAACCAGCTGCGCCAAGACACATCATTGACCAAGCACCCCTCCAGATTGGGCGAATGTGGTGGTCTAAATGGTCCGACAGATAGGGATGTGTTATCTGAGCTCGAGGTCCGGGACCGACCTTAGGCCTGAACCAGTCAGAGTTGCCCTTGTCATTGCTTTCATGCTCGCAGAGTCGCATGGGGGAGGGAGTAGGATCTCAATCCTCGCTCCTGTTTCAATCCCCTACTGGCTGGTCCAAGTATCGGCCAAGGAGTCCATTCTCCTCTCCGGAGTGACAGATCGGACGCAGAGCATTGAGTTCACTGACAACACTGCACTGAGCACTGTCAGGAAGATACTCAGCAGCGAAACAACTGAAGCGAAAAGCATACCAGATGTGGTAGATCGGGTGTTGGCGGCTCTGGGCAGTGTTGAGAGAAAGAAGCAGTACGTCAAGCACATCGTACAGGCAGGCTTCTTGGCACGTATCGGTAGATGGATGCAAGAAACAGAAACGACAGCCAAGCCTCACAGACTCGATCTCAAACTTGATTCTCAGGGGGCACTCGCCATCAGTGAGCAGTTCAGGCAGCTCAAAGACACAGCGGAGAGGCGGCTCGCCACCATGGAAGAGATCCAGAAGATGATGAGGGAGAAGGTCAGTGCTCAGGCGGACACTCTCGCGAACACTGTCAAGAGAAACAGGGAGCGCAGGAAGAGACAGTCTCAGTCTTTGGAGGAGATTGCAGAACTCGAGACATCTGAGATTTCAGATAAGACAAGAGACATCCTGCATGCCCTTGAGGAGAAGCACAAGATGGAACTTCGGGCCCTCACGGCCGAGTTCGCAAGGACGAGTTCGTCGCTTGAACAGTTCTTCACCCAAGTTCTTGAAAGCATACGACAATCAAGGATAGTGATTGGTCAGAAGGCAGAAAACGTCGTTGGCGCTGTAGAGGAGTTCAGGAAGCTGACAAGCCTCCTCGCACAGAATGTGCCAAAGTATGCGGATTCATTGCGTGGACTGGAGGAAAAGGCTCAGGAGATGCTCAAACGCTCAAGACAAGCTGCAGAAGCCCTGGAAGAGCAGAAAGTCAAAGCCACACAATCTCATGATGCTCTGATAAGGGAGCACAGGCATCGTATTGTCGACTTCGACCTGGAAAGGAATCAAAGCGAAAATGAATCCGAGGAACTGCTAGATCGTGTGAAGACTTCCGTCGCAAGGATTGAAACAGCCTTGGAACAGAGAGTACAGGAATTAAGAGCAGATCTTCGCCGGCTATCGACATTCGCATTCGAGAGCAGCTTTGTCAAGGGAGCAGCGCCACTAACACTGATGGACATCAACACATATGTGGCAGTGTACCAAAACGGGGACCTGAGAGTGTTCAGTCCAAACATCCTGCCATCTGACAGATTTGGGATCCCGTTCACACAAATGCCTGTTGAGCCCGGTTTAGATGACTACTTGCAGAGAGTAGTTGCGGATCTCTCTGAAGCGAGTACCGAGTTCAAGAACGATCTCAGGAGGACACTGAACGAGTGGAACCTGCTTGGAGATGCCAAGGCGCGGGAAGAACTTGCAGACGGTCTGCAACAGCTACAGGCTAAGCAGCTGGTGAAAGAAGGAGTGGCAGAAGCTGTGTCAGCAGCTTGGAACAAGCAAGCTGGCAGATGACCCGGGTCCGATTCAGCTTTGGTCGCTGGAACCGATTTCAACTCCAGTTGCGGCACGAGGCTGAGTTGAGCTCACTGGGCTTCTGACTGGCCTTTTGAAGTGGCCACCCACGTCTTCGCGGTGAACCTCTCCACAAGGCCTCTCTTCTCGAGCTCCAGCAGAGCCTGAGTCACTTGATTCTGATCGCAGGGGAATCGACGGGAAACGAGCACTCTCGTTATCGCAGACGGCCTATGGCTGTCTTTGCTAACCAGAGCGAGAACTCTCTGCTGAATGTCTGTGAGATTGGTGCTCATGGTGGTCACTTAAGCCCGACCCCGGTCTGATTCTTTTAAGGGTGTCGGAGGGGAAGCATGTGCTGATGGGGGAGAATCGCCGCGGCATGGTCAGATTGATGGGATGCATCGTTCCGAGTGCTTTGGTGAGAATGTTGCGAAATCCTTTTTATCAGACCCCATGACGCCGACAAGGGTGGATGCCCTGATGGCCCAAGAAAGAGAGTATCATATATCGATAGCACCTGGAGAGATGCCGCCCTCAGTGCTACTACCGGGAGACCCCGATAGGGCACGGCTGATTGCGGAGAAGTTCTTCAAGAAGCCAATGGAAGTCGCGCACAAGAGAGAGTACTGGAGCTTCAGAGGTGAGTACGAAGGAGTACCGGTGGGTGTCTGCTCGACGGGCATAGGATGCCCATCCGCGGCGATCGCTCTCGAAGAACTCATCAGAGTTGGTTGCACGACATTCATACGAGTCGGGACTGCTGGTGCAATCGATCCGTCATTGAACGCCGGCGACCTCGTAATATTCACAGGGGTTGTCAGGGACGACGGCACATCTAGGCAGTATGTACCTATTGAGTTCCCGGCAGTGGCCGATCCCGGGCTTGTGATGGCGCTCAGCGATTCGGCAGGAAGAAGAGGGGCAAGATATCGAACGGGTATCGGTCATACCAAGGATGCATTCTACAGCGAATACCCTGGACTCGTTGCAGACCCGGACCGGATGAAAGGCCGATGGGAAATGCTACGTCGGGCAAACGTCATAGCCACAGAGATGGAGTCTGCCGCACTGTTCGTCATAGGGCAGCTGAGAGGTGTCAGGGTAGGTTCTATCTGCGTTATAGTTGGCGAACCGATAGACAAGGAGTCCAGAATCACCGGAAAACCTCGCATAGACGAACTCACGTATATCGCTCTTGATGCTCTCAAGAAGCTCGGAACAGGCCCGAAATGAGATTTCCAAGGCGGTGGTTAGATGCCGCCGAACCACACTTTCTTTTGCGCAGCCATGAGGAGGGCGTCGGCAGTCTTCTTGTCTGCACCTATCATGGTGGCCAGCTGGTCCGGACCAGTTCCGACAAGGTCCTCCACAGTGGCGATGCCTGCACCTATGATGCCTTTTATGATTCCATCAGGTGCACCAATCTCTATTAGCAGATTCCTTAGCTTCGTCATGCTCTTCTCATCAGCCACTGGCGCCGCAACACCCGGCATCTCAACCTCAATCGATTCTCCCTCGGTATCAGGCTTCGGTTCGGCGGGTACCGGTTTAGTAGGTCCCGCTGCAGATGTCTTCCTTCTTATGAAGGACGGGCGCAGGATAAGAACCCCCAGCAACGGCAGCATGATGAATGTGGGAATCAGCAGCACAGAGTCGACTCGGCCGCCGATGATACTACCTCCCGGTCCAAGAAATGGCAGACCTTCGACTCCAGCCAGCAAGACTTGAAGCCACGAGTCGCCAGACAGTTCTGTGGCAAGTGCAAACCAGAACGGTGTGAAAAGAGATAGGCCGCCAATCTCGAATAGGAACGCTTCTTTGAGGATGCTCCGACGTACAATGTATAGGATCAACAGCGGAGCTATTAGGATCACCACGGACATGACAACCCAGATCATGAAGATGTCCCAAATCGCCGCCAAGACATCAGGGTCGGTCTCACCATCGCCCATCAGTTTGATGAAAGCACTTACCATGAAGATGATTCCAGGCAAAAGAGCGCCATAGAGAATCCCTAGTGCGTACCTCAAGTCGTCACACCTCAACCTGTCTGGGGTTGGCTAGTGTCAGTCCAAGGACTTAAAGACATTGCGAGAAAAGCGGCCCCGATTCTCCAGACCATCGATGGATGTCCGCGAAGAGGCGCCAGAAAAATAGCAGGTTCGCTTCGTGGTTGCTTGAGGGGAAGATGTGTGCAATTTCTGTGGGGAGAGCTCGTCGCTGCAGGACGAGAAACGCTTGATTGGCGCCTCCTCGACAGGACTGTATGCAGAAACTGGAAGCCAGAATATAGACTTTGTGATATATTCGCAGCAATTTGAGTACCGTATTGCGAATCTCACAATATCCTCAGCTAGGTTAAGGCGCTCATCGTAACGTTAAATATCGTTCGTGACAAGTAGTTTCCACAGAAGCAAGGCACGGGAGTAGGTCTGCTTATCAAACGATCTCGCTCTTCACTTCCTCCTTCCAGCCGCGTTCTTTCGCCCCCGTGCCTTTGCCATCCCAAATCCCCGGTTGACGGGCCACTAATCTGCCGCGCTGTCGTCTATTCCTGCAAGCAGCGTCGGCCAATCGATGAGTAAATACAGATTACACTTATCTATGAAATATGCGATACTATTAGCTGTCTGGGGACCTGTGTTCCACTCACGACTCTCTCCTCCTAAGCGAACACGAGCATGCTCTGGAAAATCTCCTCCTTTCTCGAAGGTCCCCACTCACCTATTCTCGTGAGAGGGAGTGCGGCACGACTATGAATACAACTTCGTGACCGAATCGACCCCTTGCTTGACATCGGTCGCTAGACCCGAAACCATCAACAAGTTTTAAAGGCCCATCCAGACGGGCAACACCGGGAGCCAGACATGTCAGTAGCAAGGAAAGTGGTTGACAGCACATTTCAAAGAGTCTCAAGCCACATAGCTGAGATTGTAAGATCTATGGTCCTCCTGATCATCATCTGTCTTCCGCTTGCCTATGCCGTGCCGATGTGGATTCAGTACGTTGCGTTTGGCGTACCCTTCTGGAGCCTCACCATCAACCCGGTGGCATGGTTTGGGACCAGTGGTGCGGTTTTCGTGATCTTGCTGCTCGCGGCTGTGAGCCTAGTTCTAGGATACCCATTCGTTTCAAAGATGACCCCGAAGCCAGAGGCGACCCCAGCAGGCAAGAAGACAGCTCCTGAAGAAGAAGAAACAGGGGAAGAGGAGCCCGATATCGAAGCAGAAACAGTCGCCGAAGCAGAGGTGCCTTCGGAAGAGGCAGACGAGGACGACAGAAACACTTCCGAGTCTGGGAGCTGACATGTGGCTATCGATCGTCGACCTGCCGGACTGGAACGGAACCCTGAGCAGTCAATTTCCGCGACACTACTGGCACGCCTTTGCCCTTAGCGCTTCATGACGACCACGATATGCCGCAGAACACCTTCATGCACTCGAAAGGTCATGCTTAAGGAAAAGTCGAACAACCTCGAGTGCCAAATCCTTCGATGAGGCAGCAACGAAGGCCATTCTCTGCTGCATGTCTATCGGGAGCCTGAGTCTTTCGCCAAGCATGTCCACAACATAGCCTTGACCCTCTACGACCATGTGGGTCCCGGACACATGGACTATGGGTAGTACTCTCCGAAGGTCAGCCATCGCGTCCAAGGCGCCACATGCGGTCCAACAGAGATCAAGCAGGTTGCTGCCACTCCTGCGCATATCCTTCGCCGAAGCTATCACCCTCCGTGAGCCCGATGCGAAGTCATCACGCCATGGAGCTTTTGTGTCGTACGAGATGACAGCCTGTGCAAGAGGCTTTGGAGTCGCCACTCTGACAGGCTTGCCGTTCCTCTGGAGACCCCTTCCTCTCTGTGCCACATAGGTTTCATTCGTGAAATATGACTTGATCACACTCACCTCAATGTCGTCTGTGGTCATTCTTTCCGAAAAGGGCACTATGGAGATTCCGCCAGAACACAAGGGTATGCCCCGCTCAAGATTGGCGGAACCGTCGACAGGGTCTACGATCGCGAGGTATTCTGGTTGTCTGCCCGAGTCAATCAAGCCGCGTTCCTCAGTCACAATCATGAACGACGTGCCTGATTCATTCAGCACTCTGACAATCTCATCTTCAGACACTCTGTCTGCTAGGAGTGTCTGGTCACCAAAAGGGTTCATTGCCCCGGTGATTTCTGACCTGCGAGACAGGTTGTCGACGACCGCTCTGCGTGCCGACAACAGTGCGTTCTTCAGGATTCGGACGAGTGTCAATCTGATACCTCCGATGCTCTGCGCGCCCTGTGGCGTTGTCAGCCTCTCAGCGAAGCTCAAATCCTTTAAATGTGTCAGCTGAGGAGTTCATTCGATAAGGGCAATACCGGTGAAGATGATGGGCTTCCTAAGCGGTAAGAAGAAAGTCGATGCCGAACGGGGAATCCTCGAGATCAAGGGCACCTTGAATGCGATGACGCTGAGGATTCGAAGACTTGAAACACGGATGGGTGAAGAGAGGATATCCGCGAAGGAGGCGATGGTGCAGGGCGACAGGTCAGCAGCCAGATCGCACCTTTCAATCGTGGCCGACCTAGAAACCAGAAGAGGCAGATACCACCAGCAATACCTCACTCTAGAAACCTCGCTCCTAAACATCGAGGAAGCGAAGGATCAGACCGAGGTTCTGAGAGCATTCAAGACAGCCAACGACGCTTTGACACGAGCGAGGGCTATGCTCAGCCCTGTTGAGATTCAGGCGCAACTGGATAGACTATCTCAGTCATTTGAGCAGATCTCAATCGCCGGTGAACTCCTGTCAGAGGATCTATCAACGACAGGCAGCAATGTTGAGATGGATGAGAAGGTCGAACGCGAACTTCAGGCCATGGAGGCTGAGATACTGCTTGAGAAGGAGGGAGTGCTTCCACCTCTTCGGGCAGAGAGAGGAAAACAGCCGGCTGCAAAGAAGACTCCCGAGGAAAAGCGCGTTAACGAGATGCTGGCTGACCTTGAGAGAGAGGCCAAGGCAGAGAGAGAAAGAGAGGCTCAAGGTTAGCCGAAGCGGCTCTGCGACTCCTTCGCTGGTGTATTCATGAGAATCAAACTAGTAGTTTTTGACGTCGACGGTACTTTGACCCGCCACAACAGCATATGGTGGCGCCTTCACGAAGTTTTCGGAACTGAGAAGAAGGGCAAGGCCTTCTACGACCAGTTCTTCGCAGGAAAGATCACATACGACCAGTGGGCGCACTACGATGCGTCCCTGTGGCGCGGGAAATCGCTGAAGGAAGTCACGAGAGTGGTTCGTGAAACAGAACTGGTTCCTGGAGCCGAAGAGACAGTCCGAGCATTGAAGAACGCGGGGATATCAGTCGCAATCCTGTCGGGAGGAGTGGACCTGCTTGCAGATGACGTTGCACAGCGGGTCGGGATCGACTTCGTCCTGACCAACAAGCTTCAGCATTCAAGAGGACGGCTGACAGGTGAGGTCGAAGTGCATGTGGGATGGGGTGAGAAAGTGCAAGAGATCTCGCAGATAGTCGACCACTTCGGTGTTTCCCTTGATGAAACGGCATTCGTTGGTGACGGTTGGAACGATGTGAGCGTCTTCAAGTGCGTGGCTCTCTCCATTGCCTTCAGACCAGAACACAAGGAAGTTGCAGAGGCGGCTCATGTGGCCGTTCAAGAAGACGACCTCAGGGGAATCCTTCCATTCATCTTGGGAAAGTACCCGGCGTAAGAAGGTAGGTCCCACAGGCCTGCATTAGGAGCATCAAGACCGCTCCGAAGATATCGAGCCTATTACTGTCAGTGATGGCTCGCTTCATGAACCGCCGGCTCCTTCGGGGGCAGATTCGTACATGGGCCCATACCTCGAGATTAATTCATGACAGACTTCCTGCGAGAGCTTGCACCAACTACTCACAATGACCTCGGCAGAGCACGTCATTGGGGTTCATTGGCCCGTCAAGGTTCTCCCGTTATTGCGGTACCTGTCGCCTGAACCAGTGTTCAGCATCACTACTGTTTCATCACGGTCGATGGCTGCTGATTGGACCAATTCCTTTAGACCGGCTAGACCAATAGCAGCCTCAGGGCAGATGTTGAGCCCTTCCATGCGCGCAGCCCTCAGCTCCATGGGCTTGATCTCCTTGTCAGGGACTGACACCGCAGACCCATGCGAAGATCGGATTGCGTCCAGGATGAGCTTCCCTGCAAAAGGTCTGGGCACCCTTAGTCCAAGTGCTTGGGTATTGCACCCAGACCAAGGCTCAAGGTCGTCAGACCTGGTCTGAATTGCTTTCACTACGGGCGCGCACCCCTCACTCTGAACCGCGTACATGCGAGGTCGGTCGGACCCCACTAGTCCAATCTCTTCAAGCTCTTTCATCGCTTTCCAGATCCCGATGAGTGCTGTGCCGCCGCCGGTGGGGCATATCACAGCATCCGGGACGCTCCATGCAAGCTGTTCGGAGATCTCAAAGCCTAGCGTCTTCTTTCCCTCAACCCGATAGGGCTCCTTGGTGGTGGATAGGTCGGTCCAATCTCCACCCGAGGCCTTCATCTTCGCCGAACAGTCTGCGATGGTTCCGTTCACCTCAGTCGTTTCTGCCCCGTACAGACTGCACTCGTCAAAGAAAGAAGACGGAGTGTCAGCAGGCATGAACACATGTGCCTTAACACCAGCAGCTGCACAGTAGGCACTCATCGATACTGCTGCATTGCCTGCTGACGGGAGAGCAAAGGATCGTGCTCCGAGTTCAAGGTGTTTCGACACAGCAGCACAAAGCCCCCGGTCCTTGAACGAGGAGGTGGGGTTTCGCGAGTCATCCTTTATCATTAGGCTGCTTAGTCCAAGCTCTGTGTGCAGTCTTCTAGATTGTATCAAAGGCGTCCAACCCTCTCCAAGACTGACAATGGAGGACTCAGAATGGACCGGCAGCAGTTCCGAGTAACGCCACATGGTTGATACAGCAGAAGGAAAACCCGCTGATGACACTAATTCCCTCACACGCACCATGTCGTATCTGGCGAACAAAGGTGAACCACATGAACAATAGGACACAGTCTTGCTTTCCTGATACTTGCGTCCGCAAGCTGGACAGTGGAGCCCTACAAGACACGAGGCCAATCGCATACCGCGACTTACGGCAAACCTCAGAGATATATGTGGTTGTCTTCTATCGAAGCTTGTCTACGACCGAGTTGGTGTGCCCTTGACTGCTTCAGGAAGACCAGTGATGCCCTTCGCCGCAATCGTTGGACTGGAGAAGCTGAAACTGGCGCTCATGCTGAACGGAGTTAACCCTAGGATAGGCGGTGTGCTCATCTCAGGACCCAAGGGCACCGGTAAGACGACCGTAGTCAGGGCACTCGCGGATCTACTGCCAGACGCGGAAGCTGTGGAAGACTGCCGTTTTGGGTGTGCTCCTTCGAGTGAGTCATTGTGTCCCGAGTGCAAGAAACGCAGCGAGCAGGGCGAGGAGCTAAAGAGCCTAAGAAAGAAGATGCGGGTAGTCAACCTTCCCTTGTCCACAACTGAAGACCGACTCATTGGTGCTCTCGATATAGAGCGAGTCTTGAAGGAAGGCATTCAGGCGCTAAAACCGGGCATACTGGCTGAGGCGAACCAGAACATACTCTATGTTGATGAGGTGAACCTCCTTCCTGACCATCTCGTCGATGATCTGCTTGATGCGGCCGCCACGAAAGTGAACATGATCGAAAGGGAGGGAGTCTCGATCTCGCATCCCTCAGACTTCGTCTTGGTTGGCACCATGAACGCCGAGGAGGGCGAACTACGACCGCAACTCCTTGACAGATTCGCCCTTCACGTTGAGGTTGGTACCGGACTGTCTGTCGATCAGAGAATGGAGCTCGTTAGAAGGAACCTCGCATTTGAGAGAGACCCGACAGCATTCAGAGAACAATGGGCCGAGGAACAATCCCGACTGAGGGGCAGAATCGTCACTGCGAGGGAAACACTAGAGCACGTGGTTCTCCCAGAGGCTGGACTGAGAGCGATTGCGATGGCATGTGACGCGCTGGAGGTTGACGGCGTTAGGCCGGACATAATCATCAGCAAGACCGCCATCACCAATGCGGCCTTCGATGGGCGAAAGGAGGTGTCCTTGGACGACCTGAAGCTTGCAGCACAACTTGCCCTCAGTCATCGGACAAGGAGAGGCGGACTGCTCGAACCTCCATCGTCAGAGGAGATTGACCGGGCGACTACAAGAGCTGTAGACGTCACAAGGAGAGAAGACAAACGAGCATCTCCATCTGAGGCTCCTGCAGAGCCAGGGGAGAGATCGGAAAAGCGAGCCAAAGGAATGTTCGGTCGACAAGCAGGAATAGCCAAGGCCGGCAGCGACGATGTAAAAAAAAAGCTCCTCGGCACATAATGGCACCGCGAGGTAATCCCTTCAAGGGTACGATCTGTGCAATCATGATGGTAGTGGCAACCACGTATTTTGCCTGGGTGTTCTTCAGTCCCATCAACGCTTGCTTCGGACAACGACCAGGCGTGCTTCCATCCCTGCCAGTCATTCTCGTAGACACATTGGCGTATGCTCCCGTCATGTTTCTCGTAGTGCGCAGATGGCTCAGAACTATGATGAGAAGAAAGGGAGGCCTCGCGGCAGGCATCGACTTCGTGGAGCCAGGAGAGGCCAAACCTGAACCGGGAAACCAGTGGGGGCGAGCAACGCGACCATACAGCCCCATGACACCTTCTAGGATCACAGGGTCCAAGTCTGACATACGCAGCACGCCCGAAGGACTGGGCATTGACTTCTACTCGACAACACCCGATTTCACAGCAGGTGAGGAACTCTTCGACCCTTCAGAACTGAGCTCCAGAGCGACGAAACGAGCGACCGTTGCATCAGGAGGCAGGCTACGCATGCGTGTGAGCTCAAGAGCCATGGGTTCGTTGAAGGCTTCCGAGAGTGCGCAGAGAGGTAGATTGCTTCGTTCGAGAATACCGCGGGGTGAATGGTTCAGCCTTCACGTTCCGTCGACTCTTGTGACAGCGTTGCTTAGGAGGGGCAGGACCGGGGAAAAACAAGGGAAACTAATCCAGCGGGGAGACCTGAGGGAGAAGGTGTTCTCCGGAAGAGCACCCCTAACAATCATCTTGGTCATCGATGCCAGCTTGTCGATGAAGGGCAGCATGGGCGAGGTTCGAAAGATAGTGAACAGGATAGAACAGGAAACACGGGGCGCCAGGGATCGAGCAGGGATAGTAGCTTTCAAAGACAGTGGCGCTGTCGAGGTTCAGGCGCCGACGTCAAACTGGAACAGGATTTACAGAGCGCTTGCTGGTCTTAGAATCTCAGGGCTGACACCATTAGCACAGGCACTCATGAAAGCTCTAGATGCGATAAAGCGAGAGAGGATGAGGAATAGCAGCATCGAACCCCTAGTTGTACTCATATCAGACTTCTCCCCGAACATACCTCTGGCCCGGTCATTGGACGGAAACGCGACCATGTACTCCCCTGTAGAAGACATGGTCAGAGCCGCTAGACTTCTTCGAAGAGAGAGAGTGCGACTCGTTGCGGTTAACGTCGACATACAGGAATCGGCATGGTCAAGGTTTCTTAAGAGGCCCTATCACGAGGCAGTGGAGTTGGCTGCAATGCTCCGGGCAAGAAAGGATGGCTTGGTTGATCCTGTGGAAGCCGTTCTGGCTGTTCCAGAGTTCCGCAAGTCCTTTGGTGCGTACCTTGTTGCCAAAGTCGGTGGCGGGAAGGCTTTCCTTTCAAGCGAACTCACTGCTAAGAGGTCAGTCTTGGCCACCTTTCTGAGCGCAACCAGCGTCCAGACGCGACACAATCCCGAGGATTTGCGCAAGGCTGAGTCATATATCGCACGGTAGTCCTCGATTCCAGTTCCTTGCTGGGACTGACATCGCGATTGTTTTATCAGCATAGCAGAACACCCAGACAGAGGCGCACTCAGCCCGACACTTGCCTGGTGTCATAGTGAGTGAGGAGAGCCCAATGCGGGTTTTCGATGAATCCACTTTTCATGCATCATGGCACAGGGCTGGTGCGCCCCTCGCAGAAGACCAAGTAAGGAGTCGCTCTGGTTGCTACATGGTAAGCTCCCCCCAGACGTGCTAGAACGCCTGGTGTTTAATCGCCTTGGCAAGATAGACCCGGACGTAGTACTCGGACCCGGCACGGGTAGGGACGCCGCACTGTTACGCGTTGGGGACATGGTCCTTGTCGCGTCTACCGATCCAATCACGGGCTCCACAGAGGACGTCGGCTGGCTCTCGGTACACGTGAACGCAAATGATGTGGCTACCTTTGGAGTGGCTCCGAGATGGTTCTTCTTGTCGATCATGCTACCATCAGGCAGTCAGGCGTCATCCGTCGGACGCATAATGGAGCAGGTCGATGAAGCGGCGAGGTCTCTGAACGTTTCCGTGGCAGGAGGACACACGGAAGTGACCCCGGGTATTGACAGACCAATCGTGGCAGGATTCATGTTGGGCCTCGCAAAAGAGGGCCAGTATGTGATGCCATCAGGGGCCCGAGCAGGTGACTCGATAATCCTTACAAAGACCATTGGTATTGAAGGCACTGCCATAGTTGCTGCTGAGGGAACTCCGCTGCTGGTGCAAAGACTTGGGCAGAAGGTCATCGACGAGGGTCGTAGTCTTCGCACTCAGATTAGTGTGGTCAGAGAAGGATTGGCCGCATTCCAAAGCGGATATGTGACAGCCATGCATGACCCCACCGAAGGAGGCGTGGCAGGTGGAGTCCACGAACTATGCGACTCGAGCAATGTCGGGTGTGAAATAGATGCCAATGCACTTCCAATCCACCCGTCGACTGAAGCATTGTGCCAAGAGCTCGGCATCGATGTCCTTGAACTGATTAGCAGTGGTTGTATGTTGATCACTTGTGACCCAGAGCACGTTGCCGATGTTGTTAGCGCAGTTCAGTCTGCGGGAGTCAGCGCCACGGTCATTGGTACCCTTGTGCCAGATCCAACTCGTCGCGTCCTCATCTCGGGCAAGGGTGCGAAAGTACTTCCCCGGCCACAAACCGATGCACTGTGGGATGCACTCAGAAAGATAGAGGACGCACGAAGTCGCGCAAAAGGTCAATCAAGGAGTCGCTCACGCCCTCGACAGTGAACGGCGACAAAGAGACATTCCCGTTAACCAACACCTCATACGCGTCTGTGCTAGGCTTAGGTTCTATCTCAATGCCGCGAATCCAGTAGTATGGGCTGCCTTGGGGGTCCACCCTGCGTTCAACCTCATTCACCATGCGGGCTGAGGTGGGCCTTGTGACCACGAGTTTGGTGGTCTTCTTGATTTCATGGGGGAAGTTCAGGTTCAAGACATCTACCCCCTTGGGCATACCTAGCTGAAGGACCAGATCGATGAGTTTGCCCGTGAACCCACAGATATGCTGGTTGTGGCTCTTGGAGCCAGACGATGCAAACCACTCATCTGAATGGACCTCCTGCGAAACAGCAATGGCAGGAAATCCTCGAATGGCAGCCTCGATGGCTGCACAGACTGTGCCGCTCGTCAGTATGCTCTGATATCCCACGTTGGCACCAGAGTTGATGCCGGACACAAACAAGTCAATATCCTTGGCAAAGTACTGGGCTATCACAACAGAGTCAGCTGGCATGCCGTCATGGGCAATCAGACTGTACCCATCCATCGTGGACTCGCGAGTGAACCGTATCGGACGATTGAAAGTGAGCGCTTTCCCTGTGGCGCTTCGTTGCCCGTCGGGCACAACTACAATCAAATCCACTTGGCGCTTGAGTGAGTCTGCCAAGCTAAGCAGGCCTTGACTCAGCGGACCATCATCATTGATCAGGCAGACCTTGTGCAAGAACTAGCTCTCCGGCGAATGGTTGTCACCGGGCTCGATTACTCTGCTGATAAGAATGACGGACAGAAAAAGGAAAGGGAGGCGAGAAGTACCCTTTGGCTGCCTCTCCTCCCACCTCACTATTAGTACGTTCAGGTCTGTTCTAAAGATCCTCAGGCTTCAGAGTCTTCCTCTTGTTGCCTTCGGTCCGCTTCCCTGCGTGTTCAAGCAGTTCCTTGACCTTTGCGTCTAGAGCACCATAGAACTCAGAACTGACTTGCAGGTCATGGCTCTTAGCGAATTCCTGCACCTTTGACTTGACTATAAAGCTCATTTTTGCACTTCGCTCCTAGAGGAATGCTGGCCAAACTAGGCAGGCGCTCCCCTTATAAGCCTTATCAGAAGACAGTCCTCAGCGGCGCTCTTGGGCCCAGTTTGGGGCATTTTTGGTCCATTGATGTTTGTTGAAGTGATGAGTTGCTAGTATCAACGATTTGCGACACTAATCGGCACTGTCAAGCGAGTTTATGTTGAAGAATGCTGAGAATCTTCTGGGATGCATCGCCAGACCCAAACGGACAGGGCCTAGTTCCTAGTTGTCCTGATGCTAGGACATCCCTGATCATCTTTGGAAAGACCTCAGGATTCACTCCAACCACCGTCGCATGGCCCGACTCAACAGCCTCAGGTCGTTCTGTCGAAAGCCTGAGGACGAACACCCTCTTGTTGATAGAAGGAGCAGTCACTTCCTCCTGTATCCCTCCTGAGTCAGTGATAACATATGAGCACATGTCCATCAGATACAGGAAATCGAGGTAGCCCACTGGTTCTACCATCTGAATCTGACTTGCACTCCCTAGGAGGTCCAAGAGCCCGAACTCTCTCAAACGCCCGACTGTTCTGGGATGCGTAGGGAATATGATTCTCGTGCGAAGTGACAAAAGGCCACGAATCAAACCCTCAAGAGTAGGCTTGTCGTCGACATTCTCAGCCCTGTGTAGTGTCAGAAGCACGAATCCCCCGCGCTTGACCCCATCCAATGGACTCTTCCGTTTGCGAGCCGCCGGCAGACTGGCCTCAATGGCGTCTATGACCGTGTTGCCTGTCACGAAGATCTCACCCATAACGTTCTCATGTCTCAGAGTTTCGGCAGAATGCTCAGTGGGTGCAAAGAGGAAGTCTGAGGCATGGTCTGTAAGCCGCCTGTTGTACTCCTCAGGCATTCGTTTGTCATAGCTCCTTAGACCCGCTTCGACATGAGCCAGTGGTATCCTCAGCTTCACAGCTGCTAGTGCAGCCGAGAGGACTGCATTGGTGTCGCCCTGCACAACAACAACGCTTGGCGTTTTGACGAGCAGCTCCTTTTCTATCCCAACAAGCGCCCTTGCTGTCTGTTCTGAATGAGTTCCAGACCCGATGTTCAGGTTCGCATCGGGTTCGCGGAGGCCGAGGTCCCTGAAGAAGGAGTCACTCATGTACGAGGTATAGTGCTGGCCTGTGTGTACGAGGAAGTAGTCCAATCCTCGTCTGTCACACTCCTTGACGATTGGTGACATCTTCACTATCTCGGGTCTCGTCCCGACAACAAAGCATGGCTTCACACGAATCGGCCCGGACCATGTAGACGGCCCGCACTTCATAAGGATGGCGGACCGCTAGCTACTACGCTTCGATAGACGTGAATCGACTATTGGCAGTATCCCATCTAAGGAACTGACGACGACCTTCGCGCCAGCAGAGAGCAAGGTCTCTCGATCGGTTTCACCAGTCGTGACCCCCCAGAACTCGATGCCAGCCCTAGATGCTGCGGCACCATCTATGGACGCGTCTCCCACATATACGACTTGATCAGAACGGACTCCAAGATTCCTCACGATTGTCCTAAGACCATCAGGGTATGGCTTGGGGTTAGGTGACTCGTTTCGTGTCTGTATGATATCAAACAGATGCTCCAATGGAATGACCTTCAGCATGATATCCACTGCGAACCGTCCATTGTTTGTGAGTATAGCTGTCCTGAGGCCACGTGCTCTGACCTTTCGCACGGTTTCTAATGCCCCCTCTATCACCTTGGCTTCACTTGCCACACTGCCCTCGTACTCACTCAGCATCGAGTCCACCTCCGCTTCCATTCGTTCCCAATCGGTAAGTGTCGTGCCCTGGGAGAGGAAATAGCTCTTTGCTTTCATTGTTGAACTGGAGATTCCGTCCGATTGGTCGAAGACTCCCGGAGGCAGGCCTCTGGCTAAGTAGTACTCCTTTGTGTCCTCACGCATCGCCTCTAGAGGGAGAGTCAAGACGGTCAGGGTCCCATCGAGATCGAATACCATGGCCTTCAGCATGGCTTTTCCCGTGCCCGATTGATGCTGACCCGCACTTAAGGCTAGCCTCGCTTGGTTCGTAGCAATCGCAGGTCAGCCCGCCTGCATCTGAATCAGAAATGTGCAATTCGGCCCAGTCATCAATCGGTGGCGCAGCCAAATCACGGTGAGTAAACCAGTGCCTTGACGCAGGTAGCATCCATGTTCGCTGCTCGGACGACTTCCATCTTGACTTTGGGTGATACACCTTCAGCGATTGCTCTCACGTATGGCAGACACACGGAATCACAGTAGAGCTTGCCCTGTTTTGCAAACGCTTCATACTGAGGACAATACGGATGGTTTGTTTCAACCCGTGTCGTTGAAACCCATTTCGGTACCATCTTGGCACCCATGACATTGCCCACTACTATCCATGCATCTAGCGAGTCGTGCAGGGTGTCACCGAGTCCCAGACGAGCTTTCATTGTGGCGGCATCCTGTGTGCCCAGGTTTCGGAAGATCTCTGCGACAGCAGAGAGACCAGCTTGCCCAAACCTCTCTTCGAGGACAGTTGGCATCTCGGTCATGAGCCTATTCAGGTTGCCCCTTAGTTCCTTCACCTTGTTTCCAGCCGGGATTAGTCCCTTCACAGCGGCGGTCTTCGTAATTCCCATTTGTGGGTCCTCCAGCATACAGAGCTTCAATGTCAGAGGAGCCGCAGTTTGCCAATGGGTCGTATTAGTCTTCCTCTTAGACAAGTGTGGCAAGAGGACCCTCTCTGTAGACCGTCGGCACTGCCATTTTCTTCAAGCTGGCGATTGAGATACTCATTCTCATCCTCTCTGGGCAATGTTCTTTAGACAAGAATCGGCCTCAGCAACGGCGAAAGAATCTTGGAGCTCGAAGGCATTGATCTGACAAGCATGAGGAGCATGGTCATCAGGTTTCCTGAGCTACTGGTTGCCAAGAAACCCGACAGCCAATTCTTGGAGAGAGCAAGGAGAGCAGGAAAGTCCGGCATCAAGGGGATTTGCCTGGTCGGCATGGGAGGTAGCTCCATTGCTGGGGAAATGTGCCGCGGGCTTCTGCTCGACCAGTCTAGTATGCCGATACTCATGGTCAGGAACTACGGCATGCCCAATGCGGTTGGCAAGAAGTGGGCAGTCGTGGTAGTGAGCTACTCAGGTGACACAGAGGAAACACTAGCCTCTTTTGAGGAGGCCCGCTCGAGAGCAGCAACCATTTTTGTCGTCACAACCGGAGGAACTCTAGCTGAACGTTCGCAAAGCCTAAGCACGCACATGGTTCCAAAGGGGCTTCAGCCACGGGCAGCTTTGCCGCTGCTATTCTCTGCCGTGCATCCCACTGTTGAGGCTCTCCTAGCCCATGAAACCACAGACCTAGAAGAAATGTCGAGGAGTCTTGGACAACAAGCTCAGAACTGGAGAACCAGAGCGGACCCTCCTTCGGCAATGGCCGAGAAACTCATGGGTTTGATGCCCCTGTTCATAGGCTGGAAGCACTTGGTTCCTGTTGCCTATAGGGCAAAGTGTCAGATCAATGAGAATGCGAAAGCCGCTGCGTTTCATTCAGAGCTTCCAGAGGCAGACCACAATGAGATTGAAGCCGCGGTGTCTTATCGGAAACACTCAGTAATTCCAGTCTTCCTCAGAAGCTGTTTTGAGGAGAGTTCTATCACGAAGCGTTTCGATGTGACTTCCGAAGTGCTGTCTGAGGCAGGATGTGAATCAATCCATCTCAGGATCAAGGCCAACTCAGCGCTTGAGGAATCACTGGCGATGACTCACTACCTTGATATGACATCTGTTGAGCTTGCAGAACGTCTTGGTGTTGACCCGTTGAAGGTTGACAGGATTGCCGATCTCAAGAAGAAACTCGCAGCTTATCGTAGCCACTTGAGCCCTCTGAGCTGATTCTGCCGCAAATGCAGGACAGCAGCAACTGCATAGATTGGACAAGAAAAGAAGGAGAGGAAACCTCGGTCCCCTTCTGATCAAGGTCACTTCTACATCAGCAGTACATATCCACCAACCAGGATGACGACAGCCGCTCCTACCGCGCCAGCCACTACCGCCATTGTGAGGTCAGGTTCGACAGGGTTTGTTTCTGGTGTGGTCGTGGACGGGGTTGTGCTTGGCCGGCAGAAGTAGGTCGGGTCGCATGTTGCCTGACAGAGCTCACCCGCAAGATATTCTGGCACGATCAACAATCCTGAGGCCACCATCTCCTGAGTTGGAGGCTGTGGGTTCCACGTGGCCCAGTTGGCTGGGCCAATCGAGTCAAAGACGTGCTTCGGGATGATTGGCTCATAGCCGACAAGATAGACGTGCCACTATGACTCAGAGCCAAGCTCTACGACAACTTGATACATTGTTGTTTGGTGGGCCGCTGTCATCTTGGTCAGATCAGCACCGTATTGATTCCCGGGCGCATCGTAGTAGGATTTCAGTGTGAACCGCATATCGCCAGCTGTCATAACCGTCAGTCCAAGTCGCGCTCTGAATCAGATTGGCTTCTGTCATCCTGCTGTGTAGCCATCGTGGCTGAAAATCAGAACAAAATCATCCCCAGCCCTCGAGTCGAACAGACGATAGGAAACAGTGACCCGCACGACGAAGACCCACTCGCCTGTGTTCGAAGCATTGTACAGGATTAGTTTGTCAGGCAGCTCTGTTACCGTACTACTCACGGTAATGTTGTTTGCGTATCCCGCCGTCAGAACGCTTTGAGCACCTGTGATTGCCCTTCGAAAGGATGCGTAGTCCAACGACTCTCCATTAACGTAGACCTCTGCCCAGAGAAACGTCATGTGCACCTCACCACTTGCCACCTGCGGCGCCCTGACATTGAACACCAGGGCCAAGACCGGGTTCACAGACTCATTAGTTGGATCCAGTGAATAGATCAGGATGTCTTCAAGGTCGAAGTCAAGATGCTGGATGATGATGCCGCTTCCCGTGTAGAAAGAGGTGGTCGAGACCAAGCCAATGCCGCTCGCCAAGGCAAAGATGATTGTAATGGCGACAACTGCATTCTGGGGTTTCGTGTTGGACAGCATCAACCGTCAGGCAATCGCTTAGCCCCTATGAATATCACCCTTGCGCTTGGCGCATCAGGAACGTATCGTTAGGCAGCGTACACAGCAAGAGCAGTAATATGAATCAGCCAGGGGAAGACACCCAACAACGCGGGTAGTGGTATTGCAGGCAAGGCTTGTCCCGGACGTGCAATCACTGCTGCATTGATGAAGATGCCAAGCCCAGCCAAGGTCAATGCCATCACTGACACGTGCGGCGGGAAGAACACAAGCGAATGGGTGGCGATGAGTGAGTAGACGACATAGTCGCCAACTCCAATCGACACCAGACCTGATTTGATGCGGGTGTAGTCGAATGGGTCTGACTCCATCTGGTCAATGACCTGCTCTGTCTGAGTCGCCGGCGAGTAGCGGATCAAGAGGTAGTCTTCTACTATGATTGATGCTATAAGCACAATCATGCTCGATGTGACCATCGTCATGCCAAGGAATGTGCCAAAGATGCTCCCATAGAATGCTACGAACACGTTTCTCAGCAGCGGCGGAATGACATCTATCATGACGAGCACCACAGATATCATGGAAACACCCACCGAAAGAAAGAGTACGACGCCCTGCATCAAATATCTCGAACCCTTAAACAAGACGAGAAGCAACACTTGACCCAAGAAAACAGAAACGAACCCTAAGATTGGCGAAACGAGAAACGCCACAATGAAACGCTTGGCGCCGCGTCCTGTTCTCTGAACGACCCAGAACAGAGCCAGCACGACAACGAGTCCAAGAGCCGTAGATACAACTGCCTGTGTCGCGAGCTGGACAGGAGTGAAACTGTAGGAGCCGCCTACAATTTCGCCAATTAACGAACTGTCGAGCACAGAGAGCACTATGACGGACCCTATGAGCAAGGGCAACAACGACAGCAGGAGAAGTGTGCCTCGCTCTCTGTCTAGCTTCATCTCAAGTTACCTGCCGGACCATAGACAGCTGGGCCATAAAGACGATGCTTTTGAAGCAATCCGGCACCAAATCGGCTACTCTCGGAACCAAACGGCTTGCGGAGAAACCAGAGGATATGCCTCCAAAAAAGAAAGAAGAAAGGGGACAGAAGTCCCCTTCAGTATTAGTCTACTTCTGCCTCAGGAGAATGTATCCACCGACGAGGATAACCACAGCTGCACCAACTGCACCGGCAACAACGGCCAATGTGAAGTTAGCTGGAGTAGCAGTGGTCGTCGTGGTTGTGACTCCTGACCTGTCGGGACCGAAGAAGTAGTTCGGGTTGTAAGTCTCCTCGCAGTACTCGCCCGCGAGGTAGTCCGAAACGTTGAACGGTCCTGAAGTCACCATTTCCTGATTGGGAGGCTGTGGGTTCCACGTGGCCCAGTTGGCTGCACCAATCAACTCAAAGACGTGCTTCGGGATGATCGGCTTGTAGCCAATAGTGTGCAAGTGCCAGTATGACTCTGTACCCATCTCAACAACAACCTGGTAGGTGCTTGTCGCGTACGCTGCCTGCAAATCGGTCAGATCTGAACCATACTGGTTAGCAGGTGCCTCACGATAGAAGTTCATGGTGAATGCCACATCATAGGCCGTAAGAGGCTGACCGTCAGTCCAGGTCGCGTTCTGAATCATATCGAACGTGAATCGGGTGTGACCTTCTGGCACATCGGGATTGTCGGCGTTTGTTTCGGCGACATACGACTCAGCGAGCCACAAGACATCAGCACCCTGCGCGTCTCGGTTAATCAAGCTGTCGTACAGCTGATTCAGTACGTTCGCCGAGTAGGCTGATGTGGCGGACATGAAGTTAAAGGTGTCAATGTCCAACGAGTTGCTCCACCTTAATGTGCCGCCGAAGGGACCACCTAAGGACTGCTTCAGGTGCACCTTGTAATTGGTCCACCAGCAGGAAACGCCAGCGCTGACGTCGTTGATGAAGCCCTCGAACTTGTCAGTCCGGTAAGCTGAAAGAACAACGTTCTCGTAGAGGACAATTTCGGGGCACTGGTAGACCCAGATCCTCTGCATCTCAATTGCTGCCTCGTAGACATCATCGTAATCGGTCGAGTGAAGCAGCTGATCTCTCCACGAGTCATATGTGGCGTTTCTGAACATAGCCCGGTTCCAGTTGGGCTCGTCAGCGTACTCAGACCAGAAGTCGTATGCTAACCAGTCAACGTCCATGGTGGTGAAACCCACACCTAGGAACACCATATCGAAGTCGAGGTGGTTGTTGAGACGGGCCAGATACTCATAGAAATCGGTCACTTTGGACACTGCGTCGAAATGCAGAGCGCGCAGGGCCTCTGCAGCTATTTCGCCAGACTGCATTGCTATTGGTGATAACGCGTGACATTCGACAGTGATACCATGTGTCGATTGCCCTGACTGAATCTCATCGCCATTAGGGGCCTCTCGGAAGGTGTCGTCGTCAATGTCATGGAAACCAGCTTCATCAAGCAGTTGGTTGCCGAGGGGAACGTTAGCCTCATAGTAGGTGTAAGGCAGGAGACCTTCAATTGAGAATGGGTTCACCTGTGGCACGCAGGAGTCCTGTGGCACAGACAGACCGTCCCATACCTGATCCGATATCTTCTCCTTGTCAATAGCAAAAGCTAGTGCTCTCCTGAAGGCAGTGATGTTGAACGGGTACCTAGCATTGTTGATACACAAGTATCCGTACCCGTTCCTGGGTATGTTCACCACTTCAATGTTATCTGCCGCCGCCAGAGCTGGCAGGTATGTAGGATCTAGTTGTTGTTCAATGAGGTCAATCTCATTGTTCTGGAGCGCCAGCACCTGTGCATCGTCTTGCGTTATGACCCTGAAGGTGAGTTTGTCAATGTATGGCCCACTATTCGCAGTACCGGGCACTGCCTGTGCTGTCACAAACAGTGGCGATACCGCCATCAGAGTAAAAGCAGCGACGAGCGAGATAGCTAGCACTCTGTTTGTACGACTGCTAAACATTTTCTCTCTCTATCTCCTCCGAGTCGAAAACGGATTAGCCCTGCTAAGAAGATATGCCTAATAAAAGGCTTATGTAGGGTCGGATACACATAGAAAAACCTTCGTTGGAAATTCTTGACTCAAGTCGCCAAGCGTGACCAGTTCTTACATTCGGAACAGAACATGAATTGGCATTCCGAAGAAGACCCCAGGCTGCCAGTAGGGCCTCCTGCACAAGTCGGAAACGGAATTCGTTTGCCCATCATCTCCCCCTTGGTTCAAGACTTGCTCTATTCTGACTGAAAGGTTGATTATGCTTTCGTATCGATGTGTGGTTGCCAGAGCCCATTGCGTCTGTAGTTTATGTTACGCGTATGGCATTGACTTCGAGAGTCGATAGGATGCCCAAGCAAGAGTGTCCCCACTGTGGTGGCAGGCCTATAGAAAAGCATGACGAAACCGTGACCGAGAGAGGAAACACAATCGTGTTCGTGTACTTCCGCTGTCTGAGGTGTGGGAAGTGGACTAAGCGTGAAAGGTCGTAGCTGAAGTTTCCACTGGTGACGTTAGACCTTGTGGATACAGAGCCCTGGCCGCCTATCTCTCTCTCAGCCGCGGGTTAAGGACTTGGTCAAGGGTGTGTCCAACAAACGTGAAGGAGAGCGATAGGATTGTTATCATGAGGCCGGGAAAAATCACAATCCACCACGCGCCATTGATGAACCCCCCGGACCCCTGAGCATCGGCCAGCATCCTACCCCAACTGGGTTGACTTGGGTCAGTCAGGCCGAGAAAAGCGAGTCCAGACTCGGACAGGATAGCACCCACAACGCCAAGAGTCACATCGGCGAACAGGATGGGCGTTACGTTCGGAAAGATGTGACGGTAGATGATGTAAGTGTCCGATGCTCCGATTGCCCTTGCGGATTCCACATAGGCTTTGTTCTTCTCGACCATGACCTGAGACCGAATGAGTCGCGATGTCCCAGTCCAGCCTAACAAAGATATCACGATGATGATGTTCATGATCGTGGGTCCCAAGAAGGCAGCCAACACCATCATGAGGGGAAGCCCAGGTATCACAAGGAGGAAGTCCACCGCACGCATTAGGATTTCATCGATCTTCCCTCCAAAGTAGCCCGCGGTCATCCCGACAGCGACGCCAACAATCGAGGACAGAGCAGTCGCAAGGGTGCCAATCATGAGAGAAACCCTGCTACCATAGACAAGCTGACTCCAGGCGTCAGCGCCCTTGTCTGTCGTCCCGAGCAAGCCGAAGTAGGCCCCAAACGCCACCGCACTGAGCTTTCGCACACTGACCGTCACAGAGCCATTGTAGTCCAGGTTTGTGCGCATTCCTCTCGATGGCACAAGGCCGACTGCCAGAGTGAGCCTATTTGAAGGATCCGTGCCCTCGACAATGCCTTCCCATCCCGCAACAACATCATAATAGTTGAGGTCCACTCCACGCACTTGGTAAATGGAAGTGTACGGAGGATACGACTGATAGATTCGCCACCAGTTTTGAGCGGAGTCGATAATCCAAATGTACACCTTGAACATCAGCCCTCCCTCTTCACGCGAAGTGAAGTCTCCTGTGGTTAGTACAGAGTAGTCTATTGTGACATTGACGTCGCTGGGCATTCTACTGTAGTTCCAGTCGAAAGAATAGGAGAAGTATACGAAGTCCAGACAGTCAGGCAGGTTACCTGTGATATTTGGCGGCGTGCGGAAGTGGAGGGTTTCGTTTGCGAGATGAACCCATGTCATCTCCACACGGTTGAAGTCAGTCCCGTTCCCTGACCGCAGATGGGAGTACGAGAACTGGTCTGCAACTGTCCCGTTGACAGCAAAGTCAGGGGTCATGCCCATCTCGGGGTTTCTGATGACATCGGATGTCACGACTCCCCCCGGATCGAAGACTTGCATCCAAGCTGGAGCCAAGAAGCTCGGTGCGACCGTGGCGGACGGCGAAGGGCTATGCTGAACCAGGTATGGGGCTCCAATAGCCATGCCAACGTATATCAAAAGAAGCCCTAGACCGACGAGACCAATCTTATGTCGCTTGTACTCCCTCCAGAATGCCGTAGATGCAGTGTACCAGTTGCTGTCGCGCCAGCTTTTCTTTGTATGTTTCTCAAGTGTCAAACGCAGCACCTGCGGATTCATGAAGGGCGATATTGTCCCGGAGGTTGAAAGACCCATCTTATCGGTCAGCCATATGTACTTGGACCCCGGTGAGAAGGCTGCGGCCTTTGGCATCCTTATCAACGTTATGCATTGAGCCATCGATCTAGTACAGTCTGCATGACGAACAGTTGCAGAACGAAAGGATGGAGAGAAACTGCAGAGTCCGCTAGGGCTCCGCAGTTCTCCATTCCACATCTATGCGTACTTGATACGCGGATCAAGCACACCGTACAGCAAGTCTGCGACGAAATTCGCCAGAATCGCAGTGATCGCGATGATCATGAAGATTGCCTGTACGACAGGATAGTCCAGTTGTAACAAGCTGGTGAAGATGAACCTACCCAAGCCGTACCATGTGAACACCGTTTCGGTCAGTGTGGCTCCATTGATGAGAAAGCCAAACGTGAGAGCAATCACTGTCACCATTGGCAACAAAGCATTCTTCAGGCCATGCTTGTACAGAACTTGGTTCTCATCCAACCCCTTGGCCCTCGCAGTGAGGATGTAGTCTTCAGTCATCACGTCAATCAGGTTGTTCCGCATGTAGAGGAAGTAGCCACCATACCCACCAACGCCAAGGGCAATCATAGGAAGGAACAGGTGGTGAAGGATGTCTGCAGCGGCGATGAGACCCCCAAATGGACTCGCCTTGACCATCGGCCACATCTCGGTATCAATCGTACCATAGAGGGGGAACGATATCAATCCACCCGTTAGCGCCGGTAGATAGACCGCGAAGACCATTAGCAGCACCATTCCAAACCAGAATATTGGCATTGCATAGATGAAGAGCGCAACGGTGACTGCACTGACGTCCTTTCGGGAACCGGGGTCGGCAGCGACCTTCACACCAGTCCAGATGCCGATCATGATCGCCACGAGAGCTGACGTGCCCATCAGCAGCAATGTGTTCGGCAGTCGTGCCATGATTTCATCAATTACAGGCTGCCCACTGATGAAAGACAAACCAAAGTTGCCTGTGAACATGCCGACCAGATAACGCCAGAACATGTAGATCCAGTCGAAGATGTCAGGGTCTGGCACCAGACCGAATCTGAAGTATAGCTGCTGAAGCATCTCGCGCGTGAGATTGCGTCGCATCTCGTCACTAATCATGAGGTCCACAGGGCTGACACCAAGAATGAGCGTCGGGAGTCTGAAGAGAAAGAAGTTGAAACACACCACAGCCACCACCAGTAGGAGCATGTAGATGCTCCGTCTGATGACATATTCCCGCAGTCCCATTCTTGTCACTCCTGAGCTCAATAGTAGAAGAGTACCTAGGCTCACGAGGTACTGGTTATACCCCCCTGCTTAGCCCCCTAATAAGCATGACGTTCAGAGAATTCACTACAGTACAATGCGTACACCGGAGAGGAATCACGAAAGTGAGAGTCCGGGTCAATGTGACCCAGACTGCGATTGGAAGATCCTAACGTTCTCGAAGTCGCGGGTTGAGGACTTGGTCCAGGGTATGACCAACAAACGTGAAAGCAAGCGAGAGGCTTGTGATCATGAGACCCGGGAAAATCACGACCCACCAAGCTCCGTTGATGAAACCTCCCGAACCCTGAGCATCTGCGAGCATTCGCCCCCAGCTGGGTAGAGCTGGGTCAGTCAAGCCGAGAAAGGCGAGTCCCGACTCAGATAGAATGGCACCCACAACGCCAAGTGTGATGTTCGCAAAAAGGATTGGCGTCACATTGGGCAGGACGTGTCTGAAGATAATATAGGTGTCTGATGCTCCAATCGCCCTTGCAGACTCCACATAGGCCTTGTTCTTCTCAGCCATGACCTGCGACCTTATCAGCCGCGACGTGCCCGTCCATCCCAGTATTGCTATGACGATGATGATGTTCTCAACGCTCGGTCCCAAGAATGCAGCCAAGACCATCATCAGTGGTAGACCGGGTATGACTAACAGGAAGTCGACAACACGCATCAGTATCTCGTCTATCTTTCCACCGAAGTAGCCTGCCACCAGACCCACTATCAATCCGACGACTGTGGATAGAGCCGTAGCAAGGACGCCAATCGTCAGAGAGACACGAGAGCCATAGACGAGCTGACTCCAAGCGTCAGCGCCCTTGTCTGTCGTGCCGAGAAGCCCAAAGTAGGCCCCATAGGCAAACACGCTCAGCTTTGTGAACTTCGCGGTGACTGATCCATTGTACAACCTCCAAGGGTTCTCACCGCCGAAGTACCTAAACTCCTTCGTCGGAGCGATACCTACTCCGATTGTTAGTATATTGGTTGGGTCTTCTTGCGGAGCGCCCGTTTTTGGATCTGACACCATTCCCTCCCAACCAGCGAGCATGTCGAGCCAACTGAGGTCAATGGTTCGGGTCTGCAACTCGGAAGTGTATGGTGGATAAGACTTGTAGACCATTTTCCAGTTCCCTGACGAGTCTATCAGCCAGATGTAAATCCTGAACATCAGCCCGGCATACTCACGAGTGGCGAAGTCGCCAGTTGTTGTCACAGAGTACTCAATTGTCATATTGACGTCGTTGGGGAGCCTGTCATATGTCCAGTCGATTGTTTGATTGAAAAACACAAAGTCGCGGCAATCCGCCATTTCGCTCATGGGGATTGGCGGCACAACGAAATCAAGCGTGTGGTTGGCCTCATGAGTCCAAGTGAGGTTCACATAACTCGGATCAGAGCTGCCTGTCGAGGCATGGTGAGCATGGCTGAATTCATCCGGGTTTCCCATGTACTGGAACGCAGGTGGATTCGCCAAATACGGATCCGACAGATACTCTTTCGATGTTACAGCATTTGAGTCAAAGAACTGCATCCAAGCAGGAGCCATGAAGGTCGGCGCGACCGCCGCGCTCGGAGAGGGGCTATGAGTAGCAATCCATGGTGCGCCAACAGCCATCACAAGGAACAAAACCAGTAAGATGATTCCGAAGACCCCAATCCGGTGCTTGCGATATTCTCGAAAGAAACCGCTCAGACTGACGTACCAGTTGCTGTCTTTCAAACCACCCTTTCCCTTTTCGGACAAACATTGACCTCCGTCTTCAGAGTAGTAGACAAGCGACTTTTCTCATGCTAGACCTGAAGAGGTCGCTCCTCTTTGATTCAAACGCCAGCCCGCATGAGGATGTCCCCTAAAAAACAGTTTGGTTTGAGTAAGGCTAGATGGGAGCGGCAAGGTATTCTAACTAATCCTTCTCCCTACCCAGCTCCTCCTCGAACGGATCTTGGACAGTCAAGTCGGCTTTGGCGGATGAACTCCTCGCCTGTCGGGTCTTCACCATGTCCTTTGTCCTCCTAGAAGCGGCCCACAGGTCTGCAAAGACCATGCCTACTAGAAAAATCGATAGGACACCTGCCAGTGAAATCACAGATCCGATGAAGCCTGTGGACAACCATGGATGCATGTACACCAGGAGCATTCCCACAATAATCAGTACAACTGGCACGAGGAGTATACGCTTGCGGGGTTCGCTGTGTGTTTCAGGAAACGACCTTACTGACATATCACTTGGAGGAGGCGAAGAGCACTGCTTTTACTCTTTTCGACCTGAGCCCTTGTCGGGAAATGCACTCCAGCCCTCTGTTCCTGTCCAACGGTCATCATTCAGCCAAGCGTCCTTCGATAACACATCTGACGCGGCTCATCCTTGACGAACAGACTGGTCAGCCGCCTGTCGTGGAAAGGAACATATTTAAGCCGACTGAAAAGCATCGACACTCCAGAAGGGTGAGTAAGGACCACACCCATGGTGACTTGAGAGCCCTGGCGGAGAATACCAACATGCCTTTGCTCGATATCAGATCCCTACGCATGTACTATCAGACACAGAAAGGTCTGGTCAAGGCTGTGGACAATGTTTCGCTGCAACTAGAGGCCGGTGAGTCCCTTGGTCTCGCAGGCGAGAGTGGTTGCGGAAAGAGCAGCTTGGCGTACTGTGTTATGCAGCTTCTGCCTCCAGCCGCGAACATCGTCGGCGGTAACTGCTACTTCAAGGGTGAGGACCTTCTGCGAAAGAGCGCAAGGGAGATGCGTGACATCAGATGGAGGAACGTCGCCATCGTCTTCCAAGGAGCCATGAATGCTCTCAACCCAGTGTTTGAGATTGGTGACCAGATCGCAGAAGCCATTCTGATGCATGAGAATGTGACCGAGGAAGAGGCCCTAGACCGCTGCGCAAAACTGTTCGAAATGGTCGGGCTTGACCCGGGTCGGATTCACAACTACCCACATGAGTTCAGCGGAGGAATGCGTCAAAGGGCCATGATCGCAATGGCGCTCGCCTGTAACCCGGACTTGGTCATTGCAGACGAGCCAACGACAGCACTAGACGTTACAATCCAGGCGCAGATACTGAAGCTTATGCAGAAGCTGCAGAAGGACTTGGGGCTCTCGCTCATGCTGATTACCCACGACCTCAGTGTTATCGCCGAAACCTGTGACAAGGTCGCAATCATGTACGCCGGACGGATTGCGGAACTGGCAGATGTCGTGTCGGTCTTCAAGAACCCAATTCATCCGTACGCCACAGGGCTCGTGGGTGCGATCCCAAGCATGGTGAAGGCTGAGAAGAAGACGCTCAGCTCAATCCCAGGTTCTCCACCTGATCTTATTGACCCGCCAACAGGTTGTAGGTTTCATCCTAGGTGCCCATATGCCCAGGACATATGCTCCAAAGAGGAACCCAGCTTCGATGAGATTGAAGCAGGCAGATTCGTGTCATGTCACTTCGCTGCAAAGCTCAAGGGCCAAATCAAGTTGGAACTGGATTAGGAGGATAGACAATGACAACACAAGAAGGCAGATACCTAACCCAGATCGCTGAGGTGTCCGAGGGGCAGACTCTAGTCGCTGTAAAGGCTATGCGGAAGTGGTTCCCAGTCAATACGGGATTCCTCTCATCACTGCTATACAAGCAAGAGATGTACGTTAGAGCCGTGGACGGAGTCACCTTCGACATCAAGAAGGGTGAGATCCTTGTTCTTGCCGGCGAGTCAGGCTGTGGCAAAACAACAACTGGTCGATGCGTGCTCTACCTGGAAACCCCCACAGACGGCCAAGTAGTATACTCGGGAGTAGATCTCGCCACTCTGGACAGAGCTGAGATGAAGGAACTCAGAAAGAGAATGCAAATCACCTTCCAAGACCCCTACGAATCGTTGAACCCCAAGCAGAGCATTTTCAGCATCGTTTCTGAGCCACTCACGATTCACAGGATACCCATGACTCCCAGTCAGAGAAGACAGAGAGTTCTGGAGGTGCTCGAGAGTGTAGCACTGACCCCGCCCGACGACTACATCGACAGATATCCTCACGAACTATCTGGTGGGCAGCGACAGAGGATATCGGTTGCGAGAGCACTGATCCTTCACCCTGAGTTCATGGTGGCTGATGAGCCAGTTTCAATGCTCGATGTTTCAATCAGAGCTGAAATCCTCAACCTTCTGCTGAAACTCAGGAAGGACCTGGGTCTGACCTACCTCTTCATCACTCATGATCTTGCAGTGGCAACCTATATTGCGGATCGCATAGCTATCATGTATCTGGGCAGGATCGTGGAGATAGGGCCCGCCCATGAAGTGGCCTTCAGTCCCATGCACCCCTACACCCGCGCACTGATATCAGCTGTGCCGTCCGGGGACCCAACCGTGAAGCGTCGTGTCGAATCACTGAAAGGTGAGCCGCCAAGCCCAATCAATGTACCTCCAGGTTGTAGATTCCATCCAAGGTGCCCATATGCTCAGGAGATCTGTGTCAGGGAGGTACCTGCAGACAGGGACATGGGCAGCGAGCACTATGTCGCATGCCACTTCGCTGGCGAACTAGGCGAAAGCCCAACAGCATGACAGGCTTCTCCCGCTTCTAAGGCGATCGAACTCAGCGTTCAGTGCATGGGTTATTGAGAATCACTGGGAGGCACACAGGTGTCAGAACGACTCAGAGTTTTGAAGGCAATAAGGAGATGCCTCTCGGACGCCTACAGCTCCTTCCAAGAAGCCATGGATGTACTGGATGAGATGGGGAGAGGATCAGTAGGGGCGGGAATGACCCCACTCATTGGGGGATTTGCCATGAAGGATCCCAAGAGCGGCTACAGAACAGCCCTCATAAGCCTCGATTGTGCAGAAAAGGCACTTCAACCTCTAGCTGTGCGCCTACGTGATGGCAGGGTCAATGCAACCCACTTCAAGGAGGAGCGAGTCATGAGTCTGCTTGGAGACCTGATCAACTTCGACTACGGTGTACTGATCAGCATGTTGTCTGAACGACGAGGAAGAGAGTCTGTTTGGTACCGACTGAGTGAACTCAGCAAGATAGCAGAGGAAGCCTATCAGCTGGTGTCGACAGAGTAGCCTGTAGTTGACTTCGTACCAGCTGACAAACATAATAACGCTACTGTGCCCATGGGCATGTGAAAGCCAGAAAGGTGTGCTAGAGCATCGATGACCATGCGACCAACTGAGGAAGAGCTCGTAACGCAGCTCCGCAGAGCATCTCGTCTTCTTGAACGACTGATTCAGTCGGTCCCTCGTATCAGCAGTGAACTGAGCCGCATGGAACAGGACTATATCTTGAGAGAGCCCCCACCCCAAGTTGTCTACATGCGCCGCAATCCGAGAGCCATCGTGTGTATCACTTCTGCTCTCATCCATAAGGACCCAATCGCGTCATCGTTGTCACGCATCACCTACAGTGCTTCTTGGCCATCCCTCCTACGGGCTGGCGATCCCACCGAGTCGTCAGATACCTGCGAAACCATTGTGGACACCGTAATGCCCGAGGTCGCAAAACTGAGCGGCGATATCCTTGTGATGAACCTGAAGTGGGGCCGCATGCCAGACCATTTGGAAAAGGTCAAAGCCGCAATAATCGGAACCAGGTTCATACTGGCAAGGAAAGAGAAGCTCGAGTCAACAAGAAAGTGGATCAGTGACGCCGGCATGGAAGTCTTCTATGACGACGGGTTCTATGGTGGAGGACTCCTTGCCTACGAGTTGGTGAGAGCCCTCAACGAGAAAGCCGATGCTACTGTAGTAGAAGTCACACTCTCTCGGACCGCCGCTGAGAGTGCGAACATAATCCGATCTCTGCTTCAGGCAGTCACATCAATCTAGGTGCATGACCATGCCAGTGGAGCTTCCTGACAAGAACGAAACGACGCTCCCGTTTCCTCACGGTATCGAGGTCGAGCTCCAAGTCATCAGAAAAGACGGTTCATGGATGAGAGGAGATGAGATACTCAATGTCTTTGACAAGATGGTCTCGGGAGCCAAGGGGCTTCTAGACAAGAGAATACGAGCCGCGCAAGTGGACTCAGTGAGAAGGAAGTACAGACAGTCGTCCCAAACCGAAGAGGGCGAGAGAGGATCGAGAGTCGTAGCAAGCTACGAAGACCCTCAGGGAAACGTGAAGGAATACACACTCATCGGTCATGACCCGAATGTCACTAGCCTGACATGGATTCTCGAGGTGGCGACGCCCCCGTGTACCACTCTGGAAGAACTAGCGTGGTGGGTACAGACTCTGGTCGCAATAACTCACGAGTCAATCCCAAAAGACTCACGCGCAATCGTGGTTTCCACGGGTCTCAACCCAACGCAGGAGTATCTGAAGAACCTCTCATTTGGTGAACACCACCACATCCTGAGCAGTAGTGTGGATGACAAGGTGAGAATAGCAGTATACAACATGATACGCAACTTCGTCCCCCATCTCATCGCGATCTCAGTGAACTCGCCCTTTGAGAGTAAGAAGCCGACAGACGTTGTGAGCATCGATAGCGATGGCCGAACACGGGCCCCCAAATGCAAACGATCAATACGACTACTCAAGAACACAACGCAAATGGGGCCCGTCAACGAGTTCGAACTCATTCCCTACATTGACAGTACGGACAGGGAGACCTTTGCAAGGCATGTCAACAGAAGCTACGCACGCATGGTGGATGTCTTTCCCTTTACCAACTACGGGACGATTGAGGTCCGTGTTTTTGACACTCAACTGTCCGTCCCTCGAAGAGTGAGCATTGCGCTCATACTCCAAGCCCTCGCCCTGAGAGCGAAGCGGATGGTTGAGGCTGGAGAGGAAATACCTGATGTCGGAGCTCGTTCACTCGCGGCAAACCGTGAGTCGGCAGTCGCAGCCGGACTGTGGGCGCCATTCAGACCCGGGGTCAGCAAGAAGAACGACGAGTACATGGCAAGCTACAACGGCGCAGTAAAGGAGGACGGTACATACGAGGAGTCCCATCGTAGCAGGTTCCTCGGCGATGCAGTCGTTTCAATGTTCCGCATGATCAGGCAAGAGATAGAAGAACTCGGACTACTCGACAATCCGTTCATGCAGCCGTTGTTTGTGTCCGTCTTTGGCAGTGACTTCGTGGCAGCCAGAACAACGGAGGCGGACTTCCAACTTGATGTGTATGCTAGGTCAGACATGAACATGATGGTTCTATTGAACCGCCTCGCAGACATAACACGGGAGTGCTGTGCCAACTGGCTCTACGATCCGCTAGAGGGCTCCCCTCACCTGCCAACATGGCTCTGCTGGTGGAAAGGACTTGAACCCGAGATAACCACTGACTCCGAAAGGACATTCGGAGGTCAAGAGGCAGAGTTCTCAATCTCACTCAAGAACTCGAGTGACAGGGATATATCCAATCTGACAATCACATACACGATTGAGGACTCAGACAGACATGTCGTGGACCACAATGTGATTCCCATAGCCGAGCTTGAAGCGGGCGAAGTCCATGTGGCCAGGGTTTCGTTCAAAACGAGGAGCACGGCCTCCGCCTACAACGTCATCGCTGTTGTCGAGGCCGCGGGGAAGAGAATCAACAAGACCGCAACAATCAACATATTCTGGTTGAGAGCGACTGTTCGACCCTCCGCCACAACGCAGTATGCAGATGGCCGGAGCCAAATCAGCTTCTCGGGTGAGATTGAAACCAACTACCCCCACGACTCTAAGTTAACAGCAAAGATAGCAGTGGTTGCTCAGGCCAAGGGGACTCTGTTCGGAGAGGTGACGCGCTCGATTGTTGTGGAGAAAGGAGAGGCGTTCATCTTTGATGAGTCGGACATCCCGCCAATCATCGTACCACCAGATCCGTCGCTGAGTGTTGAGAGATGCTTCCTCCGCATGACTCTGTCAGACCAGAATGGCAATGAAATCACGATGGCCACCTCGAGACCGTTCTATATGGGGTTCATCCAACGGGGACCACGAGTCCTGCTCCGAACTGATGCCAAGACCGCTCACACACCCGGTGATGTGCTGCACGGAGAGGCGGAGCTAAAAGGGAGAGGAGCCGGTCTCCCCGAGGGTACACGGCTAACGATATCGTTCGTTACGGAATCAGGTGTTTCTCACCCCATCACGGACGTAAGCGCGTCAAGACTGCTGTCCGAGTCAATCAGGTTCGAGTGGCGAATACCCGCAATTGATTCAGATGTGCTCTCTGACAGAACAGGTATGGTCGTCGCTTCGCTCAGAAGTGGGAGCAGTGAAATATCACATGCAGAGTCAGCAAGGCTGCGGATTGAGGAATTAGGTGTCAGAATCAGCATTGTCTCGCTTAGAGCTCCTGAGATGTCACACATTGGAGGCTCTGTATCGGGATGGCTAAGGACAAGGAGGAGCTCTGACTTAGGAGAGCCGGCTACCCTTGTGATGAAGCTCGTGTTTCCAGACGGCGAGGAGTACAAAGCCTTCACCCAGCCCATCAAACAGAACCGAAATCTCTCAATTGCCTATGGTCCTATCGTGATCCCGATACCACAGGCATCAAATGCAGACAAGGTAACACTCGTGGCCGAGGTTCTCTATGCCGGTGCCTTGATGGACCGGCAAGCTGCCGACATCATGCTGGCAGTAAAGCCGGTTGATGAGAAACTGGGTCTGAGCTTCAGTGGAGTGTCAAAGTTCGTAATCCCTGACGAACTCGTACAAGCGGCTGTCCATCTTACCAACACTTCTTCAGAGCAGGTGAACTATCATCTTTCATTGGTGCTCGAGTCGATAGCAGAAACAAAGAATCTGTTTGACCAAGAGGTCGAACTCGGTCCCGAGCAAACAAGGACATTCGCCGTCGCTGTGAGAATACCCTTGGCCGCAGAGATGAGCACAGCAGAACTGAGAGCAGTTGCATCCTGTGGAGAGGACACATATGAAGCGAAACACGTGTTCAAGGTGAAGGCCATTGAACAACCACTTTTCTTTATCGACTCCTCAACCAAGAATGAGAGGGGTGAGGACATTCATGGGCTCGTCCCGAGGCAATCACCAGTCAACATCGATGTGCGCTTGCGCTGCCCGAGAGATGACATTGAGGGGCTCACTCTTGTTCTTCGAGTGTTGTCGAAAAGAGATGTTGTTAAGGAGTTCAGGGTTCCAGTCACAGGTAGCGAGAGTGCTGACTTCAAGCGCACTCTCGGCTGGGTCACCCCGGCGGTAGAGATTGTGACCGGCTACTATATCGATGCACTTCTCCTCCTAGGCGGCACACCTCTGCCTAGCCGTTCGATTGACGTTGTCCGAAAACAGATCACTGTCTACTGATTAGCCGCTCACATCCCATCGAAGCATCAGCCGCCGAAGATGGAACGTCATCCGCTAGCGTGATCTCTTGGGCCAATCCACAGTTGGAGAAGGCAAACTGACATTCTACCCGCTTTCTGGCCTTTCCATTGCATGAACCCATGGCAAAGGTATAAAAAGGGCGAAAGAAGAGCCACACTATAAGAAGAGTCGCCAGCCACTACCTGATGTACATGTATAGAACACTACGGAAAACATCATACGAGTCACAAACGCGAAAAAGAGACGCTCGGATGGATGACATGTATGTTGGATTTGTTGATGCACCCGGTTGTCTCAGGACTGCTCATAATGAGCTTCATCGGGGCACTCAGCTACAGGCTGCATTTTGTTGACATCTCAGGACTTATCAGTGCTTTTGCCGTGGGCTTCATAGTGTGGTATTGCGGAGGGCCCGCAGCCTTTACGATTCTGCTCTTCTTCTTCCTGAGTTCCGGAATAGCTACCAAGTTCAAGTATAAGGTGAAAGCCAAAAACGGAGTGGCGCAAGAGGGCAGGGGGAAAAGATCTTGGAGGAACGTCACCGCCAGTGGGATTGTACCGGCTCTGTTTTCTGTCGGCATGTACCTTGCTCCGCGCCTGAGTACCAATCCAGACCTCGCATTCTACATGTTTGTCGGGCTTGTTGGTTCGGTGGCCACCACAACGTCCGACAACTTGGCGAGCGAGATTGGAGTCTTCAGCAAAAGAAAACCCCGATTGATCACCAATCTCAGAAGGAAGGTGCCCCGCGGCACGACTGGTGCTGTTTCCCTTCTAGGTGAGGGAGTCGCGCTGGCTGCAGGCTTCGGCATCGGCCTTCTCGTTATCATCTTCGGCATCTTTGCACCCTCGACGGTCCCGATAACCACCGTCGACCAGCTCGCAATCATGGTTCCTCTTGCAGTCTTGACTGGGTTCATTGGGTGCAACATCGACAGTGTACTCGGCGCCACTCTGCAGAGCAAGTTCGTGTGTGAGATATGTGGTGCAGTTACGGACAAGGAATTTCACTGCAACTACGAAACCAAATATCTTGGCGGCTATGGATGGTTCTCGAACATGCATGTCAATCTGGGTTCATCAGGGCTTGGTGCGACTCTTGGAATCGTACTCGGCGGTGGTCTCTTCGTGTGGATACTCGGTGGGATCTTCTTCTGGATGCTTGCTTCATCAACCAGCTAGTGGGTGTGAGAGCTCCAGAGGATTGCACACCGCACTCTATCGAATGCATACTCTCAAATATGAGAGGCCTTGAACGCCTGCATCAGCAATAGGCCGGGCTGCACCTAACGCCTCCACGAGCCAAGCATGGTGATTCTATGGCAGATAGTTCTCGCGGTCGGACTTACCAGTGGGCCTTGACCGGCGTGTTCGCTGCTCTACACTTCGTGGTTTCAATGCTGCCAGCCACAAGTGCGGTTGGGGGCACGATCACTTGGGGGTGGGTTTCCGCACCGCTCATCGGTTTCCTGCTAGGACCCTTCTGGGGAATTATATCCGTGGGAATCGGATCTACTTTGGCTATGTTCGCTTTCCCGGGGATGGCATTGATGTCCGTGCTCACTCCTCTTGCTCCGATGGCTGGAGCGTTCACAGCGGGAACAATAAAGATGAGAAAACCACTTCGGGTCTATCTTCTGTTCGTTGGCGCGATTGTTATGTTCCTGATAGGGCCAATCGGGACTCTTGCTTATGCATTTCTCTGGCTTCACGTGGTCGCCTTGTTCCTCTCATTGGCCTTCGTTTTGCCAAGAGTGTCGCCGAAACTGAACAATGGGCTTTCCTTCTCCCATGAAACAAGCCCAGCGACAGCCCCTCTTGCTGTCTGGCTCATGGGCTTCACCGCGGTCATGGCAGACCACTTGGTCGGATCTACGCTCTTCGTGTACTACATGTTCTACGTAGGCTCGTATAGTAGCATCGTACTTGCAGGGTGGTTCTTGCCCATCACATTCATCTACCCTATCGAACGAGCTATTGCATCAGTAGTTGTCACTATACTGGGACTGGTTATTGGCAAGTCCATCGCCGGTGCTCATTTTGAACTCCCCGCTTGGCCTGCGCACATGACAGGTTCTGACACAGCTGCATCAGACAAGGAGCCACTGGCAGCTGAGCACACCTAGGTTTCAGGCGCAGTTAGGGGCGGTTCGCATCTTCGAAACGAAACTTCATATGCGTTTGTTTCGAACTGAGCTTGGAACTGGGGTTACAGGCCGGTTCAGAAGCTGAACCACACTCCGTGTGTGGAGAAAGGAGAAGTTCAGATTGCAGGCAGATATGATGTTATGGACATTCGCCATTATCGCATTAGCATTCTTCGCGCTGATGTTTGTGGCTTCAGGGATCAAGGTTCTCAAGGAATGGGAACGCGTGGCGGTGCTGAGACTGGGCAAGTTCAAGCACATCAAGGGGCCCGGTGTCATTTTTGTCGTCCCAATCCTCGACCGGGTTGCCATGAAGGTCTCTCTGAGGCTACAGACTTATGCCTTCAAGACAGAGAGATCGCTGACAAAGGACAACGTCCCGGTTGTTGTTGACGCTGTCATGTACTCGAGGATCGTTGATGTGGAGAAGGCGATTCTCAGTGTAGAAAGATACTCTGTCACTGTGGAACTTGCCGCACAGACAACTCTGCGGGAGACAGTTGGCAAGGTCACACTGGACGAAGTGCTCTCTGAGAGAGACAAGATCGCCGCCCACCTGCAGGAACTTATCGACCAGAAGACTGAGCAGTGGGGCATTAAAGTGACGGCAGTTGAGATTCGGGATGTGGTCATTCCTACCCAGCTTCAGGACGCAATGAGCAGAGAGGCACAGGCAGAAAGGGAGAGAAGGGCAAGAGTAACACTGGCCCAAGCAGAGCTTGAGGCCTCGGAGGCCATGCTTAAGGCAGCAAAGAAATACGAGGAATCGAGTGTGGCCTTTGCGCTGCGTATCTGGAACGTCATTCAGCAGATCAGCACGAACGCAAGTCTGATCCTGATGGTGCCCACAAGCATTCCTGAGGTTGGCCTGAGTGCTGCTACTGCAGCGGCCTTCAGTGTTGGTACTGGCGGCTTCAAGCTACCGCAGAAGAAGAAAGCCGCCGAGGAACAGAGCTAGGTTCGGACATCTATGAGACGGGGGCTCTAAGAAAATGGACGCGTGGATCAAGATCTTTGTCGTCTTGATGTTGATGTCGGCTATGAGCATGGTCCTTGGGTATCTGATATTCGATCCGTTCGTTGGACTGATACTCTTGGGAGTCATCCTCACGCTCATGATCATGACACTCGACCCGGCCACTGGAAAAGCGATGGCTCAAGTGATAATCCCAATAGTCATCATTCTGTTCGTCTTTCAGGTTTTCCTCGATTCCGACTTCACGTTCGAACCGTGGATGCTGTTCGTTGTCGGAGGAGTGCTCTACATCTTCTTCATACTCTTCACTGGTGGTGGTGGAAGCCTTGAAGGAGGACTGATTGACGCAGGGGTCTCGATCAAGCTCTTCCCACTGTATGGGGTTGCAATCTTCCTATCGGTCCTAGCGGATCCGACAAGGAAGACGACGGTCTACATCATGGTTGGGACCGTTAGCTGCTTGATGATTCTCTACATGGCGTTCCTGCGCAACTATGACAAGTGGCCATTGTACTCGTATGAGAAGCAGACCGGAGTTATCGCCCTGAGTGACATCAACCCGAGAGGCAAGGTCAGGGCAGGTGCAGAGATCTGGTGGGCAAAGACGACAGGACCACCCATCAAGGAAGGCGAAAGAGTCATTGTGCAAGGGGTGACAGGACTCACGATGATTGTTACGAAGGAAGGGCTTAATCGCCCGCCTGGGGGCGAGCAGTAGTCCGTCCTAGTCGGCCTGGCGCCGACTCACCCCCTTTCTCCTTTTTCATCACAACCATCATGAGCAACAGCATCACGATTAGGCCGAGGGCAAACCCAGGCATCGTTGTGATTCCCCACTCTATCTGGAACAGCTCGGGGGCCCTGACGGGTTCACTGGGGTACAACGGAAAGAGAATGTATGCCATCATGTTCCACGAGAAATGGAACCCGACCGGCGCCCAAAGGCGATGTCCCGAGAAGTGGTAGCCCAGCCCTAACACTACGCCACCCACAAACAGATTCAGGCTGAAGAGAGCCACCAAGTGGTACGGCACTAATCCTAGCGGAGACCACCAACCGAAGTGAACAATGGAAAACACAATCGAACTGACGATTAATCCTCCGGGAAGACCCCACAAGCGGGTCATCCTTGACATCATGTAGCCACGATAGCTCAGTTCTTCAAACACAGCGACTGGTGCTGTGATGATTGCTTCCGATAGCACAAGGTCAGCTGTGATCTCGGACGGTGGACGGAGCTGGCCTCCTAGATTGGCAGCCAGCAAAACGACGAACCCCGCAGCCAGTAGTCCAGCGAACGCACCGACTGCCGTGAGTGGGACTGTGTTTGAGTCTAGGGTGAGACCTAACTCAGTGATTGAGTAGCGCCCTTCCCATCTTAGGAACACCTTCAGCACGAAGTACATCAAGCCAAAGGTCAGGAAGAAAAACAGCGTCGCAGCCAGCTCCTGGAGCTGCGCGCTCCAGCTCAGCGCTTTGGTCACAAGGGGGGAAAGCTCAACAATCAGCAGCATCGCTAGGCAGAACAAGGCGACTCTAGCTACCTGAGTTGTTCGATCATCACTCATGAGAGGTCCACCTCTCTCATCCGCTTTCCCCTAAAATCTCGTGTGGTTCAGTCCTCCTTTGGGACTGTCTGCCCAAGATGCCAAAAGCACACCAAGCCGGCCCAGCCGTTGTGGCTCTCTGGACTCAGCTCTGGGAACCACCCGCCGTCAAGCCGCACACCTCCCTGCAGATAGTACATATAGTCAATTCATTTAAGTAGTTGGCAATACTCAAACAACGAGAACGACCCGCGAATCCATCATAGGGCTACCTGTGCAGGTTATCTCAACGGTGTAATGGCTCAAGGAGTGAGAGTCTGCATGTCAGAGACAAGGCGGCTGCTGTTAGAGTTCGAAACTGACGAAGTGGGAAAGCTCGCCAAGAAGGACGCGAGGATTCGACAGGAACTCGTTCAGGCCTTCTCCGACTCATCTGAGATCGTAAGGGAAAGAGCTCTGATTGCTGCTGTTGAGTTGGGTGATCCTCGTGTGGTCACAGATGCAGTCAAAGCCCTGGGCGACGAAGAAGAGGACGTCAGGATATCTGCCGCTCAACTTGTGGCTTGGTTTGGCCAACCCCGTACGGTCCCGGACCTGCTCAAGGGTCTAAAGGACTCGAATACTTGGGTCAGGTCTCACTGTGCATCTGGTCTCTCGAAGATACTGCACGGCCCCATTTGGGCGCGAGTCCCGGCTAAGGACGTTGATCTGCTCCTGTCTGGTCTTCCGGGCATGAGTGACCAGCAGATTGAGCAATACATGATAGGGCTCAAGGTTGACTCAGAAATGGTGGACCGTTTCATCCAGTGGAAAGAAGCCGATTTCAATGTAGAGATCGACATGACCAAGATGGTTGAAGAGCTTGAGGCCAAGCCGATAGTCTTAGCAGAAGAAAGCAAGCCGGTGGAGCACAGACCGCCTAAAGCAGTGCCTGCGCCCAGAGGGTCAGGACTGTCCCCCGGGGTCGAGGATATACTGTCTGAGCTCCCCGAGGATATCAGGTCGACTCTTCCCCCGGAAGACCTGAAGCGCTTGAATGCCACCACCGCGAGGGAACTTGTCGACTCGCTGAAATCCTCCTTCCCGGCCGCAGCAGTTGAAGCCGCCAAGAAGAAGCCCGTGAAAGTGAGACGCGTCAAGAGAGTCCGCAAGGTCAGGAAGGGACAGACGAGAGAAGAACTGATTGCCGGTCTCCCGGACGAGGTGAAGGACTCCGTCACGCCAGAGATACTGGACAGCCTGAGCACTGACGAACTGGAGGCTCTCGTCGGTGCCTCTGCTGAGGAGCATGAAGCAGAACCCGAGGCAGGAGAAGAGGCGCCTCCAAAGACGCCCACAACGAAACCGGTGTCGGGTCGGCCTGCGGCAACGGAGGCGAAGACGGGACGGTCTGATCCACGTTGGGAGGAGTACTCCAGTCAGTATGGCCAGGCGAAGGCCGATCTGCTTGTGATGGTTCCACCCGAGATGATTCAGGGTCTCCCAGCTGAACAGATACGTGAGATGGACCTGGAAACTCTGAAAGGTCTGATAGACGCACTGAAACCACGGGAGTAGCTCTTACTGCGCGCCCCGTATCACTACAGCAAACTCACTCGCAAGCCGGCCATACCATTCAAGCAGATCTCGCATGTTGTCAACATGACGGTACGTGCCGTTGCCGTACTGTGCCATGGCAAGCATCAGTTCCTCATCGATTTCACTGCGCTCACCGAGACCGATACAGTACATCACAAGCCTTCGTCTATCCGAGAACTTCTCCTTCAAGACCTTGAGAGGAGGAGGTCCGGACGTCGTCATCCCATCAGTGAGGAGGATCAGCATTGTGGGCTTCTTGGGGTCTCCAAACGCATCAAGTGTTTCGCTCGCCTTGATGAGAGCTGAACCCATGTCAGTCAGAGTCCCACCCTCCTCCACCTTGTCGATGACATGCGTGCTGATTATCTGAAGACCCAAGGCCTTGTCCTTGCCCGTACACTCCACATAGGGTTTCACATCTCCGGACTCCGGGTCCATGAAAGTCATCTCGCTCACTTCCTTCTCGAACGTGATCATGGCAACCTTCTCCCCGTATCCGCGACCGACCTTCTCTGCTAGGTAGAGCAGCACAGCCATAGCAGCTGCTTCACCCCGGCTCACATTGGACCCCTCCTCGAACCTGTCGAGAAAGGCCTGAACATCCGGGTTGTCACCTGCAAGGTCCTTGAGACCCTCTCGTGCATGGGCCATATCCTTGACTGGCACGTCATTGGTCTTCATCGACCCACTTGTGTCGATGCATAGGATTGCATTGAAGGGAGTGGATATCCCCACTGTCTTGAACTGGTAACCAGTCTTGTCCCTCAGTGCCTCAAAGGCAAGCTTCGCAAAGCTCTTGCCAGTAAGCGAAGGACGCGTATTCATTATCTCAACTTTCACTTCCAGATCGGGCCAGTTGAAGGACATGCCCGGATACACGAGGCGGCCGCCAATCATCTTCTCCAACAGGTGGACCTTCTCTGCTGCTCTCGGGACTAGGTCTTCTGTGTTTGCTCCCTCGGCCAAGGGCTTGAGACCAAATTCCACATACTCAAGCGCGATCATAGGTTGATCATAGAGTGTTACCTCGACCATGTCGCCCTCCATCAGCAGGGACGCCTCTAGCACAAGGCTGTCAATCAGTATTTTGTTCTGTGGGACGTCCGCGCTCTTGCGGACCTCTGCTGCCCCCCAGAAGCTACTCTGAGGATCCTCAAACAGCACAATGGAACCCATTTCTGCCTTCAGGGCATCAGCAGTCCTCGGGTTCAGGTTTGCATACCCTTTGAGATCGCCTCCATCTACAATCTCCAGTTTCATCTTCCTTGTAATGGTGTATTCCTCCGAGAGAGCTGTATGATTCCGTCTGACCCTGTTGATATAAACGATTTCACGCGCTATGGCGTTTGGAGCAGGCCCAAAAGCGCTGTTGGTATCCTGTCCAGCGATTCGATTTGCACACCGCGTTCAGCCAGAGTACTAAGCAAGAACTGATCGACCCTCTGAGAAGCAAACTCAGTAGTATCAAGGATGTGTTCGCCCCTTGAACTCATTACTGCGCAACTCACAGTCTTGCTAGACTGCTGCCTCACCCAGACGTGAACTTCACGGGCCCCCTTGTCCGAGATGAGCGTAATGACGTAGGAGTTGGTGTATACACCGCTGAAACCTCCGGTCGAGTATGGCTCCACATGGGGCCAAGTTCCCTTGGGTGGTATCATGAAGTCAATTGATGCAACGTCCCATTGCCTATCTCGGATCAGGTTCAGGATGAGAGATTCAAGAGTGTCGAGACCTTGACGACGCTCATCGCTGAACACGACTTGCCGGGGAACTTCGCCGCTCGGACCACGTGTTGCGAATGGTTTCTGCACAATAGAGAGCGCATTGCCGCCTAGAATGCGCTGCATGTCAGCAAGTGTACCAGAGAACGACTTTGAGAGTAGGTACATTATCACCTCTGCGGCCTGCATTGAGAGGAAGCTATAGTCAGTCCCAAAGAGTATCTTCTCAGCCCAAGAAGCCCTATTGGTTCCTGCTCGCTCCTGGGCCATCTTGAACAACACCGGAATGTCCTGACCATGCAGACCCGACGTTTCCGCATAAATCAATGGATCCCTTAGAATCTCATGTAGAAGGGGATCGCCAGGACTCATAGCACAGTGGGCAAGGACAACACGCAAGCCACGCACAGCTTCAGAACACGGACGATCAGAACGCATGTCATCGACCAGTGCTTTGATCTTCCTTGCGGTACGGATATTCCTTGTGTCAAATATCACCGGTATTCGGAGTTCGCCTGCTCTCTTTACCACACGTTTGGTGATATCATCCTGAATGTCATCTAAGAATAGCTGGGCCAAGGGATGGAGCTTGAGGCCGCGCAAGCCTAGATCGCTCACTGCCCTGTTCAGTTCGTTGACAGCGGTGTCAGGGCTTTTGGTCTTACCTTCCGTGGGGTCGACTCGGGCGAAACCGATAAGCCTTGTTGAGTTGGGTGCATGCGTTGTCCAGCCTGCTATCTTGTCGTTTGAGAGTCTGAACGAAGCGATCGTGCGGTCGGTTGATTTGGCATAGTCATCGGAGTAGGGAAAGACTATCGTCCTGTCGACAAGCCAGCCATTGTTCATCCGCTCCCAGCTGTCCCTCAAGTTGAAGCACTTCCAAGGCAGGCTCGGAGGCTCCACTTGTATTGGCTCGAAAAGGAGACCATCCTTCTCCAAGTGGTCCTTCGCCATCCGTCGAAGCTCAAACCACAGAAGGGCATAGTATGAGTAGGCACCTGCTGGCGTGTTTCGGTGACTACCTTCGCGACCCATATGATGATGCGCATCGACCAAGGTTATGCGGAAGATGTCACCTCTCCTTATTCCACGGGATGGTTGATCTTCCACGGCTCGGACTACTAGCATCTAGACCCTTCTCCGTCGGGCTAAGGTGCACTAACTCGTGATAAACCATCTCATTCTAGTCAACGGATGGGTTCAAGTCAGTGACACAACATAATGTCCGTTTGCACTATGGATATATCGATTGGTGTGTTGGTCCTCGACAGCCGCCTTCGCGGAGTCTGACGCAATGATAGTGGTTGAAGATACAGCAAGCAACGAGATCAGACAGTTCTTCGTTGTGGACGCCCTGCTCCAGCTAGGTATGGTCAAGGCTGGAACACAAGTCCGCGTCTTCGACCCAGCAAGGGCATTGTCCTACTTCACAATGGTTGAGGACCATCTGCATGATCTGGCCACGGAGTACCCGGGAGCCTTCAGGTACCTCCCTCGCAGGGCGTATGACTATCTCAAGAAGCCGCTGATCCTGAGCGAGCTATGTGCCAGTACTCTCGATCCGTCGGTTGAAAGCTGGCTGGTAGACATGTTCTTTGCCAGATCTCTGATTGCAGTTGCAGGGAGGTCACTCCCTGACTCGCAGCAGGACAGGAATGCAGAACTCACTCAAAGATGGTCAGTCGTTCTGCCCCACAGTCCAAGACTGTATCAAGTTCAAGACATGCGCAATGGCCGCAGAAGCGGTCCAGGTTGGGGCTGCGCCTTGACAACCTCAGACCTACAGGACGCCATGAGAGGCACAAACGGCGCTGATGTACTGAACTACGTCAAATCTGGTCTGCCCGTCTTCATAGAACTGAACGCACCTGATGACATCGACCCTCTTCTCAGATGGCTAATCGTCTTGAGAGACACCGGCCTGACCAGTCCCAATCTATTCCTCGCTATCAGGGCACACAAGGTTTGGGGGTCCAAGATAACACAACTACTGGAAATCCCAAACACAAAACTGCTCACCTGTGGAGCAACCATATCATCTCTTTCGACAGTCATCTCCCATCTCCGTAAGAACGGTCAGAATCCGTTATGGTCCACTAGACTCGTGTTCGCAAGCGCCTACCCCGAAACACACGAGGGGGAGAGCATCTCTGAGATCCTCAGTTACCTGTTCAGTAGGAACTTGGCCGCTTCCCCGGAGGACCTGCAGAGAATCCTTGGTACTAATCTACTGTCCATACTTCCTCCAAGACCCCCATTCCTGAGCTATGTCGATAACGATGAAACCGTCATATCTGAGGCACAGTTTGGAAGACTATGTCTTAAGGAACTGGCCAGGGTTCTCATGCTGCTAGGCACAAAGGGAAAACAGAATATCTTGTCAGTCGACCACATGCTGTCAAACAAAGGCTCCGTCAGCGCTAACAGCGCAGTAATAACGGTGGGAGAGTCATCATCTAAGGCCGCAACCTGCCTTGCTGTCTTGGTCGAACGTGATGGGACACTGAGGGTGTCAGGCTGGAAGCGCACATTCGCTGAGAGTCTTAGCTCAAGGAAGAACGACATATACACTACTCTTGTCAGGGCATCAACAAACTCGTCTGGCCCTGTACTGGATTCGCCGGCTCACTTGAACCAGTTCGATCTTTCTGTGCTCAAGTGCCTGCAAGTGAGGAACCCACAGGAGATTCTATCTGGACTCCACTTTGCGGTTGGTACCCGAGAAACCGAACCCGGCGTCATGTTGATCTCCGCTGACGATATGAAGGCTCTAGGGGTTTCAGACGGTGAGATTGTCCTTGCCCTAGAAGGAGGCAGCGGTCAATGGTGGTCAGCACGAGCCAAAGAAGGCGATGCTCCGATCCGGAGAGTCGTGGTTTCGCGCACAGACGCACTGCTTGTCGGAATGGATAGCTCAACTCCAGTCGACCTAGTGAAGTATGAGGGTCATGTCGTAAATCTTCGAGAGATGATCTTCGCTTATGAAGCACTAGACCCTTGGACGAGTGGCGAGCTTGCTTCCCATGTACACCTTCACGAAGAGTCCATTAAGAAGACAGTCGCGGGCCGCGCATTCGGTTTCGGCACAAGGTTGTACCTTGGAGAGCGAGGGCAGAGGTTCACAATGAATCTGGTCCGCACAGAACCAGAACTGAGTTCGGGGCAAGTTGGTGAGGCTCCGCCTGAAGGGTTGATCTTTAGACCGGCTCAAGCATTCGAGGAGATCAATGTCATACTGTGTTTGTTCATGGATCAGAGCATGGCTGTGAAGGATGTGAATCTGTCAACAGATGCCTCAGTTCGGAGAAGGCTATCCTCACTCAGTGACAAGATGCCCGAACTGGCTGACTTCCTTTCTGGCTTGGAAACACAGGTCACAAGGGCACAACTGGCAGCACTCATCTCCTTGCTAACAATCAGCCAGATGGCTGTGAACCGCACTGAAGGACACCTTGGGTTTGTTGTAGTTTCAGAAGAAGCTCACAAGTACTGTATTCAGAAGGGCAACTCAATCCAATCCTCTGCCGAATTCGCCCAAGACCTACAATCTCACGAGGTCATGACCTCACTTCTATTGTCTATCTTCGATGCAGCGCGAGAGGTTGGCGGGAAACTCAATGCCTCTGCTGCTTACCGTTCGGTGGCAGAACTGCTTGAAGACTTCGGCAAGGACAGACCAACCCTAGTTATCCTGATCGGAAGTCGATTGGGCGGCCAAGAGGAAGAGAGCACGCCCTTCCTTAAGGCCATCTCTGATCATGAGAGATACCGACTGGACTTCTTGGGAGTTGGTGAGAGTTTCGATGACAGAGAGGCCCGTAGACTTCTCAGGTCCGTCAATAGCAGCATAGTACCAATCAAGTCGTTCTCTGCACAGGTCTTCGATGACTATCTTCTCTCTGCAATACGCAAACTCCTGCCTCGATAGTCGTGAGTCATGAAACGCGGGCTTCGAGTGCCCGGACCCGCAACTCCAATGCATCAGTTTCGAGTTCCAGTCTGTCAATCATCCCCCGAACCAACCCCAAGACGCCTGTGATCTGCTCGACCCCCGCACGACCCGCTTGGCTCTTGCTGTCCACACTGGAGTGGACGGGGCCCGTTTCCAACGAGTTCAGGAGACAAAGCCGTCCTTCTAGGATCTCGACTCTGGCAGGCAGACTCCGAAGAATCAAAAGGACTTCCTCGGCTCGCTCGACTAATGCCGGTAGTGTTTCCTCATCAGAACGCAAATGATGCTCACCTGTTCTTCCTTTCAGCTAGAGCCTCAATCCGGCGCTCGAGATCCTCCAGTCTAGATGAAAGTGACTCAAGGCGGTCAACTACTTCCTTCAGCCGGACATATAGATTCTTGGACGGAGCCCCGGAAACAACTGGCAGTTCCTGTACACCATCAGTGCCTGTGTCCGAAACCACTCGTCCCTCTGTTCCTGTTACAGAAGACATGCGACCTTCGAGGCTCTCGATTCTTCTTTGAAGGTCAAGAGTTTCGATCTCATCCAGCTCTCTGCTTACCTC
>Ga0315284_10000228_pt1 | contig 77683 bp, 63 predicted proteins | sample YL17G09_16_MG_FD_203696 | JGI IMG/M metagenome (GOLD analysis project Ga0315284, IMG submission 203696) | Sediment microbial communities from Yellowstone Lake, YNP, Wyoming, USA - YL17G09_16 | ecosystem: Environmental > Aquatic > Freshwater > Lake > Sediment | place: USA: Wyoming | collected... | reverse complement strand
GTTACTCCCTGAGTGGATTTGATTTTCAGATCATCGGATGTAAGGGTGATAATCCGATTTATCGGATGACTTGTATTTCCGCCAAAAGCATTTGTGATTAATCCATTGGTGATGCCTTCGACCGGGAATCCGGTATCTGTAAGATATCCGGATGCATATACATTGTGACCGTAGCGATAATAACCCTTGCCATCGAAAACGCGTTCACCGACGAGAAGCACGAAAATACCTTTGATTATTTTTTGTTTTAAATGGTATGCCAGACCGGGGGAGTGTATTTCGAATGAACCCCTGACACCGAGGTCTTGCTCTTGCGGTGTCGCGATGATTTTCAGCCCGGCGTTTGCAGCCCATGTGCCATCCTCAGACATCGAGCCACCGAATCGCTTTTCCGGAATTTCAAAAACCACCGATGCTCCGGTTGTATCGGATGGTTGATTGATTGCAGGTTGAGCCTGCTCAGCACCGGTTGGTTGCTTCACTATGAGCATCAAACCGGCTGCTACGATTAGAAAAAATATATATTTAAAACTCATTTTTATCGTCCTCCAAAATTTTTTGTGTCTCTTCCGGGATCGCGGACATCCCTGTCCGCATTATGATTTTGTCTATAGATTGCGGGCATGGATGTCCGCGATCCCAGTGAAAACATGATGGTATTACTTTTTAACAATCCCGTCCCTGTCGGCATTATGTTTTTGTATACAGTATGCGGACATGGATGTCCGCGATCCCGGTAAATTTCTTGATGGATGAAATATCATTTCTGCTCGGACCTAATATAGGCCTTTCCGAGCGCCGGGTGATCAGTCAGTTCAAATCCCATTTCGGTAATAAATCGCTCCTTGTATTCCTTTATGGCTTTTTTGAGTAGCTCTTCGATATCGGGTGTAATTTCCTTTTTCATTTTAAGATTGACAGTAATTTGTTGATAGTGGCTTTCAACGAATTCGACAAGTCCAGCGACGAATGGCTGTACCGAATCTACAGGGATATCATCCAGGAATCCTCTCGCTCCGGAAAAGATTTCAACGACCTGGTGTTCAACCGGCATTGGCTTGTATTGAACTTGTTTTAGAAGTTCAGTCATGTGCTCACCGCGTATAAGATTTCTCTGCGTTGAAACATCAAGCTCGGAACCGAATTTCGCGAATGCCTGCAGTTCCCTGTATTGCGCGAGGTCGAGACGGAGCATACCAGCGACCTGCTTCATCATCTTCGTTTGCGCATGACCACCGACACGGCTGACAGATAATCCAACATTTATTGCGGGACGGATTCCGGCGTAGAAAAGGTCGCTCTCAAGATAAATTTGACCATCGGTAATCGAAATGACATTCGTGGGGATATAAGCGCTGATGTCGCCCGCCTGGGTTTCGATTATCGGTATTCCTGTAAGCGAACCTCCACCTAAACGGTCTGAGAGCTTGCATGCGCGTTCAAGTAATCGCGAATGAAGATAGAAGACATCGCCTGGATACGCCTCGCGTCCGGGAGGACGCCTTAACAGAAGCGATAGCTCACGGTACGCGACCGCATGTTTGGAAAGGTCGTCGTACATGACTACTACATGCTTGCCATTGAAAAGGAAATATTCACCCATCGCGCATCCGGCGTATGGAGCAATGAACTGCATGGGAGCGGGATCCGATGCGCAAGCTACAACCACAGTTGTATATTCCAACGCACCGGCATCCTCAAGCACCTTGACAACCTTTGCAACTGTCGACTGTTTCTGTCCTATCGCGACATAAATGCAGTATAAGTCGGTGTCTTTCTGATTCAGTATTGTATCGACCAGTATTGCGGTTTTGCCGGTTTGCCGGTCGCCTATAATCAGCTCTCGCTGACCTCTTCCGATCGGAATCATTGAATCGATCGCCTTAAGCCCGGTTTGCACAGGTTCCTTAACAGGCTGGCGTGCTACGATTCCCGGTGCGATAAACTCCAGCGCTCTCGTTTGAGTTAGGTGTATGGGCCCCTTGTTATCGAGTGGTTCACCGACCGGCGTTACAACTCGTCCGACAACGGCTTCTCCAACCGGCACTTCCGCGATTCGTTTTGTGCGTTTGACAAGGTCGCCTTCCTTTATGTGACGGGCATCACCAAGCAGTGCAGCTCCTACATTGTCTTCCTCAAGGTTCAACACAATTCCTTTGATACCACCCGGGAACTCAAGGAGTTCACCGGACATCGCATCCTCAAGACCATATATGCGCGCTATGCCATCGCCTATCTGCAATACAGTTCCGACAGATTCCATCCCGAGAGATAGATCATATTTTTCTATTTCTTGTTTGATTATGGAACTTATCTCTTCCGGTCTAAGAGCCATATTCTCTCCGCCTTGTTTTTATCAATTCATCTGTGCGAGCTTGGACTCATCGAGATGAATAAGATAATTCAAATGGTTCTTGTGATTTATATATTTCTCAGCGTCGGGATAAGCGAGAATCGCGTTTGCCTGAGCAACAAGCGCGTTATGGTCAACATGATAAACCTTGCCGTTATCCACGACTTTTATGCGGTCGTTATCGAGAAACGCGATGACAGTGTGTATCTTGCTCCAATCGACATAGACGAGGTGGACATCGCTGTCTCCGTTTGTGCCAGGCTCAGTGAACCTGTCGAAGCAGTGCCAGTTTTTGTATTTTGAGTAACCATCGATTGTATTCTGAGGGTCATACGCGACGCTCAATATCACCGGTCCCCTGAAGAGGTTGAAATACAGTTTCTGTAGAATCCGCTCGAGCTCTTTGGGATTAGGGTATCTTACTTTTACCATCGCTGCGGTTCCGCTGATTTTTTGAATGATTTCAGGTTTCGCACTTGATGCGAGTTCAAGGGGCTTCAATTGCAGCGATTCTCCCTGGCCATTTAAATATGGTTTGAGCTGAGTGTTAAAATACTCATCTGCATAGAATGCCCAATCGCCAAAATCGAAATAATCGGGATCCATCAAGGGAAGCGGAATTTTCGATGGCAGGATTTCTTTGCCTGATTGAAATTCGAGATATTTCAAACCGATTTTCAGCGATGAGATGCTCGATTTGGGCGTGAGGAGAGGACCGTCACCACCAGCCTCAATCGGCTGTATCATGATAATTATGAATAATATAAAAAGAATGAATCTCATAGTTTAATCAACTACTCACTTAGTTGAGGTTTTAACTCAAGCAGGTTGCGACGAATCGTCTCAAGACGGTTTTTGACTGAGCCATCTATGACATGGTCGCCAAGCCACAATACCACGCCTCCAATTATAGACGGGTCAACTTCACGTTTCAGCGTGATTCGTCTCCTGCTGAACTTCTGTACTTTCTCTTCGAGCAGCTTGAAATCATCTTCGATAATTGGTACGGCTGATATCACGGTTCCTGTTTCAACTCCTCGGAGCTCTTGAGCAAGCTGGTCGAATCGCGTGAAGACATCTGTGATTATAGCTTCGCGGTGTTTGTCGATTATGAGAAAAATCAGATTCATAAGCTCTTTCGAGATTGATCCCTCGAAAGCTTTTTTGACAATTTCTTTTTTAAGCGATGGAACAACGCGTGGTGATAACAGGAATTTCCTGAGCGACTCGTCTTTCTCAATCATTTGAGCTACATGTGCCGTTTCCCTGTAAAGACGATCGATCTGGCTCAGGTCGGTTGTCGTATCGACCAGGGCTTTCGCGTAGCGATCTGCGACAATTTTATCGGTCAAAATCAGGTTCTCCCGCTTTCTAAGGATTCGACACTTCCAAGCTCATTGATATATCGCCTGATAAGACGCTTGTGATCCTCGCTTGTGATTCTCTCTTTGAGAGCGAGTTCAGCGGAACGGACGGAAAGGTCAACGATATAATTCATGAGTTCGATTTTTGCATCCGCGATTTCTCTTTTTGCGGTTTCCTCGCCTCGCTGGATAATCGATGCAGCTTTGCGGCGAGATTCAGCCTCGATCTCATCCGCAAGTTTTTTCGCTTCGCTCAAACCCTCCTGAAGCCTCTTGTGACGCTCATCTTCTATGTTGTCGATTAAATCCTCATACTTCTCGCGGAATGCCTCATTCTCCTTGCGTTCATTCTCAAGACGTGCGAAGGTGGATGTGATGGTTTCATGGCGCTGCTCAAGGAGCTTCATGAAAGGTCCGAAAGCGAATCGACGGAGTATCCAGTAAAAAATGCCGAAGCCGATTATCGTTGTGATAATCTGCTGCCCTTGTATTCCCAGGGATTTTATGACTTCTTCCATTTCATTCTCCCGGTTGGATAATCTGCATCATGAGAACAATGCTCATTTTGTTATGAGAGCTTGCTCTGGAGCAGGAAGACTGCGACGAGAGCATAGATGGTCAACGCTTCGATGAACGCACACCCAATAAGCATCGCGGTCTGGATTCGCCCGATCGCCTCAGGCTGACGTCCCATCGCGTTCATCGCAGCTTCAATCGCTCTGCCGAGTCCCCAACCGCTTCCTAATGCGGCTATTCCTACTGCAAGGGGGAGAGAAAGTCCAAGTAAATCCATTTCTTGTTCTCCTTAATTCAAAAATGTTAGCAATTTAATTAACCAACTCTTTTTATACCGGACCTGTCTTGTATGACAGATTCTTACGCGTGTTGAACTTCATGATGCGATTCCGGCGTGTGACTGAAACTCGCTAAATAACTGCATGCGAGCAAAGTGAATACCATCGTCTGGATAAACGAAGTCAGAATCGCGAGAAAATAAAATGGTGTCTGCAACGGTACGAACGCGACAAATCCCACGAATGCGGCAAGGAGCAAGTCCTCACCAAAAATGTTTCCATAGAGTCGCAGAGATAACGACATGGGTTTGATTAACTCGCTGAGAACATGAAGCGGAAACATAAGGATAGCGAAAGCGTACGTGAGTGGGTTGCCACGCTCTATACCAGCAAGATGAAGAATCCATCCGAATAACCCCAATGCGCGAATACCGTGTATCTGAACTGTGAAAAAAACAACGATTGCCAATCCGAGAGTTGTGTTAAGCGAACTCGTGGGGGATTTGAAAAGGGGTATTAATCCCAATAGGTTATTCAGCAGGATGAACAGAAAAAGGCTTCCGATGAAAGGCACATAAGATCGTCCTCGTTCACCGAGACCCAACCCCTGCTCGGTGAAATCGGCTAATCCCTGAACAATCATCTCCCAGAAATTCTGGTTGAAGCCTTTGGGTATATTCGCTCTTGATTCCCGATCTGCTCCGCGAGTGACTCGTCGGTAAGTGACTATTGCCCAGATTGCTATCGGTAGAATTATGAATGATACGAAAAAGATGGGATTTTCGAAAAGGTGCATGAAGTTGGATGCTTTCTCATTACCTGTTTTTTCAAGCCACTGGGAAATCAGTTGAACCAGGTTCGTGAGCTCAAACGATTTCTCCCCGCCGGATTCAGCGTTTTCTGAGGCATGCTCCACAGCCATGCCAAAAGTTGATGAATTGAGCAATGTAAGATGATTTACAATAAACATTAAACTCATGTATTAAATCGCTCGATACCGCGTAAAATTTACATTACAGCGGAAATTTAAAAACTGTTTAATTTTGATTTAATACTTTTAAAAATGATTATGATAAAGCCTTGAGGTCATTTAATCAACCATCTGAAGCTAAGTATTAGCAGTCTTCAAAATTTTGCTTTTAAAAGTATTGGAGCCTAAAAAAGATTGGATTTTCATTCCTGGCGTTCGAGGACGAGTTTTGTTAATTTAAGCTGCTGTTTGATGGGGATAGGGTAAACATCATTGAGGCAGGCAAGGCAGAATTGTTCATGTCTAAGTCCTGTTGCTTCGATGAGTCCTTCGATTGATAGATAATTCAAGCTATCAACACCAAGCCATTTTGCGAGTTCGGGGATTGTCATCTGCGATGCAATCAGCTCCTCCTGTACAGCCGTGTCAATGCCATAGAAGCATGGATGTCTGACCGGAGGACTCGCGACCGCCATATGAACCTCTTTTGCGCCGGTTTCGCGTATGAGCTCTACAATCTGTTTCGATGTATTCCCTCTCACGATGCTGTCATCGACAAGGACTATTCTTTTACCATGAATGACTTCATGAAGGGGATTTAGTTTCATTCGCACATTTGTCTTGCGCATCAGCACATGCGGATTAATGAATGTTCGACCGACATAACGATTCTTGATAAGTCCTTCCTGGAACGGGATTCCGGTCTCTTTCGCAAGACCGATTGCATGCGGAGTTCCGGAGTCCGGCACGGGGATTACGATCTCGCCTGAGAACTTGACTTCCTTCGCAAGGTTTTGCCCCATTCTCTGTCTGCATAAATGAAGCAGTTTGCCGAGAATATAAGAATCCGGACGAGCGAAGTAGATAAATTCGAACATACAGATATTTTCTCTTTGAGGTTCCTGACCGGTCCAGAAGAACGAACGTACCCCATCTTTGTTGAGAATGACAGCCTCACCGGGAAGGATTTCTCTCACCAGATTCGCGCCCACTATATCGAGAGCGCAGCTTTCGCTCGCAAGGAAATAATTGGTATGTCCATTACTATCCTGCTCGCCAAGGCATAATGGACGGATGCCCCATTTGTCGCGAAAACCCACTATATATCGAGGAGTTATCATGACAGCTGAAAACGCACCCTTGAGCTGAGGAAGGGTACATGTGAGTATTTCGTCTATATCCATCCCCTTCACAAGATATTTCATTAAAAGCTTTGCCATTATTTCAGTGTCGTTTGATGTCTCGAAATTGATACCTTCCCGGATTAGCTTTTCACGCATCTCGCGAGTATTGACAAGATTACCATTATGAGCGAGTCCGAGCTGGTATCCTTTTTCCTCGACAAAAATCGGTTGCGCGTTGATTTCGAGAGGACTTCCGGTGGTTGAGTATCGCACATGCCCTATACCGCCAAGCCCTCGAAGAATCTTCAGGATTTTCTCATCGAAAACCTGGCTGACAAGCCCCATGCCTCGATATTCAGTGAGAGCATTACCAACACTGATAGTCATTCCAGCGGATTCCTGCCCTCGATGCTGCAATGCGAAAAGTCCGAAGTAAATCAATCGGGCTATATCGAGATGTGTTCCCCATACGGCGAATACACCGCATTCCTCTTTGGGTTTCGATTGAAGCGGAAGATATTTACAAGGGCAATATGAATTCATCATTCCGGATTCTGATTATACACCCAAAATATAAAAAGCTTCTTTTTTATTATTTCTGAAGTTCCTTTCCGGTAACCCGCTTGAGAACTTCCCGATATGCGTCTTCCACATTGCCGAGATCGAATCTGAATCTGTCCTTGTCAAGTTTCTCTCCGGTTGCAGCATCCCAGAGCCTGCATGTATCAGGGCTAATCTCATCAGCGAGAAGGATTTTTTTGCCATGACGTCCGAACTCGAGTTTGAAATCCACGAGTTTCAGATTAATCGTCAGGAAAAATGCACTGAGTATATCGTTTATCCTGAGCGCTGATTTCCGCATGAATTTCAATTCCTTAGAAGACGCAAGTCCAAGTTGAATAGCATGGTCATCGTTGATTAGCGGATCATGCAGTGAATCGTCTTTCAAATAGAACTCTACAATCGGCGGTTCAAGCATTTTTCCCTCGGTGAAACCGAGACGGCGTACAAGCGAGCCGGCGGCTGTGTTTCTCACTACAACCTCGGTCTTGATTATTTCGACAGGTTTAATCAGCATCTGACGATCATCCATCTGTGCGACAAAATGCGTTTTGATTCCTTTCTGTTCGAGGAGTTTGAAAATCGTTGATGAGATATTGTTGTTCACGATGCCTTTTGAGGCAATGGTATCTTTTTTGGTTCCATCAAACGCAGTGGCTGAATCTTTGAATTCCTGAATATAGTATTTGGATTTTGATGTCTTATATATTTTTTTCGCTTTACCCTCATGTAGAAGTTCAAGCTTTTTGATATTTTTCATAACGTTGATTCCTTCATCCGTGGTTTGATTCATGACGCAAGACGGCGAATATTTTAGCAGATAGTGTCGAAATAATCTTTGGTTGAAGGTGTAAAGAGTGGAGTTAAATTCGCGTGGATATCCCGTCCGAAGAATTATTCATTTCTCAAATATATTTTGTTATTTTAGGAAAATAATGGTATTTTTAACGCGCAATTTTTTCTTTTCTGGTCTTCAAAATTTTCCAATCTCCTTGCAAGGAGAATATCCTATGCTAAATGCAATCCGTTCCCTGACAGTCCTTGTGTTGGTTCTGGTTTTGATGATTGGATGCTCCAGTGGGAGTGGAAAAACACCGATCATACCATCAGACCAGGAAAAAGGAGGCTTATCCGAAATAGTTGATATGGGTACACTGGGTGACACATATCACTCACTGGGCGTACTTGGAAAATGGGAGTTAACACTGGATGAGGAAATGATGACTGCTGAGTTAATCTCGGCAAGAACTCCATCGCTTGGTGAAAGCTATATAGTAAGCGGAGCGAATTTTTTCACAATGCAGCCTTGTTCCGATTGCCTTCATATTCAATCGTTCCAGGTTACACCGGATAAGCATCTTCAGGTAACCTTCTCAATCAGTCACCCGTTTGAAAAAGGGAATACATCCTTGCCACCTACGGCAATAAATCGTCTCGATCTCGATGTATTCGATCCTGCTTTGGTAATTGTTCCCTCGGCAGGCTATCAGCTGAATTACCCGCTTATGGGAGTGCGAGCCTATCCAAGCGTTTGCACCAATGTTGATGGTTATACCAGGGAGTTATCCAATTTCAATCACAAGCAGGAAGCTTGCCCGTATTTCCTTGTTGTTGACAACAGCGGTGGCGGAACATCGAATTATAACAGGTTCTCCATGGGCACCAAAAATATGCTTTTCAACACCTATTTTGCAGACACCGGAGTGTTCGAATTGTATCTGACAATGGGATATGGAGCAAGCGCTACAAAGAAAACCCGTCTAACGCCTGCTTATTACAATCCCGAATTCAATCGTAAAGCGGCATGGAAAATCCAGGTGACACCGCCCCAAGGGAGTAATCCTCCTGCAAAAGGTAATACGTGGGATGACTACAACACAACAACGAAATACGATGTGACGGTGAAAGCATGGGATTGGCAACAGAATGCAATTGTCGCAAGTACCTATCCGGATCCCAGCCATCCAAATTATATTTATAAGGCCTCAAAGGTTTCAAAAGTGAGTGTTGAAATCCCCGGCATGAACAACTCGTTGCCAACTTCAATATCGCCGACGAGCGGGGATGGTTCGCCATCGAATCCGCTTGTTTACAAAGTTCAAATAGCAAATGAAAAAAGGCTTGAAGCTGGTGAGCATTATGGACTTGTGAAAGTAACTGATGAGCGTGTAGCACCAGCGACTATTGTTCCCGGTCAGGCAGATTCGCTTGTTCATAGTCCGGATGGTGTGATATTGGAATGGTACCCAGTCCTGGAATTCGCGACATACCAGGTTTTCACTGCCACCATAGTAATTGGAGAACGTCTTACCGTTACCAATCCCAATGGCGGTGAAGAGTGGACTGTCCTCCAACCTGCCACGGTTGAGTGGGATACAGTCGGAACCACCACGAGCGTGGACATTGATTTATCGATCGATAGCGGAGTTAATTATCCTTATTCCATTGCGAGTGATATTCCAAATACCGGATCATTTAACATTGCGAGTCTCGGTAACTGGCCTACTGAACATGCAAGGATCAAAGTAACCAATGCTGATGACAGTACAATAAAGGATCAATCCGATGGCGATTTCTGTATCATATGCACAACAGTTCTGCCTCCAACAAATGTTCAAGCATCGGATGGAACATTCTATGATCGAGTAAGAATCACATGGGATGCAGTTGTCGGTGCTACCGGTTATAACGTTTATAGAAACAATGTGCTTGTGAAAGAAAATACTTCTTCTACTACGTGGGATGACATGACAGTGACAAGCGGGGTTGTTTATAATTACCAGCTTCAGACCAAGCAGGGAGCCTGTGTGAGCCAGAAGTCCCCGATTGAGACTGGATATGCGTGCGAGACTCCTCCAGCGCCGGGCGGACTAAACGCATCGGACGGCACCTACGCGGATAGAGTTGTGCTCACGTGGAATAACGCATCAGGCGCCACAAGCTATAATATTTATCGGAATAGCGCTTTACTGCAATCCGGAGTTGCAGGGACAACGTACAGCGATTACAGTGTTACTCGCGGCGTGATTTACACATACGAGGTGGAGTCGCAAAACCTTTGCGGACCGAGTTCGAGTAAATCGACCCCTAACACCGGCTACGCTGCTGGGTGCTCATCGGACACCGATAATAGCTGTGGAGCAGCGACGAAGACATACCTTAATGGTTATGTCTCAGGATGCGTGGATCAAATAGACACGGACTGGTATCATTTCTATGTATCGCCAAAAGGTTTCACAAGCGCGAGCAAGATAACACTTACAATTCCATCCGGAACAGTGAACCTTACCGTTTATGGGATTGATCCCGGCAGTTCATGTCCGGGTACACAATTGCATTCGGTAACGAATGTCGGTTCTACCACGATAACTATGCCATCGGCTTCCAACCTGAGCCATATTTATGTGAAAATCAGCGGATATACCGGCATGGTAGATTACACAATGCAGATGGGTTTTGTTGCAGCGTTATCGAATCTTAATGTTGAAATTTATGTGGCAACGACAAATGGCACAAGCTCAGGAACATGGCCGACCTATGGTTCGACACCTCTCACTCACACTACGCTGCTTCAAATGATGTCATGGGCGAATAGCTGGTGGAATCAACAAGGATACAATCTCGTATGGGATGGAACTGAGACCTTTATGGCATCAAAATATTATAATCTCGATTATTATCGTGAGGATATTGAAATGCATACGGCTTATGGATATACCCTAAATCCGACCATGTTGAGCCTGTATTTTGTTGACCAGCATTATTTGATAAACACAGCGTATTGTGTCGTTTGGTATCCACAAACATACAATAACGTTAGAAATGTTTTTTCGGTTTACTTACCACAAGTATGGACATGGGAAAATGCAGTCGCACATGAACATGGTCATGGTATTGGGTATCTGCAGGATCAGTACCTGTATGATGCGCCACCATGTGATTACTGCAGTTGCGGCGATGATGCTTGTCTATCCGCCTGTCTTGGCAGTACACAGTTCCTCTTTTCTGACCCATACGCATGCTACAATGGAAATGAGATGTATTTCTCAATAGTTGGCTGGCATTGGAGCCAATACAATATTACAAATCCACAAAGCAGTAATGTTCACGAGTTTCACTATATATATTCAACGAATTTCCCATGGTACTAAAACTATCGGAGGTTAAGGAAAATGAAGAAACTAACTATATTGATATTTTTGGCGAGCTTGATAATGGGATTATCAGCAATGCCGAGTTCTGCGATGAGCAGTCGCGCTGAGGATTTTATCAAGGCGTGTACCGCGCTCGATTCCCCATGGCCTCCGCGAGGGTGGGAAAGAGATGATCTTCGAAGCGCGGCACTGGAAGTCCTCGATGCGGCAGAGAGCGGAAATTATGATAAATGGCCGGTGGATTTCTGCCTGAAAGCTCTTGGTTCCACTCAATATCCGGAAGACCTTCCGCGGATACTCGCATACAAAGATGAGATGCTTGATACAGTGCTTTTCTCGCTTAAGGGATTTCCGGATCAAAAAGCGATTGAGTTTCTGATTAAGTATCTCAGCGATAAAGAGGCAACGATACGAGAGCTTGCGGTTTACAGTCTCGGTGATATCGATTTCAAGAAAATGGCCGATTCCAAAAAATGGTGGGACAAGGTGATTTCGGAAGTTCGAAAAATGAAACAGAAAGAGAAAGTAGGCTGGCTCAAGAAGGATATCGATAAGGTGCTGGTTAAACTCGAAAAAGCAGAACCAAAGTCCAAGCCATTATGACACATACGGCTATATTATTCGCGAATTAGACCGGGTATCCCCCGGTTTTTTTGTTTTTAAATATGTATCCGCTTTGATTAATTTGATTTTTGTGCCTATACTAAAACCTTTTATGGCATTGAAACTCAAATCTCTTGTTAAGTCTTTGTGTTGGTGAACCAGAGACTACTAATCATAATCCTTGTGATAAACGCCGTTCTTCTTTTGCTGTTAGGGAATCGCGGACCATTAAGCTCGCGTGAGACAATAGGATTATACGCGATGGCGAATATCGCCGAGAACAAGCAGGTGGCTCTTCCAAGTTCATTCGAGCGATACCCGGAGGCGATAAAAACCGCGAATGGAAAATGTCTTGCTCCGCAACCCTTGTGGTATCAGCTTGGCGGTTCAATCTCTTATAAGATAAGCAAAGTATTTTTCGGGGTTGGGATGTCCTGGGATGGGATGAAGCGATATTATCGGGTAGCATCGTATCTCGGTAACCTTATTGCGTCGACAATCCTGATACTCGTTTTCAGCCAGGCTATATTTGTAAAGGGCATAAAAGGGCGCGAATATCTTTTATTGATTCTGCCCCTTGTATTTTTCAGCCTCGTGTTCACATCCGGGATGGTTTTAAATGAACATCTATTCGTAGCTGCCGTGACAATGTGGGGATTGAATTTCATAAACGGAGGGGTTTATTGCATAAACAGGGATTTGCCATACACAAAATCGTTTATGCTTGCCGGCATGCTTTTTGGTCTGGCCGGGGGATTGTCGTTACTCGTGATTGGTTTTGCCATTGGTTTTCTTATTATGTTCGTTACGCAGAAAGAAAGAAAATTTCAAAAAGCAGCTGTGGACATGCTCAAGGGAAGTCTTGTCCCTGTCGTATTGACGATAATATTCGTAGTTATCTATTCACGCCAATGCGGAGCATATGTACCGCCATGGCCTGAGATAGCTCGCATGGAGGGCGTTCAACCGGGTGAGGCTCTTCGCTATCTATTTCATTCGACATTTGGTTTAAACGGATTTTTTATTTATGCTCCGCTATCACTCATCGGAATCGCATCGCTTGTAAAACGCCTGAATCATTTCCAGAGGCTTACCGAGCGGCGCAAGAAACTTGACTATTACGCCCGTGGACAAGCGCTTTTCGCGTGGTCTGTTTATTGGGGCGGTTTAATAGCCTTGGGGATTTTTGTAGTTACAGCTTTAATAAATGGAATCCCCGAAAAGTTCAATCCTTCACATCTCCAAATGGTCGAATTCACGATAGGGAACGATAAAACTTATCTCCCATCGAATCTAAGGCAATTTGGAACGCCATCACTTCTTTTCTTTTTGCCGGTGCTGCATTATTTCAATCTTCATATATTCCGTGAGAAGCCATTTAAAGGATTTGCCGTTTATTATCATGAAGTTGTACGGATTGGCGCTTTAATCGCATGGGTCGGACTTGCATCGCCGGAGGGAGGTTATCTCGTTCCTTTTATCTGGGCGTTGAATAAAATCGCAGTATTCATGACCGACCTGTTCCCTCAGGGAACTCTGTTCTGGTGATTGATGAAGATACTCGTAATAATACCCACATATAAAGAGCGCGAGAATGTGCCGCGGATTGTCCCGAGGATTCTCTCCCAGCATGAAGGCGTGGAAATTCTATTCATCGATGATAACTCCCCCGATGGTACCGGAGCCTTGATAGATGAAATTTCATCGAAGAATCCGAGAGTGCATGTGATACATCGGGAGGGAAAGCTCGGCCTTGGCACAGCGTATGTAAGGGGTTTCAAGTGGGCGCTCGAAAGAGATTATGACAAGGTTTTCGAGATGGATGCCGATTTTTCGCATAATCCTGATGATATACCGAGATTAATCCGGGCAAGTGAAGAATACGATCTTGTCATTGGCTCCCGGTTTGTTAATGGTATCAGTGTTGTTAACTGGCCGTTCAGACGCCTCCTTTTATCGCTTGTGGCAATGCTATATGTTCGCGTTGTAACCGGATTGAAATTAAACGATCCAACGAGCGGTTTCAAATGCTATAACCGTCGGGTGCTCGAAGGCATGAATATCGATGGAATTAAATCGAATGGCTATTCGTTTCAGATAGAAACGAACTATAAAGCAAGGCTCGCAGGATTTACAATAAAAGAAATACCAATAATTTTCATTGAGAGGGAAGGGGGCGTTTCAAAGATGAACAAGAAGATAGTTTATGAAGCAATCTGGGTGGTCTATAAACTACGGCTTTATGGATTTAAAAGGTGGGTATGTAAGTTGAAATCAAAGCCGTGATGCAAAGTGCATCATGCTTTTACGATGCAAGGTTTAATGAGTGTTTTAACATCGGCGATATTGTCCCCAAAAATCAGATTTGATGAATTTTGCTACGATTTCCCGATAGAAACCTTGAATTCGTTTTTCTAACCTTGAATATGTCTATTTTTCTCATATTTTTTTACTTGTTTGTTAACTAAGAAATAGAGGCTTTTAACCTATTTTTTTCTCAATATTAACAAAAAACAATCCCAGAAACCGTTTCTATGGTTTTAAAGAGAAAGGAAAGGCGACTGATGGCAATGAAATTGCTCTGCTATTTTGTGTCGTTATCCCTGGAATACCCCCCTTTCCTCATTGAAGGCCTGGGAAAGGGGGCTAAGAAATTAAGTGTTTAAGCGTTTACATAAACTGTTATTTAGTTTAGAATTAAGATAATGACTTGCTTGTTAGGTAAAGGGGTTTGCTTGATAAGTTTGTGCGGATTTTATTTCAGGGCTCAACGCTGAAATCCAGGATGTAACGTTGACCATTTTGGTATGCGTTGGATTTTTTTTACTCCGTAAAAGGAGGTTTTTATTTAATAAGATTTCGTCTGAATGCGACGTCAGAGATTGCGGAGGGTATAGTCGGGATGATGTTAATTACTGGGTTCAAGTATAAGATACGGGTTCGAAATGAGGGCGGAACGGTACTTGCCGCAGTAGCGGTCGTTGCTTTTTTTATTGCACTTGCCGCGCTGGCGAGTCTTGCTCTTTCGCTTTCCCAGTTGGAATCAATTGACGATGAAACCGACAGGTTACACGCCAATGTTGTCGCTGAGGCGGGCATGGAGGAATCTCTGTATGGTCTAAGGTCGAATAATCCCAATTATACTCCGGTTGAAATAGAAGGTCTGAGCGAGATGACTCCTCAGGAACTTCTGAATTTACTTAGAGACCCGGAACACACTACTGGAACACCATATGATGATGATCCCGAGCAGACATATTATGTCGCTATGGACAGGGCTGATGTGAATACATCCGCAGACCCTGATTTCGAAACAATCTCAGGTGACAGTTCCCAGTTCATCATAAAGTATGTCGATGATTCAACTGTCGTTCGCAGCATGAGCGAATGGGATTATCAGGAGCGTCTTGACGAAGAGGAGAACTGGCTTTTTGCAGTTGGAGAGACAAGACGAACCCAATCGGATGCTCGAGCAGCGGTAAGCGGGAAAGCGTTTGAGGAGTCGAGAACCCGTCTTCAGCGTCGTGAAGTCCAGGTGCAGAATTTCAACGAGAACCACCCGGAACCTCCATATATTGAATCCGAGCATGATTCATATGATGTTAATCAGACTCGCAACTGGGTCGTGTCATATCCGAGCGATCCGAATAATCCGAATAGAAAAATCACAGGTATAGAATTGCTCATCGATGGTAACGAGCTTGGACTTGGTTCAGCCAGCGATACGCTTTCTTTTTCGGCATGGAACGGTTCAAGTTTTGATCCTCCTTTCTTCGCATTGACAGGTCCCGTGATGGAAGGCGGTTCCGATTTTCAAACAGCATCACCTATCAAGACAAATACTCTAAAAGTCACGATGAAATCAGATTCGATTGATGATTCCACTTATTCAAACGCGAATTATGGATTCAGAGTTTCGGGAATTCTCTATCATTACACCAGCGATATGATTGCGGCATCTTTTGAGACACCTCATCCTTATGATGCATTGGAATCTATTCTCTCATTTGTCGCTAAAGGGGATTTTTACCAGGTTATATATGCACCTTATGCTCTTCCCCAGGATCGAGTAAATCCGATCAAACCTCCCGGTGATGAAATAATCAATCCGAGGAATCCGGAGGAGGATAGCGGAGGAGTAGGCAATAACTCGTTCCAGGTGATGCGAATACATTTCGATGAGCTCTTTTCGCTTGAAGCGGGGGATTCGCTTGAGGTTTACAACGCAAACAGCGGTGTGAAAATGGTTGCATACACGGGTTCAAGCGGTGCGAATGCATATACTCCATGGGCGTTCCGCACGAACAGTGATTTCCCGCTTGCAATCGCCCTTAATTTCAGTCGCGATGGCAATAATGATTCCTCAACTGACAATTACGGTTATAAGGTTGACCGCATTGAATATACCAATGAGAATGGGGATTTCATAGTTGTTGATGACCCGATTCAGATGACCGCTCATGGGGGCAATATAGGCTATAACGATGGTCTCGGTGGCGCGATGAGATATACGACCATATTCAAGCCAGCGGACCCGCCTCTTGGCGGTTCTGTTACAGGATGGAAAGTGATTTTCGATATCGGCGCCGACCTTGTTGACAACGCTGGAGATATGGATAGAATAACCCTTCGTCCATCCGCCATTCTTGAACCTGTTATACCTGATCAATATTATGTATCGCCAACCGGTTTTTATGGCGGTCTCATCGGTAGCCTTGGTTACCACGATATCGCCGAGCTTAAAAATCTGCAAGTAGACATGACTACAAGAGACTGGCTGGAGATAGTTACAGAATTCGATAACAATAGCTCGTTCGTTTCATTACAGAACAACTTTGGCTGGTCAATAGCCCGTATAGAAGTTGACTATAGTAATGCGATAGGAATAGATAAATCACCTCCACGTTTAAGGTCATCAGCGATAACCATAAGAGGTGTGGGGGAAAGCCTTTCGAATGTGGAGTATGTAGTTTATCCATCATATGGCCGGACTGCGGATTCTATCGGCGAATGGTGGGTGGCATCGAAAAATCATAAACAGATACTTCTTCATTTCGACCTTGAGAGTTTCCGAGTTGAGGAGGGAGATCATATTGAAATCTACGATGATATGGGGAATCTTATAGAGAGGCTTTATCCTGAGGGCGAGGGGGAAGACGGTATCCATGGCGGACCGATAAACGGAGGTGGCGATGGCGGAGGACCGATTGAAACAGAATTTACGCCTAATCCTCCCGCCGAACTCGTTGAAAGGTTTGGCTGGGTTATAGTCCGGAGCGAAGCTGCGAGAATAGTCCTCGTCGGCGATGGTTCAAGCAATGTAGGTTACTCCGGTTTCGATATCGATAGAGTCGCGTTCTGGAGTCCAACAGTTAAACTGCGCAATTTCCTGGGTGATTACAGCACTGATGAAACAGGTGATTACTCAAAAACCGAATACGAACCGATCAAGAAATATGTTCAGTATTAATTTGTCGCAAGTTCGTTTTGCTTGTGATGAAAAGAATATTTACGCTTTGTGAAAATGGATGGAATAGAGAAATCATCGGTTATAGTGAACGGAAATGAAGTCAGACATGATTACAAAATTAGAACATACCACCCGCGATGAATCGGGTTTCACGCTTCTTGAAGTCATATTCGCAAGCGCTATTATGGTTATCATCGGACTTGCATATATGGGTTCTCTGTCTCAAAGCGTATCCGTTTCCCAGCTGTACTCTGAGCAGAATCAAGCGAATATACTCATCGGTAGAGAAATTGAAACGTTGAAGAACACACCTTTTGATCAGATTCCTTTCCGACAGACATCAGAAACGGACAAAATTACTGACGTACCCGATTACTACGATAACATTGCGATAGGGGATCTCGATCCGACTCAACCGGGTTTCATAGGCACAACCAGTGAGGAGACGGGGTGGGAAGCCTCTTATGTTTTTGATGGCAAACGAGCCGGTGAACCCGGATGGAAACGCTGGAAATGTGTTGACAATGGTCCTATAGTTGGCGGTGGATTTGTCCCCCGAACCGATGATCCTATAATCGTTCCCAATCCTGATGAACCGGACGAGCCGATTATCATCAATCCGCGCGATTATGAAATCGAGAGGGAAATCGATGATAAAAGCCATTTTGTTTATGTCGCGCTCCCAAGAATGATGAAAATACACAGGATTATTTATGACAACAGGTTTAATGTAAGTGGCGATACGAACCTTGATACTACCGATATCGATTATAAGAACCATCGTGATAATGTTTGGCAGCGCGATTATCAGATTTTCGTATCGAGCGAGGAAGATATAACGAAGGGTTTGCCATTCCAGCCCAGAATTCATCAATCCCAGATTGTTTACAATGGTCAGGGACTTGGTTACGGTTCTACCGGTGTTCTTGAGATGTACAACAATGTCGATACACCGCTTGAGGCAACGGTTCTTGGTGTTGGGAATATCTCGGTCGAAACAGATTTCGATCCAACGTATCATTATCCTTACGCTTCAGAGTTGGAAGCATACACCTATAAGCCAGCCACATGGTATGTCGATCGTTTCCAGTTTCCCAACGGGGAAGTTAATCTCGGCAACTACATAATGTGCATGCCCAAATATCTCGGCTCGAATTTCGACCTGTTCAGGCGTGTTTATTTAATCGAGGGCGAAGGGCCGTTCCCTCCGACGGTTGAAAAACAGGGGATTTTCCATGTTCAGATCGATATATATCCGCATGATGAAAGACGCAATAAAAATGAGTTTATAAGAACCGAATGGTGGCAGAGTGATGATAAGGAGATAATGTCGTTCTCGACATCTTTTTCGAGAAATACCGATGTGATTTTCGATAATCTGCCGGGTCTTCAGGATCTTCCTCAACACACCTATTATTTCAACGATGAGGATATAAACATACCTTATATAGTACCGGGCGCGAGCAAGATGAGAGCGCATTTCCAGTTCTTCTCACTCCAGGTATATCCTGATACCGATTATATCCAGTTCTTCGATAAAAACGGTAATCAGTACGGTGACGAGCAATATTATGGACGCGCGATGTCACCTGTGAATCCCACCGACCCGATGCTTACGGGCGGATTTTCACCCTGGATTGATGGGGATACGATGGTGTTGCATTTCATCTCCGATGATTACCTGTCGAGCATACCAAACGGCAATATGGGCGGATTCAAAGTCGATTACGTTGAGATAGATTAGTGTTAATCGATTTTAATAGGATGTTATTTGAATTAGATTGTGGTTATGGATTTTTTATGGGAATATAATGGATCAGGTCTAATGGGAGTTCGTGAATATTATAAGTTATAAGATGAAAGGTTTTTGAAGAGTGCTATTTTCGCGAAAAATCAAAGGGGCGGGGATTAATTACGAGAGCGGTTTCACCATCCTTGAAGCGGTGATAGCATCAGCGCTTACCGCTGGTACTCTCGTTATAATCCTGATGTTCACCATGCGCAGTTATGAGATTACGAGCGACCTGAATTCCCTTAACGATATCAACCATTCATTCAGACGGACTCAGCGGGAATTCATGAAAGATGTCGGGATGGCACAGAATTTCTTTTTTGGCGCTGATATCGACAATAAGGGGAATCAGATTCCCAAGGAGTTTATTGACAGGCGAGTATTAACGGTCGGCTGGAAGAATATGAATGACGAAATGATATGGGTTCGTTATTCTGTCAAGGTAGGCGTTGAGACCGGATTGTATTACCTGTTGAAGACATCGAATGAAACGGATGGCGGGAAAGCTTATGCAACATCGATTCTCGCGTCCGATGTCTCCGATATGTATTTTGTCTATTATGATTCGAACGATGTTGAGACAACGGAAGCGGACAGGGTGAGACGCATCGAGATGACCCTCGTGCTATCGGATGGCTCTATAAGCGAACAGAATACTTTATCCGCCACGCTTAGAGGTGAGAATTTGGGGATTATGTTGCCCGATGTGAATCTTGCCATTTATGAAGATACGAATTTCGCCAAATAGATAAAGCGGCAGCGGATAGTACTCCGGAGTAATTGGTGAAATGAAATTTAAATGAACGGATATGACACATATAACCTGAAAAAAGCAGTGGCAGTCGAGAACGATTTCGGCTACACGATAATCGAGGTTCTCTTCGTTTGCGGGATTGTTGTCGCGATCGCTTTGATGGGCATGGGGTCATACAAATCGCAGAGAAAATTCGGAATCGAAATGACCTGTGTTTCGAAACTGAAGCAGTTATCGCAGATAGAGGAATCATTCAGGGATATTGGCGATCCATCTGTTAATCCCGATAGCAGTTACGGTACGTTTTTCGAATTGCAGAATGCGGGCTTGCTACCGAAGTTATTCTCATCTGAGGATAACGACCTGCATAATGTCGTTCCGTTTACTCCGTATTACAAGATTGAGATATTTCGGTCTCCCCAGGAGGTAACTCTTGAGCCATCTGCATCGCAGTATTACATAGTCGCTACGCCAATTCCATCGACTTTCAAGTTGAGGATATTCATGATGCAGGAAGATGGCGAGGTTTATTATTACCTGGGAGGTTTAGGTGGCCAACGACAGGTCTGGCAATAGATGGTTGATATCATCTCCAGAGGCAAGAATGTGAGAGATGCAATGAAACAATACTTGAAAAAATATATGAAAAAAGAATCGGGATACACGCTTATCGAGGTAATCATCGTTGCGGCTATCATAGGGATTCTCCTGACAATCGGCACGGCACATTACATAGAAGCCCAGCGTATTGCAATCGAACACCTTTGTGCCACAAGACTCGCGAACATCGCTGCTTTCGAAAAAATGTATTTCCGCGAATATGCCCAGTATGCCACTTTTGAAGAACTGCAAACTCAGGGATTCATAGACAAGGCGTACGATTCATTCGATGATGTAACGTCGCGGTCAACACCATATGTTCCCGAATACTGGCTCGAATTTAATATTACGACTGATACTTACCAGATTGTAGCCAGACCGATTCTGGAAGATTTTGATGCTTTGTATGTAAGATGGCGAACAGCTGGAGGTCAGGAGGATGTTCGATCCATGTTTGTGGACCAGGATGGTGTAGTAAGGTTTCTCAGAAACAGAAGACCGATTTTTTAATGATTCGGGCAGGATTAATATTGCGTGATGTATTGAACATAAAAATGATTTTGACAAGCGGACAGGTCGGCATGACCCTCGCTGAGATTCTCGTTGTAATGGGGATAATCCTGATAATCGGGACACTCGCGATTCCGAGTGTCCGCCAGGTGAAGCGTCGCCATTTCGAGGATGTCGCGGTGGTTAAGTTAAAGGAATCTTCGCTTGCTGAAAAGAGATATTTTCAGCAGTATCGTCGTTTCGGAACATATCGCGAGCTTGTCATAGCTGGAATGCTTCCTCCAGGTTACTCAACAAAGTTGCAGTATTTCCTTCCAATAACCGGTGCGAGCACTCGTCCGTTTATTGAAGCATACAGTGTAAGATTCCTGGTTCCGGATAGACCGAATTCATTATGGTTCAAGATTGTGGCATACCCGATTGATAGCACTCTCGCGCTCAATATTTTCAATGTCAACATGAATCTTGATGAAGATATTGGGTCGGACTTGGTTTATAAAGACCCGCCTGTGAGATTTGGATTCCAGGATGATGGAGTTCCGTTAAGCAGATTTTAGCGTAAGATGGTTGATGGCTTGTAAATAAGGTTTTTTAGGTATGTCGAATAGGAAAAGGAAGCAAGCAATAAATTCAAAGGATAACTTGATGATACGTAGTCTGAGACATAGAGATAAAATCGAAAGCGGATTTACGCTTGTAGAAGTGCTTATAGTTGTTGGCATAATCGGGATACTTGCTGTTTTAGCTATTCCATCGCTGACAAGCACTGAAAGAACAGCGACCGAGTCGGCTTGTATAAAGAGCCTGAAAGGGCTTTCGGATGCTGAAGAGATTTTTTATGTTCATCAAAAACATTATCCCGGCGGCGAGGATGGAATCCACTGGTGGCGTCTTACAAGCGTCGATGCACTCGATCCGAAAATCTATGCGGGAAGTAAAAAAGATACATTTATCAGGGGTTACTCCTTCTTCTTCTTTTCGATCGGACCGTTTGCGCAGTCTTATTCGGTTGTTGCGTACCCGATAAATCCTGAACTCGGTATGAGAACTTTTATTATGAAAGATGATGGTATCGTTAGATCAGTTAATAATGAGCCGGTTAGAGGTTAGTTATAATATTTATGTGTAATTTTTCCTTAAGTATGAGACGAACTATGGATATGATAAGCAAGATAAAGAAAATTAAAGACAAAGGGTTCACCCTGGTTGAGCTTTTGATAGTTGTAGGCATTATCGGGGTGCTCGCGGTTCTCGCGGTGCCATCCTTCAGCAGAGTGAAGAACACAGCTCTCGAAGCCGGGGCTATAAAGGGTCTTGAAGCCATGTATGACGCTTATCAGATGTACTATCGCGATCATGGATTCTACCCACCGGCAAGATCGATATATACAACAGAGTTCTTCGCTTACGTAAAAGGCTACCTGCCAAGAGACCTGAAAAATCTCGATGTCACAGACAGCTATGTGAAAGGTTATGAATTACAGGCGCTGACGAGACCTTTCGATGGCGCGGTCATGACAAGTGGCTTGATTAGCGGTTCTCATTATTTCACCATTATGGCAATACCGATTGACACCGGCAGAGGCTTGAGGACTTTCTTCATTGAACCTAATGGTATTGTTACGGCTGGTCATACTGAGAACCCGATTTAGCAAGCGGATATTTGACAGGTTTACATACGAAAATATGCCCGGATGGGGCGTGTGATATCAGGAAGTGGCGCATGAGAGGCTCGATGAAAATGATAAAAAGAAATGAACAAAGCGGTTTTACGCTCCTGGAGATACTGCTCGTGGTCGCGATTATCGGAATACTCGTGACAATGGCGATACCGCAGATTTCCGGGACCAAAAATTCAAGTTACGAATTGAGCGCGATACAGGCACTGAGAGCGGTTGGCGCTGCAGAACAGGCGTATCATAACGCGTTCAGAACATTCATCAGTTATGAGAATTTACAATCGCGCAATTATATAAGTCCTCGTTACTTGAAGGGCGCGCCCACAGACAGAGGACGGATTGCAAAGCATTACTCCGTCCGGGTAGTCATTGATGGACCGATTACCACTCCGCGCGGTGTGCGATACACGGGTTATAGTATTCTTGCGATCCCCGACCGCGGCTTCGGATTAAGGTATTTCCGTGTCCAGGAGGATGGCACTATCGAGCAAAGCGCCAGCGGGAGCGGCGGATGGGAATTTAAGTAATCGTTTTCGTCCCAATGCCGGAGGATTATTGAATGAGAAATATTAAATACATATTAGTCTTAATCGCAGTCCTCATGTTGGGAATGGTTTTCGCATGGGCGGATGATGAAAAGGATGAGAAGAAAGAATCCGATGACGCACAGGCGAAGGAAATAGCTGAAGCTCTGTTGCTTTTTGATCAGGTTGTAAGTGGTGAATCGCCTGATGTAATCGAGATGGGACAGATGTTAAATGAGGAGCAGATCGATCCTGTAACCAGCAAATCCGGACGCGATAACCCGTTTGATGAATGGGCGCCTCCGGAGCCTGTAAGAGAAATGCCGGAAGGCATGCTCGGACCATTACCTCCTCCGATGTTAGGTCCTGAGGAAGAAATCAATGATGAGCCGGTATCAGCAAGTATCGTAGATGGAGTCCAACTTGCCGGAATAATGGAGATTGGAGATAAAAAAATCGCAATCCTCAAGTATGCCGGTATGCAGAAATCAATCAAAACGGGAGAAGTTTTCATGGGTCCTGTAAAACTCGTCCTCACGGAGATTGGCGAGGATTGTGTGGTTCTAACTAACGAGGATGGAAGTAAGAGCGGATGGGTGGGATTCAGTTTCGCTACCCCGCATCTATGAGATGAATAAATATTGAGCGTTTTATGCTCAAAGATAGATGGAATTTAAAATGCGGTTCTATTTGTAAGGAGCCGAGATGCAAATGATGTTAAGAAATAGAAAAATCAGAGATGAGAGTGGTTTTACTCTTCTCGAAATCCTTGTCGTGTGCTTTATTATCTCGATTCTTGTTACCATGGGTTTGTCAAATTTCACCAAAGCGCGACAAAGAGCCTATGAGACCGCTGGGATTCACGGTATGCATTCATTGGGTGCTGCGATGCTCGCGTACCACAACGACTGGGGCAGGTTCGCGAGAAACTTCTATGAGCTTCAACCGAAGTATATCGAGCCGGCCTATCGGATGAGCGACACAATACCGGCGAGAAGCAATCCGTTCATACGTCATTTCTCCTTATACTGGACATTCTCATCGGCACGTCCGCATGAGTTCAGTATAAATGCAATAGGTCTCTACGATCATTGGAGGGCGGGGAATGACCGCCTTGAATTGCGGCTCACAGAAGAAGGTACTGTTGAACGACGATATGCCGGAACGGGTGTATTCGTGCCGGCATACTGAAACGATTATTTCGAGCGTTTGAAAAACGCTTGTTTTAGATATTTGAAAAAGTGATCGGACTTCCCGAGCCTTAACCAGGGGGGCGAGAAAATAGCGGAGGTTCATGACATGAATTGGATGAGAAATAGATGTAACAGCGAAGGCGGATTCACGCTGATTGAGATGATTCTGGTCGCCTTGATTATCCTGATTCTCGCGACCATGGCAATCGCGAGCATGAGACGCGCAAGGGGCGCGGGACTCGAAACCGCCGCTCAAAAAGCGCTGAAATCGCTCGCTGAAGCTGAGGAAATGTATTACCAGGATAACTTCCGATATTCCGATAACTGGAGCTCGCTGTTAATACGATATCTGCCGAGAACCTATACGGCAGCGGATCGATCAAACGTTTTTATTCGAGGCTACAGTGTCATTTTCCAGCGCTCCGGTGAACCGATTCTCGGAACATCTCGTATAGCTGCTGAAAGCATTTATCCGCAGTATACAATTTACGCGGTGCCCTTGACCAACCAACTATCGCTTAGGACTTTCAAGATATCACAGGACGGTCGGGTGATGGTTTATTAAGATATGGAACAAATTGAAGGATTGAGAAAATATGAAAGGGATTATTAAATACATATCTGGAAAAGGAGAAAGCGGATTCACGCTTGTTGAGGTTCTAACTGTTGCCGGCATGATAGCGCTTCTCGCGACGGTCGCACTCGCAAGTATGCATCGAAGCAAAGAATCGGCATATGAAGCTCAGGCTATCGGCGCTTTAAGGACACTCGCGAGCATGGAATACACCTATTTCTTCAGGCATAAAGCATTCGCATCGTGGGCGGAGCTTCAAGCGGAGGGCGATCTCCTCGATACGGATTACGGTAAGGTTGATGATTTGCTGGACCCATACGACCACCCGATTGCCCTTGGATATTCGATCAATCTATCATCCAACAGTATGGAATTCACGATAGTCGCCCATCCGGTTCCGAGACCGCGAATGAACCTGAGGGCGTTCAGCATAGGCGCTGATGGTGCGGTAGAGGGCGCAGGATTCAAGCTCCAGCCGACCATGTAATTCTTATGGAATGAATTATTTATTTAAATTGCATTATTAACATAAATGAAACTAATACCCGGTCTGAACGGGATTGATAATGGAGACAACGATGCTCAGAAAGTTAAATGAATTGATAAACAAGAACGATCGCGGCTTCACGCTTCTGGAGCTGTTGGTTGTAAGCTCGATAATCGGAATACTCGCGGCGATAGCGATCCCATCGCTCAGCGGTGCGCGTAGAAGCGCATTGGAGGCCGCATGTGTAAAGGGTATGAAATCGGTCGCGGACAGCGAGGAAATGTTCTTCCGAATCAATGGACGATACACTGATAACTGGACGGAACTCGATAATTTCCTCCCGAGCGCATTCTCCGGTTGGCCGATGAAGAGGTATTTCATTCAATCGTACAGCCTTCAATTCCGAACCGATCCAACCCAGCAGACATACACGACCTGGGCATGGCCGTTTTACAGCAGCATGAGACTGAGTACTTTCAAGATCGATGATGACGGAGTAGTCACAACTCCGGATAATCGTCCGGTCTAAGTTTCCTGTAAAGAGAATTTGACAAGAAATGTTGAAAGCTAAATCACATAATGAATCCGGACACACGATGGTCGAGATACTCACCGTAGCGATTATCATGAGTATCCTCGCAACTGTACCAATTACCTATCTCAGGGAGGTTAAGATACGAACGCATGAGACGGCGGCGATAGGCGCGCTTAACCAGGTCGCTGCTGCTTACGAGATGTACAGAGTAGTCGGGGGGCGTTATTATCCGCATTATTACTCGGATGGCCATACCAATGAGGTTGTGAAATTTCATAACGCCGAAGAAATCTGGGATGAACTAATCAGGCAGAAATTGCTACCGAAGCAATACTCTCCCTATCAGCATGATGAGGCGAATCTGCTTGCATCGGGATATTTTTTTTCAATCTATCCTGTTGATTATGGAATCAATGTGTACAGCGTTGCACCCGGGGAGAGTTATGCTTTTGCCCTGATACCGATTCCATTCAGTCGACAACCGAGAACGCTTGCGGTTCTTCAAGGTGAGCATTTCAGGCATTATTATACAAACGCGCGCATCTACAAGTCGGATTCAAAAAGCAGCGATCTTGCGCGTGTTCAGATTTTCACTTTCAAGGATCCTGAACCGCCACCCCATTAATCGAGCTGAATTTAAAGTTGAAAAAGTTGTTGCATAAATTCCAAAATACAAACAATCAGAAAATATCGATAACCGGGGAAACCGGATTTACACTTATCGAGTTGATAGTTGTCTGCATGATAATCGGCATTCTGGCTACGATGTCGATAACTCTTTTGAGTCGTGCGAAAATCAGCGCGAGAGAATCCGCGGCACTCGTTACACTCAATTCGTTTGCAGGCGCATATGAAGCTTATTGGTCGCGACACGGGGAATATCCACAGTGGGGAACCGGCATGAGATTTGAAAATCCGCGCCAGCTCATGAACACATTAATACTCGAGGGTTACCTGCCAAAAGCGTACACCACAGTTCCATATGTCGAATCGAGCAGATTGTTCTTCTGGATAACTGATGATTACGCGATTGAGATATATCCGTTCGATGATGCCGATGGTACGCGAGATCCATCGAGTTATTATTGGATACTCATGCATCCCATCGGTTTTCAACGTGAACAGGGCTATCTCGGAATCGGCACAAGTCCGCAAGCGGGAAAGGGAACAATAAGACCTCGAGCATCAAAAGCAGCTGGCGATATAGAATCGTTCACAATCTATTCACTGCACAGAAAGTGAGCGGGGATTCGCTAAGGGAGCGATGTTGATTTAGAATCGAAAACCTTTACCGATATTATTTCCGGAAAATAGAAAATTAAGTTCTTTTAAAATATTTTAAAACAAGGTCGGTCGTGTTGTCTTGACAATGTATGAATTTTTCTGTAAAGTTTAATGATTAAATAAATTATAAATTATACAAAAAGCAACGTCGGAGGCTTTTGTGGCGTTACCGTTGTTAAAATCAAGCCCGAGAAAAGCGTTAGGTCTTCACGTTGGGGCATCTCAGATAAGAGCTGTGGAAATCGAAAGAGGGAAGGGTGAGTTGCGTCTGGCGAATGTGGGATGGATAGAGACGCCATCGGATGCGTTTGTGGGAAGTCGTATGGAGAATCCAAGCATCGTCGCCGGCGCCATCTCTCGACTTCTCACATCTCGAAATATTCGAACAAAACGTGCTCTTGCGACTGTCGACGCGAATGATACCATCGCTCGTACTATCGTTCTTCCCATGATGGCGAAGAAGGATTTACGGAAAGCAATCGTATTTGAAACCGAAGCCTCCCTTCCATCGACAGGTGAAGACAATATCCTTGATTATCAGATCCTTCGCGTTTTTCAATCTCCGGAGGACAATTCAGAACAGGTTGAAGTCCTGATTCTTTCAGCTCAGCGCACACATGTAGTAGCGATTTCCGAAGCGATGGTTCAGGCGGATTTGAAACCTGTTGCGATTGACATTACTCCGGTCGCCGCGTTCAGAGCCGAAAAGCGCAGCGATACATACATGGAAAAGGGCGAAGATTTGATAATGATTACCATTAACGACCGATGCACCGACCTGACCATTATTCATCAGGGCAATGTGCGTCTCGTGCGTTCGCTGCCTGTTGGAAGTATGAACCTTCTTGATGCGCTTGGTGAAAAACCATTGTTCGATGACAGGGTTGACAAGATGATGCAAGGTCAGGAGGGAGAAAGGAAAGCTGAAGAGATCCCGCCTGAAGAACAATCATTCGACCCGTTTGGTGGCGGATTTGCATCTTCCTCTTTCGGAACTCCGACAAGATATGAAGGCTCTGAGAGAGTCGGATTTACTCGTCTTGAGAATATCATCACCGACCTTGCAGATGAAACGCTGAACACAATTCGATACGGTCAGTCATTCGGTAAGGAGCAATCGGAAGTCCACTACGCGATTATCAATGGTTATTTCCCTTATAAGGAAAAATTTATATCCAATTTAAAAGACAGGCTTGGTCTCGAAGTATTTCCGGGCAAGCCATTCTCGGAGTTGGATTTGAGTAGTCCAGCGCTGGATGAGGAATTGTTGGACAGATTCCCGTTTAACTTCGCTGCAGCATGCGGCCTTGCGTTAAGGGGGGTGGGAGAACATGAGTGAAGACTATTTAATTAATTTATTGCCATCGGAATATCTACCAAAGCCTGAATTCAAAGGCTTCATAGTGTTTTTCATCATCCTTGTCGCAGCTGTGTTGCTCTTCTGTTTCCAGGATTACACGCGATTGCAGCGAAAACAGGAAACATGGGAGTTTTCGAAGAAGGATCTCTCGACTACAGTTCAGCGAAGGTTCGCTGAAGCCCAAGCTTCGTTACACGTGCAAGCGAGAAGCCGTATGCTTTTCTCTTATGCCGTATCTATCTGGGTCGCGCTACATCAGAATCCTCCATGGGTGGATGTATATAACGAAATCGAGGAGAGCATTCCGGAAGGAATGTGGATTGAAAGTCTGAAACTCGTTAGCGGGTCAGAAACACGGTGGCCAAGCTTCATGATGGTTGGCATGGTTGCCGGGAAAGAACCGGGGACACTCCTTGATTTCTATGAAAAAATGCTTGACAAAGGAAGCAAGTTTGAAAAAGTGAAAATATCGGGTTATCAATACATCAAGCGAAAAGGTCAGGATGCAATCACATTCAACATGACTTTCGGTCTTAAAAAGACTTCATTCCTTGGATTTTAAAGCCTGGAGCCTTGCTTATGCTGAAAATATACCTGCAAATATTCGGAACAATAGCCCTTTGCGTAATATTGTGGTTCAACTATAGTGTTTTCGTGCAGAAACCAATGAAAGCTCAAATAGCTGCCGCCCAGGAGGAGGTCAAGAAACTTCAAGCGCAGAATGCGATTCTTGAAAGCATACTTGAATTCAAACCTTATTTCTCAAAGCTTGAACAGCTTCATGTTAATGATTATAAGAATGCAAACGTTTTCTTCGCACGGACATTTAATGAACCACGGTTCATGGGCAGGATACAGAAGATGGTTGATCTTGCAGGTTGTGAAACGGATGGCATTAAAGTCGGCAAGATAACTTCGGGTAAGAAAATTTCCACATACGAACAGAATTTCATGACTGAGGCGAAAAACCAAAAAGCGCTTCAAGCAAGTGTTCAGGCTTTCATTGAGACGATGGGGAAATATACAAAAGACAGCAAGATGTGGCAGAGTGTTGCCGGTCCCGATTCTCATTATGCAAACCGGTTAATGTTCTACCGTGAGCTTGGCGGTGGGAAGAAATATCCCGGTTCCACGATGGGTGGGTTTGATATCCATCGTTTCCAGCTTACCGTTAAAGGACCATATAATAACTGCAAAAAATTCCTTTGGCTTGTAAATCAGAACCGACCATTTACACAGGTCTATGTTCAATCGTTCTCACCGATAACGAAAGGAATAGGAACGGATAAGATTTTTGCTGTCAGGGTTACCGTTTTTACGTATATGGATAAAAATGGCCCGATGGTATCATCCCTGTTGACATCAACGCCCGCGCAAGCTCCGGATGTTACGAAAACGGCAACACCGGAAACCAAAACTACAGAGGGAACGACTCAAGCGACACCAAGTGCACCCAAAACGGAAACTGCAAAACCTCTGGTCAGCGTGGAGGCACCATCAGCTCAATCCAAGTCGGGAAAGTAAATTGATAATTATCTTGAGCCTGATCAAAACTGAATCAGGTGATGAATATGAAAAATAAAACTAACAAAACGAAAATTATTTCACTGAATCTGATAGTAGCTGGATTCGGATTCCTTCTTGCCTTGAATATCGCCATCGCACATATCAATCCCGGATATGCATCGGCATTGTCCGGAAAGATTGATTCGCTTATCTCCGCGATTAACAAAGATAATGTAACGCTGATTAGCGGGATTAGTCCTGTGTTAACCCAAGGTGGCGTAAAAGGAATCAATTTGAAAAAAGTGGAAGAATCAACAAAGAAGAAGGTTGAGGGAGCCACGCAGGAGGGTGAGGAAGCTGCGCCCGCGAAACCTCAAAAACCAGCTGCCGCACCGACCAAGGAAGCAAAGAAAAAGAAAGCGCCAGTTAAAATCGATCCACAAGTACTTCAGAAAGCTTTCGAGTATTTCAATCTTTCTCTTTTGGATCGCGACGTTATTTTGATTGGTCAACAGGATAAGGTTGTACTTGGAAACAAAACAATCGATAAGCCATATATTTCCAAATCGTTCAGAGATAATCCGTTTGATGAGGTTCAGGAAGTTGATATTAAAACCGGTCTTACATTAAAGCAGGCACCGGAGCCTCCATTTTATCCTCCACCAGGAGGTTCAACCATCACGGTCACCGGTGAGCAATTCAAGGATTACGTTGAAAATCTCAAGCTTAATGGTGTCATAGTCGTTAAAGACAAGTTCTATGCGCTTATCAGGTCGGGTAATAAATCCTTCTACAAAACGAAAGGGGATTCATACAAGGAAAAATTTACAGTAAATGTTGATGATATCACATTGGATGCAGTTGTTATTTCCGATGAGTTTGGCAACAAGGGCATCCTTGATTTTAATTATCGCAGGGGCTATCAGGTTCAGCCAATAGAGGATGCGGTTTTCATTACGAACCTTGGAGTAGGTGAATAACCGCATCGATTCGTGAATATTTTGTAAGATGCAATTTGGCATTTACATGATTAAAAATGTTATAATCACTTTCTTTAAGGATTAAGGGAAAGAGTATTGAATGTGATTAATGGATTGTACGGGCGTTTATTTTCGATAGTGGCGGGCGGCTGAAAAAAGAAAGGAAACTTCTTTAAACGCCGTCCTCTTTGATATTTTTAAAGGGATAAATTAAAAATTTAATCTAAATGCGTGTTTTTGATTTGATTAAAACTTATTAAAAGCTATTAAGCGGATTTTAAAACGGTCGTTATTAATAATAGAATACTGGGTTCGAGTACTTGTTATAATAGCGCAATCATCAAATTTTAGGAGTTTAAAGCTCGATGAACCTTCCGAAGCTCAGAAGGGTAAATTTTAAAAGGCTGATCTCAGCCTTGTTCCTGATGTTGCTCGTGATAACACCCGGTCGGATGATATGGGGGACAACCGAAACATCATCCGTGGATGATATCATTTTTCTCACACCCGGTGATGGGTCGGTTGAAATCACATTCAAGCTTACCGGGGATGTCGACAACATCAAACCTGTCTTTCTCGAAAGTCCTGCGAGACTCATCTATGATTTCCCGAATACCATTCTTGCGTACAATAATGGACTTTCCCGGAAATTCCCCGTGGAGGTTGGCGATTTAAATGCGGTTGGAGTCGCTCAATTCCAGCGGAATCCAGACATCCTTCGATGTGTTCTGTACTTTAAAGGCGGTTCTCAAAACGACATTCTCAAGGCGATTAAAGCGGATTCTGTCAAAGGAAAATATGTAATAACATATTCCTCAAGCGAGAAATCATCGCCAGTAAAGCTTGAATCGCTCGAGGGGAAACCGATCAGGATTACTAAACTGCTTCATCAGAGAGTAGGTCCTGAAAGAGACAGGTTTACGTTCAAAGGCTCGAATAGTTTTGTAGATCCGCAGGTAAAGTTCGTTAGCGGCGGTGTGGTCTTGAGCTTCAAAGGTGTTGAGTTCGATGTTCCAGCAAAAGCGGGAAAAGAATATCAGGTGCCCGTAAGCGGTTCATTCATAGAAGAGATTCAAATTGTGAACCAGACAGAGGGCACCGTTCTATATCTCAGAATCAAGGAATCAGCGAGATTATTCAGTTTCAACACACAATTTGAGAGGATTAGCGAAGCGGAATTGCGATTCGACCTTCTTAGGTCATATGCTGTTGCGGAAGAGGAAAGCGCGAAACCGAAACCGGTTATGACACCGGAAGGCAAGATTGCCGGTCTTGTACAAGTTCTTGGCGCTGAGATGGGATCAGGTGAAAGTAAGTATGAAGGCTCTGGTGCGAAAATAATCAGGATCCAGTATCAGCCGCTTTCAATAGGTGAGCGTTTCATTATTGAAGCTCTTGGCAATTTCAAACCCGTTATTGAAAAACTTAAATATCCTGATCGCCTGAGCCTTGTCTCATCGGATACATCTGTTGTTCTTCCTAAGGGCGCTGAAGATCGGTTCCAGGTGAAAATCGAAGGCGCTTTGTCAAAATTGATGAAGGTCTTTGTTCGGGAAATCGAAGGCAAGACTGAATCGGTCATTCAGTTCTATTATGAAATCTCTGAAAACGAAGATATCCAATATAAATTCTATGCAACTGAAGCGGAGAATGTCTACAATCTTGACCTTCTCCCGGTAGCATTAGAGCAGTCGTTAAAGCCGCAGCCTGAACCTGTTAACGTGCCAAAACCCGAGGAAAAAGCTCCGGTGAATGTTGAAAAACCTGTGGCTCCTCCGACAGCTGAGAAGGAATCAGTTGCTACAGAGAAAGCTACAGAAAAGGTGGAACCATCTGAAAAAACTCAAAAACCGGATTTAGTAGCTTTCAAGATACCTACGGTTGATGAGAGAGCTCCATTGGTTGAAATCCCCAAAGGGGAGCTTGAATCGCAGAAGGATGAGGGAGAAATTGCGGAGAAAGCAGAAGAGCCTGTTGTCAGTAAAACTGAGGAAGTGAAGGAAGAGACTACTGAGGTTACAAAACCTGTTGAGATTCCCAAGAAGGTAACTGAAGAAGCAACATCCATAAAACCGGTGCCAATTCCAAAAGAAAAGATTGATGAAGTTAAAGCTCCGAAGCCTATTGTATCAAAGGAAAAAGTTGAAGAAATTAAACCTGCTGAACCGGAAAAACAGCCTGTTCCTGCAACACCGAAATACGCTCCGGTTGTTGTTCAATTCGAACGGATTGACAATAACGATAGGTTTGTAATTACAAGTGATGATCCAATAGAGAATTACTCGCGAGCCGAGATGAATTATCCGACTCGTCTCGCAATCGAGTTTCCCGGTCGGGAAGTGAAGTATGGCGGTCTCAAGCCTGGTGTGAATCATTACATCAAGGGTAAAGCTACAGAAAGTGTGCGAATCATAAAGCAGGATTATCCGTCTCCTCGTTCGATTTTCTTTATCAATCTGAACCAGGGATGGGATAATACCGAGTGTAGTATGTCCGGAAGTCCCAACAGGATTGTTGTGGATGTTGTAAGGATTGAGACTGAGGAATCCACAATGATTGCCAAGGCAACCGAGGAGGGTATTGCCAAAGTTGAGATTCAGCAAATTGAGGAGAAAACGGAAGCTGCAACGCCATCCACTCAAGAACCGGTTGTGGAAAAAGAGCCTGCACTTGTTCCTGAACAGAAAGATGAGGAACAAGTTGAGAAGGTAGATGAACTCAATTTTGTTATCGAGGAACCACAGGTAACCGGCGATACAGGGGATTTAACGTTCCTTGTGGATAAGGATAAAGAACTAAAGGTTGTAGAAGAGGAAAAACAGATCGAGGAAAAAGTAGTTGAAACAAAGCAGGTTGAAACAGTCAAACCTGTAGAACCTGTAAAACCTGAAATTGAAGAACAACCTACTAAACCTGAGACTGAAGAACAACCGATCAAACCTGAGACGGAAAAACAACCAACTAAACCCGAAATCACGGAACAACCATCAAAACCTGAGATTCAGAAAGACGAATTTATCAAAATAAAAGTAGCGGAAGTCGAAAAGGAGGAATCGGGGAAGGATGAAGAATTGATTGCGATGTTCCATCCACCCGATGCATCACCGCTAAAGAAGGGTGAGATTTTAAAACCGACGAATTGTATCGGTTCGATAAACTTGAATCCCGATGTTGCTCTTGGACAGCTGACGATTTCATCCACAGGAGCATATCTGCCTCAGCCGGAGATCAAATGGTTCAATTATCCATCACGATTGAGTTTCATTTTCGAAGATGTCGGAATTAATATGCCCGGAGCGAAACAGCCGGATAATTGGGAGCAATCCATTGATAGCAAATCGATAAGCAAGATACAGGCTATCCAGGAAAGCGGTGGTCAGGTGCCGTTAACTGCTACTGCGATGCTTTATTTGAAACCGGGATATGACCGGACTAACATCGAAACGAAAATTGAAAAGCTTAGCGATAACTCAGTCAGGATCGACCTGGTAGAGATTCCGAAGGAAACAGTTGCTGAAAGCCAGCCTACCGAACCGGTAAAAGTGGAAGTTGTTGAAACGCCAGGAGAGGAACTGAAGCTGAAGGACCTTGAAGAAAAACCGGTGGTTGAAAAACCGGTAGTTGAAAAACCAGCTGAAGTCAAGGAAATCCCTGTTGAGAAAAAAGAGGCACCTCCCATTGCAGTAGAGAGACCAGGCGAAAAGGTTCTTCCGGAAGTCAAGGTTGAAAAACCGGCTACAAAAGAAGCAGAGCCATTAGTAACAATTGTACTGCAGAATGCTGATATCGAAGATGTGCTTTTCCTGATAGCTGAGAATACGGACATTGATATATCGGTTGAATCGAAGGCAATTAGAGGCACTATATCACTGAAGGTGACCCGGCAACCCATTTCCGAGGTATTCAACCTTATTTCGAATCAGGGTAACTTCAAGTGGAACAAGTATAAGGATATATACGTATTCGGAAGTGAGGATTTCATCTGGTCATTCCCCGGTGTTATCAAACCGAAGGTTATCAGATTGAAATATGCCGAACCGACCAAGGTTAGACAGGTTCTCAGTCAAATGAGGCTTGCGGGACGAAACTCCGTTACGCTTTATCAGGCGCCAAGTATTTCTGGCGCTGGTGGAAGATTGAGCGTTCCAACGGCACAGGATGCTATTATCCTGAAGGGTGATGAAAAACAGATTGAGAGCATGATGGAAGTAATCAAGCAGATTGATGTCCCACCTCTCTTAATCAAAGTTAACATGAAGGTCCTCGAGTTCTCGTTGACTGATAACAAGAATATGGGATTCAACTGGCGAATGGGTCCGGTTGGGGCAATGCAGAAGGGTAATATATCATTTAATTTCCAGGAGAAAAATTTTCAGGGTGAAGAGACATTTCAGGGTTTTGCGAGGAAAGATGAGTTTGAATACAGCACCACAATTAACTTCCTGCTTGATAAAGGACTTGCGAAAATCCTTGCTGATTCAACTCTGACAGTGACAAACGGCGGACGTGGCACGTTCTTTGTTGGTGAGACAATTCCTTATCGAAGCACATTTCAGGTTTCGGATTTCGGTCGTGTAACCCAGAGAATCCAGCAGGAAAACATTGGTATCAACATGAGTTTCAAGGCGCAAGCTTCTGATGACGACACGATTACGCTATATCTTGATCCCGATCTGACAAACCTTAAGGAAATTACGGATATAGGCCCGAGAACATCAAAGAAGAACTTCACAACAACAATCAGGATAAAAACCGGTCAACCTTATGCAATCGGTGGATTAATCAACGAGTCCGACAGGGTGACATATGACAAGGTCCCATTCCTTGGTGACCTTCCACTGCTCGGGAAATTCTTCAAAGCGAAAAGCAAGCAGTTAAATCGAAGTGAATTGGTCATTGTTTTCACTCCTGAGATTGTGCGGGATTCAGCAATATACAAGTATGAAGAAGAGTTGGAGAATCTGGGGCTGGAATCATTGGGTAGCAGCGGCCCCACCTTCAGCTTGACTAAATAAAAACAGTTTTTTCGATACATGACCTGTGGAGGCGTAAATTGCGCAGACGATATTTTACTCTTAGTATAATGGGTCTCATTTTATGGATGATGACAATGGGGTGTGATGCAGCTTTAAACAAGAGCTGGGGACCGATAATTGAAACAGACCATACTATGCAAGCTTTATGTGGAGGCGACTGGTATCCAGCGGGTGGGGTATGGACCGGAGTACTTGCCGCGCTAACTTTGGAATTCAATACCGGGCAGGTTAGTCAGGTTTTTGAAGTAGTATTGGAAATATCCAGTCCTACAATACCGAGGAGTGCAACACCTGAAGTTATCAGATATTCAATTCAGAATTTAAGAACCGATCCGGGAAAATCAAGCGGTACAAATAGTGTTTCTTTTTTGCTTGATCCTAAGTGTGGTGGTCAGGGCGCATATATTTTCGATGTGATGATAACGGATTCCGACGGGCGCTCTGCAACATATCAGGGAACTATCATTCAGGTAGATAGTTACATATCTGGTGACGATCCATGTACGTGTAAAACTCAATGTGGTTTATGCAAGGAAGCTTTAACAGATCTTTGGACAAGGTGCCAATGCGGTTGCATCTTTGTTGGGGAAGACTGCTCAAGTATATAGGATGCTAAGGTAATCAACAAATACCTCAGGAGTTAAAAGGAAATGACGAAGAAACTCATTTTCGGACTTATATGTATTTTAATACTTGTCCTGCCGGCTTATGCCGGGGATGATGAAAAGCCATGCGAGAAGAAAGGCTGTGACAAGGCGTTATGCGACAAGCAAGCCAGCGAGCATCAGTGCTCAGGTTGCGATAAAGAAGAAGTCTGCAAACATCCCTGTTGCGATAAGGATGGGAAATGCGCCTGCTGCGGCAAGGATTGCAAAGATTGCGAATGTGCCTGTTGCAAGGAAAAATGCGACGGCAAATGCAAGGACAAGAATTGCACATGTTGCAAGGGTAAGTGCGATGGCAAATGCAAGGACAAGGAGTGCAAGTGCGAGAAAGAAGAATCTGAAGAATCTGAGGATTCCTATGAAGAGGAGGATGACGAGAACGACGACGACGAATCCAGTGAAGAAATGGGTGAGATGGGGAAAATGCAAGTGATGGTCATGATGTCCTGCGAAGAAATGATGGGACCTCAGATGCATAAAATGATGATGCAGATGGCGAATCCGCTTGATAGAAAAGCAAAGGCATTCATCAAGGGAAAAGTCAAGACAATCGCCATAATGCCGTTCAGCGATTACTCTGCGACCTCACCGATGGGAACAAGTTCTAACAGGATTTGGGCTGCTCGACGAATTCACGATTACATGTCGGCTGAATTCCTCGAGATGGGAAAATTAGTAATCCCTTACGACACTATGATTTATGCATTCACTGAGATAAAGAGAACCCAGCCGGGAAAAGCAACAGAACTTAGCGGTTTGCCCTTCCTTGGACAACAGATGACCGCAATGATGATCTCTCCTGAATACCAGATGGAAGTATTGAAAGAGGTTGGAAAAGGTGGAGCGGCAATGGGGGCACCTCAGATGGGTATGATCAGTTTCACTCCTGAAGAGATAAAAGCGTTAGGGCAAAAACTCGGAGTCCAGGCTGTTTTCACAGGTGAGATAAGCGATTATGGCTCGTTGAAACATCTCAAAGCTGATGCTCGAACATTCATCCCTCCGTTCCTCGGAGTCTGGAATCCATCCGTTCTATCCATGTGTCGAATGATGGTTCACCTGTATGATACGGAAACCGGTGAATTGATATGGTCATCCCTGGAGGAAGTCAAAAGAGAGCCCAACTTCCCGTTATTTTCAAGCGAGGATATGAACTACGATCGGATAAACAAGAAACTTGCAAAACAGATAGTAGACCATTTTCGAGAGCAAATGATGCCGATGATGGAGGAGAAGGTGCCAAGCTCGGGGGGACCGGGTACAACGCGTCGAGAAAAGAATGTACATATCATCGTTAAAGAAAAATCGTAAATATAATTATTGTGATTTATACAGAGGGAAGCATCGCTTCCCTCTTTTTTTTATGATTTAATAGTTGTAAGGGCGTATGTATATCAGCCCTTGAATGAAATCCCGATGACGGAATGGAAATCATACGCGGAAGTTTTCGGCTTTTGTGTGGTGATTGCGTTTTTCGCAGGTCTCATTGCATACTCTTTTATTTTTCTCCTCGAGATTACATCGATTTACCGTATCGCGCTCAGGTGAAATTTATTTCAACATCATGGTGATTGGTTGCAAAGCGAAAACAATAAAATAGTCTGCAATGCTTTCACAGTCGATTTCGAGGACTGGTTTCAAGGCGTAGAATTGCCAATTGAGAGTTGGGGGATGTATGAAGAACGCCTTGAGAAATCCACGAATGTTCTTTTGAATGTGTTTAAAGAGAATAATGTAAGGGCGACCTTCTTTGTTCTTGGCTATAACGCCAAGCGATATCCGCATCTTCTCAGGAAAATAATCGAAGAGGGTCACAGAATCGGTTCGCATGGGGACAAGCATGAATATGTTTATAAGATGACGCCGGATGAATTCCGTGTGGATCTGCAATGTTCGCTTGACTCAATTTTCAACGCGTGTAAAGTCAAACCGGAATCATATCGAGCGCCTTTTTTTTCAATAACCAGGCGTAGTTTCTGGGCGCTTGAATGTCTCTCAGAATTCGGCATCCGCTATGATTCAAGCATTGTGCCTGTGAATTATTATAGATATGGAATACCTGATTGCCCGCCTGATATACATGCCCCTCTGACAGGTTCCTGCAGTAGCGATGGGCTTAAAGAATTTCCGATAAGCACGATAAAACTCTTCGGTAGAAGATTCCCATTAAGCGGTGGTACATATTTCAGAATCATGCCATACAGAATGGTACGGGATGGCATAAGGCATCTTAACGCACAAGGCAAGCCGATTGTCTTTTATGTGCATCCATGGGAGTTAGATCCTGAGCAACCGAGAATCGCTCTTCCATCGCGAGTGAGATTGCCTCATTATGCGAAACTAAACAGCACATTGCCGAAGCTTAAAAAATTACTGAGGGATTTCAAGTTTGCCCCGATGGAGGAGGTTATAGAACATGCCACAAACTGATACTGTCGGCGAGTACTTTCATCGAGAGGCAAGACGTTTCGATTCGATTTATGAGGATGATAAGAAGCCTTGTCAGAGAATAATCGATGCGCTTTTCAGGGGTGTCGTTCGCAGGCGATATGAATTGACGATGGAACGCATGGGGAAAATGAATGGTGAAAGAATCCTTGATGTTGGATGCGGAAGCGGACGATATTCCATATCCGCAGTACTGACGGGGGCTGGTGAAGCTATTGGAATCGATCTCGCACCTAACATGATTGCTCTTGCGGAGGAATATTCCCAAAGAGCTGGTGTTAGCGACAGGTGTAAATGGATGAAAGCGGATTTTCTCGTATCCGATGAAATCAATGGCAAGTTTGATTATATTCTCGCGATGGGATTCTTTGATTATGTTTCCAATCCCGTTGTCTTCCTGAGAAAGATGAAAGGATTGTTAAAAGGCACATTGATAGCGAGTTTTCCAAAAAGGTGGGAAGCGCGGAATTTTATTCGCAAGGCGCGTCTTTCCATTTTCGGATGCGGTGTTCGGTATTATACTTCTGGTGAAATAAAAAAGCTTTTTGCATCAGCAGGAATGAAAGAGGGGAATCTTGAAATACAGATTTTGAGTCGCGACTACCTTGTTTTTTATTCCGGGGATGACGATAAAAAAACCCGGGCGGTGAATGGGTAGCATGATTCGAATCAAGTATATTATCGCTGATGGCAACTCATTCGAGGCCATAACCCAAAGAATACATCATCTTGCATCGAGGTTGTCGAAGGAGGATTATGTCCTCTATATCGAGGAACCGGGGAACATTATTTCCGTATTCCTGAGTCCCGAGAAACCTCTTTCCAATATGCAAAAATGGCGAAAAGGTTTAAGACTGGAGAGACATCGGACATATGTATTCACACCCCCGCCAATGTTGCCATTCGGGTATATATTTCCATCCATAAATGCATTTAATCATTTCATCCAGGGATTATTTCTAAAGTATTACCTGAGGGATTTCGATGTTTCCGGGGCTACCGTGATTGTGCCGAATATATTGGGAAAGGGATGGCGTCATTTATTCAAACATGCCCCTCTTGTTTATGATTGCTGCGATGAAATCAGCGAATTCAAGATTCAGTCGCTGCGCAAGGATATTGTGAAGCGCGAGGAGATGGATTTAATGCACGCTTCGGACCTGGTCGTGGTGACTTCCCAACTCCTCTGGGAAAAGAAGCGGATATACAACAACAGCACCGAGATTATACGAAATGGATGTGATTCTGAGTTTTTTGCCAAGGTCGAGGAATACAGGGAGCTGGAGCCACCATCGGATTTGGCTTCGATAAAGAAACTTGGTCCGATTATCGGTTTTTTCGGGAATGTAGGTCCGTGGCTCGATGTGGATTTGATTGTGGGCATACTTGATAAACGCACAGACTGGCAGATTGTTTTCATAGGTCCCGTTTTCATACCAACGGACAGAATGAAACTATTCACCAATTGCCATTTCCTGGGAAAAAAACCATATTCCGAATTACCGAAATACCTTGCGCATTTCTCATGCGCGATTATTCCATTTGTCCAGAGTGAGCTCACGAAGTATGTCAATCCGATAAAGGCGTATGAGTATCTCGCAGGTGGGGTGGGCGTTGTGGGGACATCGCTTGATGAATACAACTACTTTGAAAATTTCGTTTTTCAAGCGGACACGGTTGATGGATTTGTCGGGGCTATTGAACAGATTCTACAACGCAATTACAAAGAGGAACGTGAAAAGAGAATTCAATTTGCCATGAAGAACGATTGGAAGTCAAGACTGGATCGATACATGGAATTGATTAGGGTGGCGGATGCAAAATATTGTGAGAGTCACGCAACTCGGGGAAAACCGGCATTAGATGAAAAGAAAGCAACAGTGGAATAATTGATATTCCAAACTGTGACCGCTGTAAAAACAGTAAAAGGTGTCATTCCGAAGCGAAGTTCAGAATTTGACATCATTGAAATGCGATTCATTGCTGCATTTTAGTTTGTCAAATTCTGAACGTGAAAAAAATGGGGACAGTCCCGAATAAGCTAATCTAACGAATAGAGAATATAGATAAAATGCGACTTGTAGAATGGACAAAAAAATTAAATATGTGTGGACTGTCCCCATTTTTTTCATAAACATCAGCGAACCGATTCTCGGGAAGTATTATTTTCAAATAAATCCCGGTTTATTTTATTGATGATTGCCCCATGCTTTTTCAAAAAAATCATGTATGACTTCACCTGTACCAATGTCATCACGGATATCGGTTTTTTCTTCGTGAGTCTCTGGTGATGATGTACGACAACGATATGGGGATAATAGACCACTTTTTTACCCTTCATGATTACTCTTGCGCAAAAATCAGAATCCTCGTATCCATAGAACATTCTTTCATCGAGATAACCGACTTCATCGAGAACGCTCCTTGGGAAGAACTGACAGGCACCGGCAACGAATCCGGCTTCGCGGATTTTCATCGGATTGAAATCGCGCATCCTGTGGCGTTTGAATGTAATCGATGCCTGAATCATTTCGGAATCATCGAGCCTGTTGATGAAAAGGTCGCGAGGTGTTGGAAGAGTTCTTGCGGTATCCTGAAGTTCGCCGTTTGGGTAATAGACTCTGAATCCAAGCACGCCGACTTGCGGATTTTCATCAAGGTAGCTCATCGCTTCCCTGAGTTCACCTTCGATGTATTCACAATCCGCATCGAGGATGAAAATAAATTTTCCCCTGCATTGCTGAAGAGCCTGGTTTCGAGCCGGCGCAACTCCCTTGTTTCCATTGTTCACAGTCATCCTGACCATGGGAAATTCATTTCGAATCATTTCGGCAGTGTTATCTGTTGATGCGTTATCGATGAGAATAATTTCGCTGGTCATGCTTGAAAGCGGTTCTGCAAGAGAATAGAGAAGACGTCTCAAATCATCTTTTGAGTTTCGAGCGATGATTGCAACGCTTACAAGCGGTGCGTTTTTTCCGTTTGTTGTCATTGCCATGTCCAGCTCAATTTCCTAAAAAACGTCGCGACCGTTCGAGCGAAGTCCGATGGATTTTTCAAGCGATGAATCTGTTTAAAAAAGAAAGTAGGTCGAAGGAAGAATCGTCGATTTGCCCATCGGAGCATCTCATCCATGTCCTCGCGTGAGAAATTCGGATACTCCATTACCCATTCGCGCTGTGAGTCAGTCGGGTAGTAATCTCCTTTGATGAACCACCCATTTGACTTAGCCATTTCATAGAACTCTGTTCCGGGGAACGGATTCGTCGCCCCGACCATAATACTGTCCACGCCGAGTTCTATGGCTCTTTCTATAGTATGACGAATCGATTCCTTAGTTTCAAGTGGTGACGAGCCGAGGAGAATGTTCGCTTTCACGAAGACCCTGTATTTTTTTAAAAGACGAATCGCATTTTCAATCTGATCGATTGCGATGTCTTTTCCAACATATTCGAGCACTTTGGGGTCAAATGATTCGACACCCAGATCTACAAATCTGCAATTGCTCTCGCCAAGCGCTTTTGCGATGTTTTCAGTAATCATATCCGGACGCGCAAGACATCCCCAAGCCAGCGCATGCTTCTTGAATGCTTCAGCGATAGCTATGGTTCTTTTATCGCCCCATATGAACTGGTCATCGATTATGCTCACCGCTTTGTATCCTTCTTTTGCGATGAGTTCAATCTCCTCGATTACATTTTCAGTGGAACGCATTCTCACGGGTGGCTTTTTATGCGTATTTTTTTTATACTCAATTTCTCGCGCGAAGCTAAGTGAACAGGGAACACAATAGATACATTTCGCGGTGCATCCGCGTGATGTGAGCATCACGGTCACAGGAGATACTCCAAATTTCGGAGAGAAATATTTTTTCGGATCGACAAGATAACGAGCTGGATGCGGCATTAAATCAAGGTTTTCAATGACACCTTCAAAAGGATTGTTTTGTATATCGTTGCCTTTTTTAAATGACAGGCTTGGTATTTCATTCAACATCTGGCGGTGATCAGCTTTAAGTCCGGATGAGATAAGTGTTGCGAGTTTGGGAAGTGAAAGTTCCGGTTCTCCTCGGATTACGAAACTGTTTTCATCGGGAAGATAATACGCTGGATCATCGGTTGGAGCAGGTCCAATGTAAATTATAGGAACATCAGGCTTGATTTGCCTCAGAATCGAATGTGCCGCGATATCCATATCTCGCGCGAGGAGAGTCGAGTAAACGACATATCCGATTGAATTATCCGTTTCGAGGAAATGTTTAAAATCAGATTCAGTCCATTTATCGAGGGGTGCATCGACAAGCTTTACATCGAAGCCGGTAGCTTCGAGAACAGAACCTGCATACAGTAGAAAAATATTGGGCATGGGATATAAGCCGTAGTTGCATCCGAAAATGCGCTCCACGGCTCGATGTCCTGCAGGGACAAAAGGTATAAGCAAAGTAAATCGCCCTTTCATGGCTCAAGAGTTTATTTTGACTTGCGATTCATGTCAAGGAACAAGAGAGAGTGTTTCTTGACAAAAGCAATAAAATACATAATATTTCCGTTGCTCGGTTGTTTTTAAAAACGAGTATTATTGAAAATATCGCGTTCCTTGCGGGACGGTTGCTATAAATCCACATGGTAAGGGGCAGTAACCTCGTCCCCTTCCTGATTACTAATATATTCTTACAGATGATTAGAGGTTGAGAGATGTACACACCAGAATACAAGAATTATCTTCAGAGTGAGCTCGCCTCGATAAAAGAAGCGGGACTTTTCAAAGAGGAGCGCATTATCATGGGCAAGCAGAATCCTGTTATCAAAATCAAGACGGGTCAGGAGGTTTTGAATTTCTGCGCCAATAATTATCTCGGTCTGTCGGGTCATCCGGACCTGATTAAAGCATGCCATGAGGGTCTTGAGAGTTGGGGCTACGGCATGAGTTCCGTACGATTCATTTGCGGTACTCAGGATATCCATAAAATTCTTGAAAGAAAAATCGCTGATTTTCTCGGTCTGGATGATGCGATTCTGTATTCATCATGTTTCGATGCCAACGGCGGTTTATTCGAGGCTCTATTCCCGAATCAGGAGGAATTAGCCAAGGAATATGCGATTATCTCGGAACAGCTTAATCATGCATCGATAATCGACGGTGTCCGGCTTTCAAGAGCTGAGCGATTCAGGTTCGCACATAACGATATGGGTGAGCTCGAGAAAATATTAATACAAACTCAAAACAAGAAAGCCAGGGTTATTGCTACGGACGGCGTATTCTCGATGGATGGCGATATTGCGAAGCTTGATGAAATATGCGATCTCGCGGATAAATACGGATCGCTCGTCATGATTGATGATTCGCACTCGACCGGATTCATGGGGAAGACGGGACGCGGCACGCACGAACATCGAGGAGTGATGGGTCGAGTGGATATCATCACATCGACACTCGGCAAGGCGATGGGAGGCGCCTCAGGAGGATTCACCGCCGGACGTCAGGAGATTATCGATATTCTACGCCAGCGCTCCAGACCGTATCTTTTCTCGAATACAATGCCGCCTCCGATCGTGGCGAGTGCGATAACCGTGGTCGACCTCATCTCAAGAACCACCGAACGACGAGACAAGCTCGAATGGAACACGATGTATTTCCGCGAGAAAATGACGGAGGCGGGATTCGATATAAAGCCGGGTGTGCATCCCATTGTCCCGATTATGCTTTATGACGCGAAGTTGTCGCAGGATTTCGCGAGAGACCTTCTCAATGAAGGAATCTATGTAATCGGATTCTTCTTTCCTGTCGTACCGAGAGACCAGGCGAGGATACGTGTTCAACTCAGTGCTGGTCATGAAAAGGAGCATCTGGATAGGGCTCTCGAAGCGTTCGTGAAAATAGGCAAAAAATATAACGTTTTGAAGAAGAAATAACATAATCTTCATATCAGGAAATCAAACCGGGTTAATCACCCGGTTTTTTATTCCTGAAACCATTTTGTTACAATCGAGTCATTCTATTGGATTGGTATTTTTACAGTGGAAGAGGAAGGTTGATTTTAATGTTACCAAAAAGTTTCTTTATGAGGATTTTAGTGATTATCCTGATTCTCATGCTCGTCTCGGCATGCATGTCGAGTAGAAAGCGCCTCACACCGAATGAGAGATTAACGATAAAACGGATTGCTCCATATTGCGAATGGCTTGAGGATTACAGGCGTGAGAACATGTACTATCCGGACACATGGTGGGAATTATTAGAGTGGAAGAGTGTCACCATGCCGGAGAATCCATATACGGGGAAACCGATGGTCGCGTTGTCATCAAAAGAATTTGACCCGGAGAAATCACCGGGGAATATCTATTATATGAGAGTGTTCCAGGAGGGGAATGTGATTAACAGTCAGGTAATAGTTTTCGGTGAGAAGGGCGCAATTGCCCGATGGGGTTCGGCATCACCTATTGCACCGAGGTAAACTTAATAGCGTACAGTTGTACGCCCCTGCTCAATTTCAATCACCAGCAATCATCAGCGAATATGCGTTTAAAGAAGGAATATTCCACTGAATCATCTTTTGCGAATACTATTATTTCATACGGTTGACAATCCAATGGATGAGTGACACATCCAGCACCCGGATAATGCTCTGAAAAATAAATCTCTCTCATTGGAGATTCGTAAATCATCACACGGTCGAATTTGACATATGTATCCTGAAGCTCGCGGTCGCCGAGAAACGCCGCAGCTACAGTGAACTGGTCGAAATCGATATAAGGCGGTTCAGATGAGCCTCCGGTATGTTCATCCCAAAGATTCTTCCAATCATCCCAGTTTGTAATCAACAGCTCGCGGGCATCATGGATATTAGAATACAAGCCACTTTCCACGATTGTGTACGGAAGCTGTTCATCGCAGTAGAAAAGTCGCGGTCTGAGCTTCGGATCGGGGAGCATCGAGTTTTGTTTCATTTTGACAATATGATATGCATTGGTAGCAAGATAAGGAAGTATGCATCCTTTTGAGCCATTCCATGTAGAACCCTGAATCTCGAGTTTGTGTTTCGTATTCTCGAATATGCGTTTGATTTCAATCCACTGTCCTCCACCCGCGAGTCCTGCGATTGCTATGAGCACCATATCCTCTGAGAAATCGACATAAGGAGGATCTTCAGCAGTACCTTTATGCTGGTGCCAGAATTGTTCCCATCGAGCCTGGTCGCGTATTATATCGTAGTAAGGTCCTGTTAATTCGCTCCAGAATCCTTTCTCTATTGTCTCGAACGAATAATCTCTGAGCGTGAAATTGCGAATGAAAGCGACATCGTTTTCGCCAAGATTGCCGTGAGAATCTTCAGCGTAAATTGTAATCATGCCGAAGTTGACCATCGGATCAGGGACGAAATCTATACCATAGATATTATCACCCTCAGCGTAATCGAAGTGCATGCCGTCATCGTACATTAAAGCTTCGGACGGACCTCCAATAGCAGTCAGATTGGCCCAGACCTTGAGTTCATTAATATCTCCCCGCCATGTGCTCATATGATGTGTCTGATAGTCATAGCAGGATGCAGTAACCGCCCATACGCTAATCGCTGCTGTTTTATGGCAGAACTGTTCCTCGACCATCGGCTCATCGCGTTCCCACGGACGGACGGCATCGATCCAGAAATCGATTGTCGTTACAGGAGGCGGGCAATGGAAAATGAGTTCCCGTCTGTCTTTGCCGGTTATTATTCGATGGTAGTAATCGCGATTGAAAGAGATGAACGGCATTCGTTTTATGGGAGGCGCATGGAATGGTCCCCAATAACCATAGCCATCGGAGTTGATAAGCCATCGTCCACCGGTGGAATCGAATACGAGATTAGCTCCCCAGAATGGAGTATCCACTATGTTCTCGATTTCCACAGTGGCGTACAGAAGAAGCATCTTTGAATCCCACTGATAGTTGATGAGCTTGATTGTGAAGTAAGGTGTGACATCATCCTGCGCAGTTCGATGTATGAGCTCTACATCACCGGTTTCTCTGTTGAGTGTAATCTGGTAATGGTCTTTGTCGAATAAGAGCGAATCGGATGATTCATCTGATGATGGCATGAGGGTTTTCGTCGCAGCACTGCATCCCATAAGAAGTAGCAGAATGGATATCATTGTGGTTGTTCGGATAATTATTGATGTTTTCATATTTCCTCCAGACGTTTGTTGTAATGATTATTCTAATAATAATGCAATTGCTATTTGTAATAGATTATATCGTGTATATGTATTCTCTGGCAAGTGGTAATGGAATGGGAACACTGGGATCGCGGACAGCTTGTCCGCTTCTTTCTGTTTATTACCCATGCGGACAAGCTGTCCGCGATCCCAGAAAGTGCGTATTGATTGTAAACAAAAGGGCGTCCTGTAATGGACGCCCAGTTTGTAAATATACACACAAACCTTAGTGCGTTCTATTGAAATATATATGCGGCGCGTTGGGACCATCCTTCTCTTCCCAAATCGCGTATGCTGTTCCGGTTGAACTCACAAAGAACAAATGCACATTCTCGTCGTTGTGCCCATTGCTGTTATCATCCTTGTTGATGAAGTAATCCGGCTGGAACTGAGTCCATCCATCCTCGTAATCGTAAAGCTCGAATGTGATTTGTCCTGGACCATACGTGAATGTTGTGTAAGCTACCCAGAGGTCACCCGTGGTCTGGTCGAACTCGATATCCGGATAAACCTGGTTTCCAGTACGGTCGTGGTTGAGGATAATCGGTGGATTCGGGAATGTTGGAGGATATCCAACACCTGAAAGCATGCCGATTTCCTGAGGTTCGATCTCGCCGGGGATTCCGGTAGCTGCATATGTAATATACACTTTGTTGCTTGAATCGATTGCGACATGAGCTCCTTCTGGGAATAGCTCACCGAACAGGTTAACGCGCGCCCATGGTGTATGAGTCAAACTACTTCCCCAAACCATTGAATGATAAATGGTACCCAAATCGCGGCAACACCATACGACTTGAAGGTTTCCGTTGTAATCGCAGACAGCATCAATATGAGCCTTGTCATTACCGCTGTCGGCGTGCGCTCCGGCGCAATCCTCGACTACGGTGAATTCCATTGATGCTGTGGGACTGGTTGTGATATTGGATATCTTAAAGAGCATCACATCATCTGGGACTTCGCTACCGGTTTTGGCATCAAGGTCAATCATGTCGATGTAGCAGATATTGGGATCAGTTGGATGAGCTGCAACATCAACACTCTGGACTCCCTCATCGTTGTCAGTCCATATAAAGCTGTTAGCGCATCTTATCAGGTGTATATCCGGTTGGATATCGACTCCACCCGAACCGTTTGGTTTACAAATTGTGGCTCGCAGATAGCCGTCGGGATATTCAGCGCAACTGGGCCAGAAAGCGGCTGTTGCTACAACGAGCCATCCGTTCGCGAGAACATCCAATGCACCGATATCCATATTGTTCACCCAGCAGTTGACGGGGTAGTTGAAATTCTGAGGAGCATTGAAAGTAACGCCGCCATTGGTTGATCGCTGTATAAAGAAATTCTCGACGCCACCAACTGAACCGTAATACAACACATAAACATTATTGCCGTAAACGACAAGGTTGTTCTCCATGAAATCGCGATTAACCGAAGCCCAATCGAGGTTTGGTGGAGTCACACGTACCGCGGGATCTCGCCATGGATTGTTGCCAATCATTATGGGTTTGACTGTAAGATTCTTCGTGCAGATTGTCTTGGCTGCCGGTGAGCCATTATCGGTGACTCGCATCGCAATAACTCTTGTTATCGGATTTCCGGTTGCATTGTCGATTGGTCCGGTCGCGACCGGTGAACCGTCGGTGTTCGATGCGTTAACATCAAATGTTGTTCCGTCATAATCGAAATCGTATTCATAAAGCACAATCGAGCCATCGGGATCGGATGTGCCGGAACCCGGCCAGCAATCGACGCTCTCTCCTGAGTTTATCTCATATTTGCTTAGCAGAAGCTCGCAGTTAGGTGACTGGTTGAATACGACGGTAATCTGTTTCGTGCATATCGATTTCAGCTGTGGGGTTCCATTATCGGTAACCCTCATTCCGATTGTAAAAATCTTTGGATTGGGTCCGGGATTGGTGTATGGACCTGCGGTAACAGGTGCTCCGTTCGTGTTCGAGTAATCGACATTGAATGTGACACCGTCGTAGTCTTTATCATATTCATAAAGAATAATCGCACCATCCGGGTCTTTACAGTTTGGACCCGGTGATAACACCACCGAGCCTCCGGTTGGGATTTGAAGCGGCTCTACTTTTAGGTCACACACCGGGGGTTGGTTCACCACAACTGTTATCTGTTGAGTGCAGGTTGCTTTCAACTGCGGATTGCCATTATCCGATACTCTCATGCCAATAGTGATCGTCAGTGGATTGGGACCCGGATTGAAGTAAGGTCCTGCAGTTACCGGCGCACCGGTAGTATTCGAGTAGTCAACATCGAATGTAACGCCATCATAATTTTTGTCGTATTCGTAAAGTATGATCGAGCCATCGGGGTCTTTGCAATTGGGACCGGGAGATAACTGTACAGTACCACCGCTGATAATCTGAGATGGGTTGACCTTGAGATCGCATACCGGTGCCTGATTGGAGAATATTGTCAGGATATCTGTACAGATACTCGACATCGGCGGAACGCCATCATCGGTTATTCGCAAAGCCATGGTAATCTGAACAGGATCGGGACCAAGGTACGGTGCTGGGGGAGATTCAACAGGATCGCCTGTCGTGTTCGATGCCATCGCAGTGAATTTTCCGTCATTATAGTTAAAGTCAAATTCATAAAGCACTATGTTATCGCCATCAGGATCGCTTATCCCGGTACCGGGATGAAGCCATGTTGTCTGACCTACCCAGACCTGATCAGGCTGGACATAAAAATCGCATACCGGTGGATGCTGCGGCGGTCCGGTCACGACAACATTGAATATGTTATACATGGAGGCATTCTGCGCGTTAGGGGACTTCGCCATGAACAAAGTGGGATATGTTCCGGGATACGCATGATTTGAGTTTGTTATATGAACCTCGAATATATCCGGTTGTTCGGGACTTGAAACAAGATACGGGATCTGGTTATTGAATACTCTCGTGTCAGCTCGTACCTCGGAGATGTCCCACTGATAATCATCTACACGTACGGCAAGATTCGCTTCTCCACCTTCATACGTGAGATTGCCAATTTGTTTGAATGAGTCGATTACGAATGGTTCCTTGGTGTTTTCGGGATATGACGCGGTAACGATATATTTGAGAAGCCACGATGCCCCATTCGGCCAGTTGATGAATACCTTTTGAGTATCCTTTCCGCCAGGGCCGGGAGGAAAATCGCGGAAATAAGAATCCGTCGCGAAAGCGACGAATGGATTAATTGCAGGTCCCCCAGCGGGATCGTACAGGTCGGTATAACCATCTGGATTGTTAATCTTCTTGCCGGCTAAAACCGTGAATATCAATCTCACATCATAGCCCTGAAGCGCGGTTGGATTTTCGATGGTGACATCCACTTCGACCACATTATTTATAAAACTGATTATTTTGTATCGGATGCATCCTCCGACACATCCTCCATGAAGAAGAAATCCCGTGATATCAAAATTCCACAGGTTATCTCTGTCTTCGTATGTTGTGATTGTGCCTTTTTCCGGGTTAAACTCGAGTACGCCTGCATACCAGACTTTCGAGAAGTCCTCTTTTGTCTCGGTTTCCGTTAGAGGGCTTAGCATAGGATCCGCAACCTCCGCGACTTTTGGAAGTTCTGCCGGTAATTCCGGTGTAGACGATGGTGTCTCGCTCATTTGGGGATTATTGTCGGGAGGGGGAGAAACCGGGTTTGGTGTATCCGACCCTCCTGAACATCCAACCATAAGCGCTACAAGAACGATAATCATGATGACAGGGGTTAAAAATTTCATAACCTATTGCGACCTCCGTGGCATTTGATGGAGGAAATAATTTATCAATATGGATATTTCCACAATCGTGGTCGGCAGGAACTTAATTTATTATACATTAGATTTGCAGCAAATGAAACTACTTGTATGGAAAAGTCAAATTTTGATAGATACGAGAAATTACCGTAGGTATGGTGAACATCCGAGTTACTGATGATTTTCCGCTGGGAGCGCTGAACTCCAGTTCGGCAAAGCTGGAATGCACAGTGGAAATGCCGAACTGAAGTTCAGCGCTCCCGGTGAAAAAAACGCTCCTTTCGGAGCGTTAGTTTTAACAATTATGGTGGATTTTAGATACATCAGCAATTTGATGGTAATTAATGTGTTCTATTGAAGTAGATATGCGGTGATGCTGGTCCGTTTGTCTCCTCCCAGATTGCGTATGCTGTGCCAGTCGAGCTGACGAAATACAGATGCACATTCTGGTCATCATGCTGGTTCAGGTTGTCATCCTTGTTAATCCAGTAGTTTGGTTGGAACTGAGTCCATCCATCCTCGGCATCATAAAGCTCGAATGTAATCTGACCGGGACCATAAGCGAATGTCGTGTACGCAACCCAGAGGTCATTTGTGGACTGGTCGAACTCGATGTCCGGATAAACCTGGTTACCTTCTCGATCGTGGTTCAGGATTATTGGCGGATTCGGGAAGGTTGGAGGATAACCGGAACCGATTAACATTCCGATTTCCTGCGGTTCTATCTCGCCGGGGATTCCTGTTGCGGCGTATGAAACATAAACATTGTTATGATTATCGGTTCCCACATGAGCGCCTTCCGGGTATAACTCGCCGAAAAGATTTATTTTTGTGTATTGAGTATATTCGAAAGGCCATGGGGTATTGCCATAAACCATTGAATAATAGAGAGTTCCAAGGTCACGTGAGCACCATACAACATGCAGGTTTCCATTATAATCGCATACGGCATCCATATGAGCTTTATCCTGACCGCTTTCCGCTGGAGCGCCTGTTGGCGGTGGGACAACTAAAAATTCAAGCGTTTTAGTTGGATTGGTTGTTATGTTGTAAATCTGCCAAAGCGATGTATCATCGGGACCATCGACGCCACCGACATTATCCAGATCTATACAATCGACATAACAAATGTTGGGGTCGGTTGGATGCGCTGCAACATCGACACTCTGAAATCCATCGCCATTTTGAGTTGAGAAATAACTTTGTTGCCATCTTTCAAGCAGCAAAGGAGAACCGATATCGAGTCCACCGGAGCCATTCGGTTTGCATATTGTAAATCTCACTTCTGCTTGCCCATTAGGATTACAGTTGTCTGGATAAGCGAATGAACCTACACCTACCCATCCATTTGCGAGTATATCCATAGCTATGAATTCCATGTCGATGTTGGATGTGCAATTCATGGTGTAGTTGAAATCCTGTGGTGCGTTGAATGTTACACCACCGTTTGTCGATCGCTGGATATAGAAGCTTTCCTTGCCGTTTATCGAGCCATGATATACGACATATACGTTGTTACCGAAGACGCACAGATTATTTTCCATGCGGTTTCGGTCTATCGATGCCCAATTCAGACCTGATGGTGTTACTCGAACAGCGGGATCTCGCCATGGATTCGGAGCGATCATAATCGGATTTATAATCAAATTCTTAGTGCAGATTTTTTTCGCTGGAGGAATACCGTTATCGGTAATCCTCATGGCGATTACTCTTGTGATCGGATTACCGGTAGTGTTGTCAATCGGTCCTGTAGCAACCGGTGAACCGTCTGTATTGGATGCATTAACATCAAATGTGGTCCCATCATAGTCAAAGTCGTATTCGTAGAGCACTATCTGACCATCAGGATCGATTGTACCGGGTCCGGGCCAGCAGTCGACGCTCGCGCCGGAGTTTATCTCATATAAGCTGAGCAATAATTCGCAGTTGGGTGTCTGGTTGAATACAACCGTGATTTGTTTTGTGCATATTGATTTTAATTGCGGATTCCCGTTATCCGTGACTCTCATCCCTATTGTGACCGTCAGGGGACCCGGTCCAGGGTTTGTATAAGGACCTGCGGTGATAGGGGCTCCGTTCGTGTTTGAATAATCAACGTTGAAAGTAGTGCCGTCGTAATCTTTATCATACTCGTAAAGGATGATTGCGCCATCGGGGTCTTTACAGTTTGTTCCCGGGGACAGTTGGACAGTGCCTCCTGATGGGATTTGCAATGGATCGACTTTGAGGTCGCATACGGGCGATTGGTTTACAACGACGGTGAATTGCTTTGTGCATGTTGATTTCAGTTGCGGTGTTCCGCTGTCGGATACTCTCATGCCAATAGTGATCGTCTTTGGATTGGGTCCCGGATTGATATATGGTCCTGCGGTAACCGGAGCGCCATTCGTGTTTGAGAAATCCACATCGAATGTTACGCCATCATAGTCCTTATCGTATTCGTAAAGTATGATTGAGCCATCGGGGTCTTTGCAGTTGGGACCCGGTGACAACTGAACCGTACCGCCACTCGTAATCTGCAAAGGATCTACTTTGAGGTCGCAGACAGGCGCCTTATTGCCAAAGATTGTCAGGATGTCGGTGCAGATGCTCGACATCGGGGGAACGCCGTCATCGGTTATCCTCAAAGCCATCGTCAATTGAGCAGGGTCGGGGCCGAGGTATGGCGCAGGGGGAGATTCAACCGGATCGCCAGTGGTGTTCGATGCCATCGTTGTGAATATTCCGTCATTATAGTTAAAGTCAAATTCATAAAGCGCGATATTATCGCCATCAGGATCGCTTATCCCGGTACCGGGGTGAAGCCATGTTGTCTGACCAACCCATATCTGATCAGGCTGGATATAGAAATCGCATACCGGTGGATGCTGCGGCGGTCCGGTTACCACTACATCGAATATATTGTACATCGATACATTCTGTGGATTGGGAGATTTTGCCACAAACAAAGTGGGATATGTCCCGGGATACGCATGATTCGAGTTCGTTATATGAACCTCGAATATATCCGGTTGTTCGGGACTTGAAACAAGATACGGGATCTGGTTATTGAATACTCTCGTGTCAGCTCGTACCTCGGAGATGTCCCACTGGTAATCATCTACACGTACGGCAAGATTCGCTTCTCCACCTTCATACGTGAGATTGCCAATTTGCTTGAACGAATCGATGACAAAAGGCTCCTTGGTATTTTCCGGGTATGATGCGGTAACGATGTATTTGATAGTCCATGATGAACCAGCTGGCCATTTGATGAATACTTTTTGAGTATCCTTTCCACCGGGACCGGGAGGGAAATCGCGGATATAAGAATCCGTCGCGAAAGCGACGAATGGATTGATTGCAGGTCCCCCTGGCGGGTCGTACAGGTCGATATAACCATCGGGATTGTTAATCTTCTTGCCGGCTAAGACCGTGAATATCAATCTCACATCATAGCCCTGAAGCGCGGTTGGATTTTCGATGGTGACATCCACTTCGACCACATTATCTATAAAACTGATTATTTTGTATCGGATGCATCCTCCGACACATCCTCCATGAAGAAGAAATCCCGTGATATCAAAATTCCACAGGTTGTCTCTGTCTTCGTATGTAGTGACTGTGCCCTTTTCCGGGTTAAACTCGAGTACGCCTGCATACCAGACTTTCGAGAAGTCCTCTTTTGTCTCGGTTTCCGTTAGAGGGCTTAGCATAGGATCCGCAACCTCCGCGACTTTTGGAAGTTCTGCCGGGGGTTCCGGTGTAGACGATGGTTTCTCACCTGTTTGACTGATACTGTCGGAAGGAGGAACGACGGGATTAACTCTCCCAGAGCCTCCTGAACAGCCCACAGTGAATGCCGAAAGAAAAATAATCATGAATAAAGGTGTTAAAAACCTCATGGTATATAACTACCTCCCTGATAAAATTGGGGAGAAAAATATCCATATAAATATTTCATCTTGTAAATCCCGCCTTTAATTGCAAATCAAATTATACATTATATTTGATGCGATACCAATTGCGGTTTGGAAATATCTTCGATCTAACTATTATTTGTTACCGTAAAACAATAGGTATTTCCTAATAAGAACGCATGTGGGCTGTTACCATTTTTTCTGAAGGTTCTTCGAAGAAGGGTGCAGACTTATATTATTAAGTGTGATTATGAAAAGCAGATTGTTCCTTTTTCGATATTAATTTTAGCGGGGTTTTTTCTTCGGATAAACCTCTGTTTTTTGGATTTAATCGGAGCAAGGCAAAGTCGGTACCTGTTCATTGCTCTATGAGATATCAATTCCAGGACGGCGAATTCAAATCGCCGGAGGGCATCAAAATATATGTATTTACCCGCGATGATAGGATTCCTGACATCATCCCTGACATTGATGATTTTAATCTTGTCGGGATTTCTTCTTGGATCTGACATTCTTTATCCATCTTTCATATACCGAGCGTTGTTCACCAGCTGGTTTACGGGATTCGCATTTTATGGATGGAGCGGCTACCTGATGAAGGTTTACTTCTCGGCATTGCATAAGCGGCATGTGGAAGAGATTGGAGAGACTGTTGTGGAATCAATGGAGATCCCGTTTGCTGAAATCAAGAGAATCGCGGGAAGCGAGCAAATAAGACAGATGGAAGATGAATAGCTATAAAAAATGGGGACAGCCCTAATAAGGCATAAAGATGAAATGCAACTTGTAGAACAGACAAAGAAACTGAATATGTGTGGACTGCCCCATTTTTTTCTAGAGCATAAACGTAATGATGAATGATGAATTAAAGATAGAGATACTCAAATCAACGACGGGGTGTGGTAGATCCGATGCACAGCTCGCCCTTGATGTGGCGGGCGGCGATGAGGAAAAAGCTCTCGGGTTGATTAATTTCGTCCGCCCTCGTTATCTTATAGTCAAGGTTCATTTCAGCGGAAGCGGTGTTCGAAGTCTCGAAGGACTCATTCTTGTTATCCTCCATGACGGCAGCGATATGCCGGTTTATACAACTGCTGTTGTTGTCAATTATTCCGAGGAGGCTATTTATATCGAACCGGGAGCGGGTCTTGTTTATTGGCAGCAGCTGATCGCATCAAACCGTCGAGAACAAAGCCGCTACAATATCGAAAGCTCTCTTGAGACAAAGGAATATATCGAGCGCGAGATACTTCCTGAAACCGGCTTTACACTATGGACAACAGCACGCGAAATCAAGGAGCTTAAATCTAGTAATCTCCCAGAGAAAGAAAAAGACAAGAAAATTGCTGAGTATGACAGGCTTGCAAAGGAGTCAATGAGCAATCTTCTGGAAGGGCATTTCAAACTCAATCTCAGAATGGATCTCGAGCTTGAATTAATCACCGAGATGCAGTTCGTGGAGGTTTCAAAAGGACTCGGTTTGATGAGTACTCCTGAACCCGGGGTTGATGAGAGTATCAAGCAGCTTGAGAGCCAGGTTGAATCCAAGAAGAATGTGACAATTGTGCTTCAAGGACAGGCAGTGCTGGACTCATCCGGCGGTATTTTCGTGAAGGACCTTCAGATTGGGGATAGAATCGCGGTGGATATAATTGAACGATCGCCTGTCGCCGACCATCTGGGTAAGCTGCTCGGATTGAGGAAAGGGCATTATTGGCTCCATACGTGGGGATTTATCAAAAAATTCAAAACTGCCGAATCGGGAAAACGTCAGATGATTATTGAAATAGCGCGAAGAATTTATATTGAGGCTCTCGAGCTTGATGAGGAAAGGGTCAAATGTGAAAGGAAATACCATGATGCAAAACATAGTGAACAAGTGCTTGAATCCCCATCAGCGGTTCCGGGTTATCTTATGATTGCCGGTATCGCCTTGATTTTCACTTTCATAATCAAAATTCTCCTCGTGATAACGAATAGATAATCAGTATCCTGAATTACAGCTTGTTAATGCTTTGTTATTTTTTTAGAATTGAGAAGGAAATGTTGATTGCGGGAAGAGCTTTTAAGTCTTGCTGGAGGTGTATCCATGCGATTACTGAAAATTATGTTTCCAATGATTCTAATCTGTTTTAGTTGCACTCTATTTTCGATGTGCAATAACGGAGGTACGCCTGTCGGACCGGGTGACGGGGGTAACGGAGGAGACGGACAGAATAATCCTCCTCAGGCATTGATGAGCATAACCCCGGTTGAAAGGGCGTATACTCAAAGTCAGGGTGTCACTTTTGACGCTTCGGGTTCGATTGATCCTGATGCTAATATCGCGGCATATGAGTGGGATTTTCATTATGACGACACTGTGTTTAATACCGATATGACAGGACCGACACTCACTTATAGTTTGCCGTCATTCGGTTCAGTTGTCGCGGCATTGAGAGTGACCGATAGTGGTACTCCTCCACTATCAAATTTGATTCGAAAACGCTTGAACGTGAAACCATCAGGGGAAATCACGAACGTTACAAAAGGGGCGATCGATAACATCATGATTAGAAGAGCTGTCGAAAGCGGAGGAGATTTTTACATTCTTTATACCGGTGAGAGTGGTGCTTATGTTCAGAGAAGTTCCGATGGCGGTGTAGCATGGAGTGTACCGATATTAATCTCTTCAACCCCGGAAGATAGAGGTCCATTGGGAATCTGGATGGATTCAGCGCCTTTTGGGATTGTCCTTGCCTGGATGTCATCTGACGGAACGATTGTCAAATACGCAAATGGCAAGTCGGACGGTGATTCAATCTCCATTGGCTACCCGGCAACACTTGAAACTTTTTCACCGGTAATCATGCATCCGCCAGTTTTATATTCAATCGCATGCACACCCACTGGAGATTTGGCTTATATGTTGTATATGACACCCGATGCCTATGAGTTGAAGCTGATACAGGCGAAACTCGATGCATCCGGTGCTGTGACAGAAAATAATACCTTCACTGTGGCTCTCGATAATGATGACAGGCGGAAATTCTCAGGAGCGAATATCGCTTGTGGACCGACAGGAAGAGGATTTTTGGCTTACATCTGGAAATCTCTCGGGTATGACAACGCGGATGAGGTATATATGTATTATTTCACGCCGCCTGTCGGAACACTCGAAGGTCCTGTGCGAGTTGATGTAGGACTGACGGGATTTATCTTCGACCACGACCCGTATGTGATTGTGAACAATGATGATGAACCGATTGTTTATATGCGTACGACCGGGGTTTACCAGGGCGGACGTGATATCGCGTTATGCATAAGCGATGGCAATCCACCAGTCTTTAGAACTGCCATTCGAGGTAATAACACAATCGGAGAAGATAAACTCGCTGCACAGAGTTCACCGTGCGCGGTTTTCGATCGTGGGCACGACCATCTCTGGCTTGCTTTCGAGGATTTCCGTGATAATAAGACTATTTCGCAGGTTTACCTTGCGATGTTCGATAACCAGTACTCGACGATACTCCCGGATTTCGACATCTCGGATGATCCTGCGTTTATCTACAGCGACGTTAATCCGCAGATTTGCTTCTCGCATGTTGGACAATGGGGGAAATCGCTTGTTGTACTGTGGGAGCGAAATGGAACCGATATTGTCGCTTATCATGCGGAATATTAGGCGGCGAGCAATAGACATGGAGTGAAAAATGTGTTATATATATTTTTAGTCAAGTCTGTGAATAAATGAAGAAAAACAGTGGTCCCTCTTATAGGCACCTCCCTTCCCGGGAGGTGCATTTTTTTTAACAAGCTTTCGTTTAGTGATATTCGGTAGTTAAACAATAACCCGAATAGTGGATATCCCTGGGATTGTTGAAAAACACCCTTTGGAGCGCGTGCGTCCCGCTCGCATTATTACTGGGATTTACAAGTATGCGAGCGGGACGCACGCGCTCCAAAAGGCGTTTCAATCTTCAATGCTTTTTCAACAGTCCCATGCCTGTCTGGATTGTTTCTTCAATATCCTTTTTGTAACGGTCTCACATTAGAAAAATCGAATTTGTTATTAAAGATACTAATAATGGCTAATGATTTTACTCATTTTATGTGCATGGGAACGGAAAATTTGATAGAATCAAAATTGAATATATTTGAAAATGATTCAGATTCGCCAGGGATTGAGGAGGTATGGAAACTTCGGAGGGTGTGTTATATGAACATAGCGATTGACGTGGTTGATGATATATGCATCATCAGACCTCAAACTGACATTGACAGCTTCAATGTCGCTTTCCTCAAGGAAAAACTCAAGGAACAGGTGGAGACAGGTCATTATCATATCATCATGGATTTGGAGAAAGTTCGGTTTATGGATTCAGCGGCACTCGGGATTTTAGTTAGCGGCATGAAGACCTGCATGGAGTATGCTGGCGAGCTGGGAATTATCAACCCTTCAAAAAACGTTGAAAATCTCTTTAAGATTACACATCTCGATACAATTTTTAAAGTCTACCCGAACCAGGATGAAGCTGTGGCTACCCTCAGGAAGGCTGTGCATAATAATTGACGAGCCTGAGTATGCGTTACAACCTTATTACCTATCTTGTTCTCCTTGTTCTTATATCCGGGATTGTTTCATGTTCCTCCGGCGAAAAAGGTTCCGATGGAAAAAAATCAGAATCCCGGAAGACTGAGACACCAGCGGTTACTCCGGAATCCACATCTGAAAATAAAGCAAGCATAGAAGAGCTTGAAAAACGTTTTCTTGATAATCCGGCAAGTTATACATCCGCTTCCGATCTGGTATCTGAATATAAAAGGCAAAACATGCCGGATAAAGCCATAGAAACATGGGATAGATTCATCAAAAGCGCGATTGGTCCCGATGTCGAACGAGCACGAATCGACAGAGCGATTTTACTTGTTGAAATCGGCAAGAAGGAAGATGCTTATAATGAATTATTGAAGCTCGCTGAGGATGAGAATGGCAAAATGCGCAGCGAAGCTTATTTCCAACTCGGGAATCTCATAGCGACGGGCAAAATAGAAGTCCCGGAGGGAGACAAGACGGAAATCGCGATTGGTTATTTCAAAAAGGCTCTTGATCTTGGTCAGACAGACCCTCTTGTTTATCGACGGCTTGCCGACCTTGAGTATTCAAAAAAGAATCTCGACCAGGCGAGGGAATATCTCGCGATATACCTTGTTGTGTCCCCGAATGACGGGGAGAGCTGGATGGATCTTGGTAATTGGTCAAAAGAAGCTGGAGATTACACTCGGGCTCGCGAATATTACAAAAGGGCACTTGAGAATGAACGGGAAGAGATACGGAAAAAGGCTGAGCGAGCTATTCGAGAGCTTCCTCAAAGTTAATACCTTTACGTTGATTGTTTTGGATTATATAATTAATGTTTTGTGGAAGTTGACGGGGCGTAGCGCAGTTCGGTTTAGCGCGCCTGCTTTGGGAGCAGGAGGTCGTCAGTTCAAATCTGACCGCCCCGAGATTATTTAATATAAGGTCGTGATTTGTCACAGTAATCGACCTGTAATACAATTTAGCACCCTGCGGACACAGGGATAACTTCATCGTGAGTGAATGAATAATGCCGGAATTCAACCTGGATGAGGCCCTGAAAAAATGCGTTAACAACGGCGCGACTGACCTGCATATTCGAGCCAACGAATATCCTATTTTCAGGTTGCATGGTCGCTTGATTAGAGATACGACCTATCCCGTCTTTACTCCCGATTCCACCAAGTACTGGGGCATGAGTATCCTGAGCGACTACCATAAGAATATCCTTGAGGAAAACGGCGATGTCGATCTCGCTTATGCTCTCGAAGGATACGGTCGTTTCAGGGTCAATGTGTTTTATGAAAGAGAAGCAATAGCAATTGCTTTCAGGCACATTCCGGAGGAGATTCCGGATATTGACAAACTTGGAATCCCATGGGTATCGAAAGAATTGTGTCTCAAGCCGAGAGGGCTCGTACTGGTGACTGGACCTACCGGTTCGGGTAAATCAACGACTCTCGCCTCGATGATTAACTTCGTAAATGAAAACAAAGATACAAACATCATTACGATCGAAGACCCTATCGAGTATAAACACAAAAATAATAAAGCGATAATCAGCCAGCGCGAGGTAGGTTCGGATACGGTCTCGTTCCAGAGAGCACTTCGAAGCGCTTTACGACAAGACCCGGATGTTATCCTCCTTGGCGAGATGCGCGACCTGGAAACTATTTCGACATCGTTAACCGCAGCGGAAACCGGTCACCTCGTTTTTGCCACTCTGCACACCCAAAGCGCAGCGAGCTCAATCGACCGGGTAATCGACGTTTTCCCTCCAGCTCAGCAGGCGCAGATTCGACTCCAGCTTTCAAATGTGCTGCAAGGCATTCTTTCGCAAGCGCTGCTTCCCAGGACTCCTCAGGCGGGAGGCGGACGAGTTGTCGCTGTCGAGTGCCTTGTCGCGACTCATGGCGTTCGAAATATGATTCGGGAGTCGAAAACTCACCAGATTGCGACCGCTCTCGAAGCCGGTGTAAAACAGGGAATGCAGACTCTCGATATGGCGCTGAAAACGCTCGTGAAGAATGACCAGATCAGTCTTGAGACAGCGCTTTCAGTGTGCCAGAATCCTGAGGATTTCCGCGCCCTCGTCTCAGCAAGATAATAATCTACGCAAACTTATCCAATATGAAAAAATGGGGACAGTCCCTGCAAATTGGTTATTGTTGCTTGTCGTTTTGAATGGGTGGATAAGTAAGAATCAACATGAAGTCGTCATCGTGGACTGTCTCCATTTTTCATTTTTTGCTTTACATATTAGGAGGAGCGGTTGATGGCTGCCCCAGCGTTATCTCTCGTTCGTATTTTTTGTTTTTCTTGTCCTGGTAATATCGTGCAACGAGAAATCGCGATTCGCCTGTGTGAGCTCCCATCGGATTATTAAAAACATATATGAGAACGCGATTTTCATCGAGATAAATTTTTGTAAAGAATTGCATCAGACCGACCAGCTCATCTCTTGTCACATTTTTTTTCACTGCTATTACACGATAAACATCATACTCAGTTGGACTGTCTCCAGGCATGATATAGCTGAGATCATCGATTTTAAGAGGGGGGCTTTTCAGACTGTGAATAATCACTGCGGCGACTATGATGACCACAATCACCCCGACAATCCAATACCAGATTGGAATCTTCTTCTTCTGTCTTTTTCGTCTTAATTTCATTTTTTAATAATCAATACCGCTATAGATGATATCGGCACATGGAACTCGGTTTCAGGCTCATGAGGATTTGATGCTCTTGGCTGACCGAACCATAACATAGTTTGACTCAGTGACGAGAAACCATAGAACCTTACGCCCTCGGGGAGATCCTCTCCAGTAACGAGTTTTACAATAGCTGGTTTATCAAGGTAGTCGTCAAGCATTTTGACATTCTCCTTCATATGCGTTTATGCTAACCTGAAATCATACATAAATTTTAGAATTCTCGCATCGTGCAATGGATTTCTATTAAAACACAAGTTTGACATAGAAAATTCGGGACTGTCCTCATTTTTTCAACCGTAATAATTTACATGTTATCAGGGGCTTCGATTCCCATCAACGAAAGCCCTTTCGCTAATACAATTCTTGTGCTTTCGACCAGTGCCATGCGCGTTGCCTGTATGCTTTCATCGGATTCCTGTATCACCGGGCACCTGTGGTAGAAATCGCTGAACAGTTGCGCGAGTTCGAAAACATAGGTGGCGAGAGGAAGAGGCTTGGCTTCGTCAGCGCATCGTTGCACAATCGATGGAAATTCAGCAATTTTTTTAACCAGCTCGATTTCCGGTTCATTTAGTTCTTTCTGGCATATCAAGTCGGGATTATATTTGCCGCCTTTTTCGAGAATTTTCGATGCTCTTGCGTGAGCGTACTGGATATATGGAGCCGTTCTACCGTTGTAATCGAGAGCCTCATCCCAATCGAAAACCATCTCTTTATCGGAATCGATTTTTACCATGTTGTATTTCATGGCACCCATAGCCACGATTTTCGAGATGGTTCTCCATGTCTCTTCACCGGCTTCAGGCTGCTTCAACTGCACTATTTTTCGAGCTCGCAGACACAATTCGTTTCGCAGGTCGGTGTAGTATATTATGTTGCCGAGCCTTGAGGACATCCTGCCTTCCGAAAGGCTGACCCGTCCATATGCGAGATGAACGCAATTTTTCGCCTGTTCGAATCCTATCAACTCGAGTGTCTTGAAAAGCTGCTTGAAATAAAAGCTCTGACCGACATCAACGAGATATATAGAGCGATCGATTCCGAATTCCCTGAATTTTTTTATTGCAAGTGCAAGATCTTTTGTCGCGTATAGCGATGTCCCATCGCTTCGCAGGATGATAAAAGTTTTGTACGTTTCTTTTTCAAGACCGAGTTTCTCATCGATTTTTACAACTGCGGCGCCCTCATCGATTTCGGCTATGCCTTGTTCGATAAGTTTTTTAACCAGTTCCTTGCCAGGACCTTCCTCCTCGCTTTCATAAAATACATGGTCGAATTTGGCGCCGAGTTCGCGATATATGGATTCGAAATGGGTGAGGCTCCAGTCGCGAGTCTTTTTCCAAAGCTCGATTAATTCGGGATCACTTGCCTCCCAGTGAGACCATACCTCGAGAACCTCATCTACATAACCCCATATTGGACCGGATTCATCAAAGTGCTTGAGCTTCTCGCGAATATCCGCAACATGAGTCGCTGAGACAATCCCGTTCTGAAGCAGCTCGTGCAGCTCATGACGGATCCTCGCTATCGTTTTCACCATGTTCTGTGAATATGTTTTTTTATCAAGGTTCGGTGTGAGAAGGATATTCTCCTCGCGCATGTATTCGAGAATTCGTTTAGAAATGATGTTGATAGCGGCGTTTGATGGTTTCTGGAAAAATTCTCTCAACCAGTCGGTTGCTTCTTCGCGCATCTTCTCTGAGGCGGAATGCTTGCTCTCCGCGAACGCGTAAACATCGCCAAGCCACCTGCCTCGTCCGGATGGCGGCTCCATCCCCTTGTAAAAACGATTGTAACCCCACAGGCACTTGATTACATGGGTGCCGATATCGCCGATATAATTTGCTGCGAGAGTTTCATAACCGGCGAAACGAAGGATACTGACAAGACTTATACCGAGGCAGATGTTTCTGAGGTGTCCGATGTGAATATCCTTATGAGTATTTGGTTGTGAGTATTCAACCATGACTTTGATTGATTTCGACTCACCTCGTCCGAAATTTTCCCTTTTCGACAAAATCTCGGCGATTACGCCTTTCGCCGCTACGTTAGGTTTGAAATAGAAGTTAACATAACCCTTTTCCAACTCAACGCGTTCAATTCCGGCAATTGTCGATATCTTTGTTTTTATTTCATCGAGAAGTTCATTCGATAAACGGTCTCTATCGATCGATGGTTCCTGCTCTTTTATTTTACTTAGAAGAGCGAACAGAAAACTCGCAGCAAGTCCCCATGTTCCATGGAACGGAATAGACCTGAAAGAAATGTCAATCTCAGGGAGTTGTCTGTCTCGTATAACATCTTTGATTTTTTCTTTCAGCTCGTATTCGATCATGGCAATACTTGTAAGTACTACTTTCTTACCTGATGGTCGAACCAGGATTGGTTGATGATATTAATCTTGTCCGAATATAAATTAAAAATTCAATAATAAATCCAATCCTATTGAAACTCAAGACATTGCAATTCCCTGTTTCCGATATGAAATGCTGTGGCTCTATTAAATCCGAATAGCGAAAAATCATCATATCGATAAGAGATTAATATGCGAAGCGGATATGCGGTTTATGGCACAAAAAAGTAACCATGGCTTAAGGCGCGGTAATCAAAGCCTTTCCTTTTTGATTATCGTCACGGTTTATTTCCTTCTTTTTTTCAGCTGGGTAGTGTATTTCAGTTCGCTCGAAGGGCAGATAACAAAGCTTGTCCTTCGAAACGACATTGAGCACCAGGTGAATAACTCCAGGATACTTGCGAAGTATGGGAAAACGCGACTTCAGGAGATGCATCCAAGGGATACTGGTTCGGAAGCTGAGCTTATCGATGATTTGAAGTCGATCGTAAAGGATCTTAACCGGTTGAAAAAAAATGACGAAGAAGCGGTTATCCTCGTTGATTCCGTTGGTAATGTTATTGCAATTCCAGATGAGATAGATCCGAAATTTCAACGCGTCATAGAGAATTGCCAGTTAAAAGTTTTTGGCAAATATTCTCATTATGGTCTTGACGGGTCGCAGGTAATGGAAGCTTCCTTAACTGATTCGCGCTATGGAAAGATAATACTCGCTCTTACTCCTCTTGGTGTCAGCGACTACTGGGTGGGGTTGTTATGGGATAGGGGGAATCTCATTTCCGATGCGACAAGGCTTGAACATGCTCTTCTCGGAAGTCTTATGCTGACTTTCATAGTGATTATCGTGTTGTTCATGCTCCTGGTGCGTCTAATCATGAGCCCGTTGAAAATACTTGTCACTGCGGCTCAGAGAATCGGACAAGGCGACCTTAAAACGAGAGTTGACATCAATTCCAGCAATGAGGTTGGGATTCTCGCAAAAGCTTTTAACATTATGGTGGAGGATCTGGAAGCAAAATATGGAGAAAGCGAGCAGTACTTAAAACGTCTTAAACTGATGCACGATGATGCCCAGAGGACATTGGAAATAGTGGCGAAACGGAACAGGGAGCTTGCAATGATAAATTCGCTTTCGCTTGAAAGCGGCAAGCGCTTCAGTTTCAATGAGAATCTTGAATATCTTATAAACAAGCTGGTACAAGATTTTGATATGCTTTTCGCGGAGTCGTATACATGGGACGACAGGCGAAAAGAATGGTTGCTTGGAATATCATCGCGACCTGTCCTATGGGAATATGAAAATGATGAGGTTTTCAATATTCTTCTGACTAAAGCATCCAGGACAGGGAAAGTTGTTATTACATCGGGAAGGAATTATTTCCATCAGGTTGATAAAGAGGAGACACCCGGAGAGCTGATTATTATTCCTCTTGTAACAGGCTCTGATGAACATGTATTAGTGCTTATCGCATCCAAGGTCGAAGAGTCCTTCGCGGGGAGAGACATTGTATTCTTCACGAACCTTTTACGCCATGAGGGTGTTATCCTGCACAACGCGCAATTGTATGAAGCAAGCCTTAAACAAAGCGAGATACTCGAAAAGATAAACTCCATAGGTCAAACGATAATCAGCGAATTGGATCTTGAGAAACTGGTTCCGAGGGTGTTGCGTGAGCTGAAAAGCCTGCTTACGGTGGACAGGGTAACAATCGTTTATAAAAATTTGCACGATGAGAATCTTATCGGGTACACAATCGATGAGGAATGGGAGTTAAAGCGATTCGACAGGTTCATGGATGACAGATGGTGCACTGAAACATTGGCTTCGTACGATTACATGCTTGATCAGGTTGGCAGTTCTGCACCTGACTGGGTATGGAACCTTTATGGCGAGGATTATCGCTCATTCCTTGGCATGCGATTAACTGATCGGGAGAAAGACGGATTACTTGCCTTATATGCTGGTGAAACGAGATTTTTCACAAATGAAGATGTTCAGTTCATTAAAACATTCGCTAATTACCTTACAAGCGCTTTTGCCAATGCCAAGCTGTTCAGCGAGATAAATGAGCGTGAACAGACCAGAACGGAACAGCTCGAGGTGGCGAGAAAGCTCCAATCCGACATAATACCTTATCAATACGAACAGGGTCGGCTTGAGTTTGAATGTTCATTACAGCCTGCTATGGAGCTGGCGGGGGATTTCTTCGACGTGTTCTCGCTGGGTCCGAAATCGGTCGGCGTTGTTATAGGGGATGTGGCGACCAAAGGGATAGCCGCATCGCTCATGACATTTTCTCTTCTAAGCATGTTCAGGAACGCGGCGAAAACGCTTACTCCTCCCAACAAAGTAATGGCTCTTGTCAACCAGGGACTCATGACCCAGCTCAAGGAGAAAAGCTGGTTCGCGACAGCTTTTTATGCGCGTATCCACACTGATGATCTTACAATGACTTATGCCAAGGCCGGTCATGTCCTTCCTATCCTGTTCAAGCACGAGACAGGTGAGACTATCCCGTTGGATGTTGATGGTGTACCGCTGGGCATTCTCGAGGATGGAAGATTCCAGACAGGGCAATTAAAACTGGAGGAGAAAGACAGGCTGGTTCTTTATACTGATGGTGTGACCGAGATGAAAGTGGATGATATGAAGCTTTTTGGCCTGGATGGTCTTATGAAGGTGGTCTCGGAAAATGGACGGAAGCCTATCAGGGAATTGAAAGATGAGATTTTCACAGCCCTCGACAAGGCAAGCAATACAAAGGCCAAGCGTGATGATGTGCTTGTGGCTGTATTGGGAATCAAGACAGATCCGTGGATATCGAGAACCTGTGGATATAACGACATGCAGGATTTAATCGCTGATGTCATGGAGCGCATGAAACAGTATGAGCTTCCTAAACATGCCTTCTTCGCGATACGCCTTTCGCTTAACGAGGCTCTTACAAACGCATATAAGCATGGCAACAGCGGTGACCCGTATAAAAATATATTCGTGAGCTATTTAGTCACCGATGACTCATTCAGTTTGAAAGTTCGTGATGAGGGACAGGGTTTCGATTATGAAGCGTTGCCTGATCCTACAGTCGAGGAAAACCTGTTGCTGCCTCATGGGCGAGGAATTTTCCTGATGCGTTCATTCATGGATGAGGTTGAATTCAATGACGCTGGTAACACAATCCAGCTTACGAAATATGTTAATTTCAAATTAAGAGATTTAGAGCAGAAATCATCTGATTCGGAAATTTCCCTGGAGCCTCTTGCAATAAAATAAAAAAGCGCTCCTGAGGAGCGCTTTAATTGTATCTCAAAGAGAAAGAATTTTACCTTACCAGGTTCACAGCTTCAGCAAGGATCGCATCCTGCGTTGTTATGACCCTTGCGTTTGCCTGGAATCCTCGTTGCGAAATTATCATATCGGTAAATTCGCTTGCAAGGTCAACATTGGACTGTTCGAGAGCGCCAGGTACCAGTCGACCGGCACCACCGACAAGCGGAACCGAAATAATCGGAACTCCCGAGTTAGCTGACGGTTTAAATGTATTATTGCCGGCTCGTTCAAGTCCTTCCGGATTGTTGAAATTAGCAAGTGCTATCATTGCAAGTTGACGAATTTGACCATTAGAGAAACTCCCGCTCAGAACACCATTGGGATCGAATGCGATTGTCTGAAGAACGCCGCTTGTGTATCCATCCTGGTATTCAGCACGGGTTGTCGATGTTGTTCCGAATTGAGTGATACCTTGAAGTGAATCGCCATGGCCATCGTATATGAGATCCATTTCGAGATCATCAGCACCCATAGGTGAAAAAGTAATAGGACTGGATGGATTCGGACTGATGATTATGCCATTGTAATCGAATGATAATTCACCCTCGGAATTTGTCAGGGTAAGATTCGGTTCCTCCGGTAAATCCGCTGACCATTCCCATGTGTTCTCACCGGTATGCCTGAAAGTGACAGTTAAAAGGTGAGTTGCACCAAGCGAGTCATTGACATTGATACTTGTAGTGTGCTCGAAAGCATCGTATGTTGTCACGACTGCCTGTCCGGGAGTAAGAGTATCGGCTGTTAATGTAACACCGGGGATTAACGGTCGAGCAGGATTATCGCCGAGGATTTCATAACTTAGATCCTCAAGGGTTGACTCAACGCCATATGGTGTTGTATGCGCGAAAGTCCTTGTCCACTGTACTGTTTCATCATCGGAGGTGAAAGTATTGGAGACCATTGCATCGGTCCCGTTATCGACTACATAAGCCTGGGGGTTGCCACCGGGAGGTGCGGGGAACGGGTTGTCGGTATAGATACCTATAGTATCGAGACCTGTAACACCTGTTGCACCGGCATCCTCAACGACGATTATGTTCGATTTACCGGCAAGGTTGTGAGTAAGTGTGATAGTACCGTTTGCATTTGCGGTTGCTGTGATATTCAATCCAGTGGTGGCATTGATGGCATCTACAATTACCTGAGCGTTCTCGGCAGAGGTGTTCGATGGATCTGTGGCACCGAATGTGATTGAGTAATCGTTGACGATGATTGTGTCACCTGCGAGAGCGCCTGCGGTAACCGGGATTGTGGTTGTTGCTGTTGCTCGTGTTGCATCGGTTATGGAGATTTCATGCTTACCGGCAAGGCTTCCTGATGCTTCCGGTGCTGATACCGATCCGGCGGTCAAGCCGATTGTCGCAAGAAATCCCGGTGTGGTAGTGTCACCCTCGATGATTACATCGTTTATGTCCCCACCAAAAAGGGATTGAACAACCAGGTTAGCGTTTTCACCGACATACGCGTAAACAGTTGTGGACTGCTCATTGATTGCATCCGCTATGAACTGAGCATTGGCATTAGCATCGCCCCATGTCCATCCGGCGGGCCAGGCAAATGTGATTTCCTGTCCGTTGATAACAAGGTCGTCATTACCAGCTACAGAATCGGCAAGCGGTGTGCCGGAACCATCATCGACGGCGGTTCCAACAGCCGCAGCGATTGGCAGCATAGTGCCGGCGGCAAGAGTGAATCCGGTGGATCCTGCCGAGGTTAATCGCGCTGTGCCATAGATATTGCTTCCAGCATCAAGGTTGGATTTGAATCGTACTTCGGTTGTTGCTCTCGCCGGGAGTTTCTGACCGAAGTTGATGCGGATATCATCGATGCTGGAGTTGGTATCGATGGACAAGCCATCGGGAACAAGCCTCGAATAGCCCTGAACCCGCAAACCATCAACAGTCAGAAGCGTGCCATTGTAATCGAGATTGAAGTTACCGGTTCGCGTGTAGGATGTTCCATTTTCACCTTGCACGATGAAGAATCCATCGCCATCGATTGCAAGGTCGCGGGGATTTCCCGTATTCTGGATTGAGCCTTGTCCCATAATTGTGTCAATCGATGCGAGCTTGACACCGAGACCGATTTGCATCGGATTGATTCCTCCTCGTTCACCCTGTGGTGACGCTCCCGCTTTCAGGATCTGGTTTAGAAGATCGGAGAATGTGACGCGGGATGTTTTGAAACCAAAGGTGTTGATATTCGCTATGTTGTTCGCGATGACGTCAAGCCGGGTCTGGTTGGCTTTCAGACCGCTGACTGCCGCGAAAAATGCGCTTCCTGACATAAAGAATTAACCTCCTTGATTTGGTTATTCCTTTTGTAATAGTAAAAATTCTTTTTGTTCCGGCATCCTTGATTCACTTTATTGCGTCATCCCATCATTGGATCAGACAGGATGCCGGGTTACATTTTCAGGAGGGGACTCTCCTCATGGAGGTCCGAATCCCCATCCGATTAAATCATCGCGCGAGTACTGCACTGTCGATATTGGTTACAACACGCTCCTTGAGGTTATCCTCATCGATAGCGGTAATAACCGTGCGATTCTTAATGCTGACTACGAAAGCGGCTTTCTCATGCAGGATTAACGCATCGCGAGAACCTTTCGATTCCGCGAGGTCAACAGCCCGACACAATTCATCGAGATCTGTTTCGTCAAGCTCGATACCACGCATCGCGAGACGTTTTTCCGCATGGGATGAAAATTTCAGCTCCGACGAATCAAGTTTCTCGGCAAGGATCGATTTAAAGTCCTGTCCCTTTTCAATTGAATGGCTCTTGATATTTGAGCCTTGAGAGACTTTCTCAACCCTTGCGGCATTAATCTGTTCCGGTGTTAGATGATGAATCATTTCATCCTCCTTGTGTTACTCAAGGTTTTCACCCACGCGAAAAACTGCCTGAATGGGCACTTCATAACCGGACGACAATTTCAAAATCGGAATGTTGTTAAGCAGTATCACTTCTTCCACTTTCCCCTCAACGATTCCGGTATTGCTATCATCGCTGTACACGGCTTGAACCTCTTTGCCAATCATCGATGAAGCCTGCGTGAGAGCCTGGAACGAAAGAAAATCGTTGAAACTGTCGTTAAGGTTCATAGATTGCTCGAGCTCATTAAACTGTGCGACCTGCCCCATGAAATTCTCGCTTGACATCGGATCAAGCGGGTCCTGGAAACTGAGTTGCATGACTAATAATTTGAGGAATGTGGTCTTATCGACCTGGCTTGATGGAGTGGCGACAGGTGCATCGCTCATGATGTTCGAATTGGCGATTATCGGATCTGTGTAAATCATTGTCTCTTGCTCCTTTCTTTGTTTGATTACACATGACGACTTTACGAACTGCAACGATTAAACGACGATGTCCAAAACCTGATGTTCCCTTGGATTATCGGGTTTTGATGACGCAAACTCCGACTCGATCTCTTCAATGAGATCTTCATCACGTAAGATAAACTGCGACTGCTCAGGAGATTCCTGTCTATTTCCGCCATAATGAGTTCCGTGAGAATTTGTAAACGAGCCAATCTGCTCATGCTGATTCTGATTTGGCATGGTATGGCTGATTTCGAATTTCCTGAGATGTAATCCGTTATTTTCAAGAGCCTGCCTGATTTCATCACCCCGTTGAGTAATCAGCTCTTTTGCGAATATAGTGCGAGTGATCAGTTTTACATCAAGACCATTCTCGGAGCGTGAAATCTCGATTTCGAGCGGACCAAGTCTCGGAGGTTTTAGCTGAACTCGAAGGGTCGTAAGATTCTTATCGATGTTATCAGCTGATTCCAATCGCTTGATATCCGATGCAATTCTTGATGGGATATCATCGAGAACATGCATCGGTTTGCTGGATTCGATTACTCCCTCGCTCATTTTTCCCATCTGCGAAACCCCTGCTATTGCATTCGTTCCATCCTTTAAAGACTCTTGCGATTCCATTTGCGATGACGATTTAACAGGGGTCATAAAACGGGTTGACTTTGCGATTGGCATGACCTGTTGTAAATCGACTGGTTTGTACAATTCATTTCCCTTGACCGGTTTTGCAGGTGCGTTGGTGTAATCAACATGCGATTTGGAATCAGCGCTTTTGGGTGTTCGAGCGAGTACTTCAGCTTTGATTTTTGCATTGAGTTTCGGTTTCGAGTCGGAATCGGGTGGTTCGCTTTCACTGGAGCTTATCGGAACATTATTCTGCGCCGATGTTTTTATCGAGGATTGGATAATCTCGATTTTTGCGTCGATTTCAGGAATAACAGAACCGTTTTGCAGAATTGGCTTTTCAAGTATCACGCTTGATTTGATGGGAACGGATTCAGGTGGCATCCTGTCGGGCTTTATGTCGGTATTGACAGGTTGCGCAACTGGTGGATTCGTAAACCTTTCAGGAAAGCGGAATCCGTCGCGAGTCAACTCATTAACCGGTTTCCGGAAAACATTGTTCAACCAGTCAACGGGACGCGATTGAGTACGAAAAACCTCTCTTTGGATTTCCTGTTTTGCGGCTTCCTCTAAGTTCAGGGGTGTTTTCCCTTCACCTTTGCTTTCCATCGAATTGGATGGACGTGTTCGAGGTCCGGCCGCTGCTTCATCCCTTGACATGTCATCAGGCTCATTTGACACGAAGGGATTTGGAGCGAAGTAGGGAATTTTAATCGGTCCGGCTCTTTGATTAGCTTCGATTTCAACCGTTACTGATGGTTCCGATGTTTGCACATTCGTCGCTTGAGATGAGTTTGCGGGTGAACTTTCGCCACTGTCTTTTTGAACGTTAATATTGGATGGGGCGACAACATTATCAACTTCATGCGACTCAGGAGCGGTGATTAACTCCGACATGTTCGCATTCGGATTTTTCAATTCAGCAGGTGTCGGATTTACAGGAGGATTCTCCTTTGTCTGCATTAGCGTTGATAATGTCGCGAGTACGAGCATACTGATTTGGTTCTGAACTGGTGGAGCAATAACTGATGTAAGCGACTTATCATCCGGAACCACGATAGGTTGATCGGTTGATACAATAGACGGTTGAATAAAAGCTTTTGCCTTGCTTTCGTCCTTTTGATTTTCAGTATCATCCGGGAGAATTGGACGGTTCTTTTCATCATTCGAAGGTGTTATGAAATCAGAAGGTATGTACATAGGATCGAGTGTTTGCATGGTAGGATTCGGAAGGTTAGTTTCTAAATCTTGCGGATTGGTCGGATATTGCGGTTTGGATGCTGCTAACATATTGCTAAGGAATTTCTGCAATATTTGAGTGAAATGATTTTCGGCAATTACATTAGAAGCATCCGGTGCGCACGCATTGATGCATTGTGGTATCGGATTTTCCGCAATGATTAAGGAATGCAAGGCGTTCAATATGTCAGGCAATATTTCACCTCCTTTCTGCACAGGATAAGGTGAAAGGTCGTTGAACGACAATTTTTCAGGCGTTCGTAATAACGAGAAACGCCATCCAGTAGGATTGTCGGATGAAATCGGCTTTTTCTTTAGGATTTATTAAGAAGGATTAAGGCTTATTAATCAAAAAGAGATGGTCAAGTTATTCTTAATTTTTCTGCTCTTCCTTTTTCTTTTCATCTTCCTTTTTCTTTTCATCTTCCTTTTTCTTTTCCTCTTCTTTCTTCTTTTCCTCTTCAGTCTTTTTTTGCTCTTCATCATCTAATGGGAGGGGACCGACAATATCGGTTTTTTCTCCTGGATTTGAGTTAGGTCCCATTAAGCCCTGTTTTAGCACGGGTGGATTTATTGGCGGCTGTGTTTGTCCTAAAGGAGGTGGGGGAGTGGTTTTTGGATTCATAATCGGATTTATTTCACCAGGTGTTGGACGACCGAATCCGCCCATTATCTGAGTTATTGCCAGTGCTGTCTGCCTGTCCATCGCGGCTAATATTTCGGCGGCTTTTCGATCTTTAACGCTTCCAAGTATAATCGCTGCTCTTTCGGGATTCATTTGAGCGAGAATCTCGGATGCCGCTCGTGTCTCCATCCGATCATAAACATTTATCAGCGCTTTGAGATTTTTCTGTTTGTATGTATCAAGCTGAGTCTTCATTGACTGGAGATCCTCCTCGAGCTTGGTAATCTGGTCGTTTTTAGTTTCGAGTTCGCCTTTTAAGTCATCTATCTGCTGCGATTTAAGGCTTATATCTCGAAGAAAAATAGCATTTTGACTTGATGTACTATCTGTTGTTTCATTAATAAGATCTTTTTGATCTGCCGGGATTTCCTCATCGCCTGATGGTTCCTGGAAAGTGCCGTATTTCGCTATGAACTGACCCACTGCTGGATAATTTATAGCTGACTGCGGAAATTTGTATGCTCCTGTAACGGTAAGGAGAACTCCGAGAAGCGCTATTATAAGGACTATCCCCAAAGCCCATAGAATGCCGACCAGGGCTTTGCCATCCTGATTTTCAATCTGTATAAATCTCATAGCTACCTCATATCAAGAGATGCTTTATTAAATTATTTGATTATGATAACAAATAATCGGTTCGAATTCCATTTCATTAATGACCCTTAATAAATATTATCGTGATTTAATGTTTGAAATTTTCCAACCTCACCCCTTTATCTCCTCTCCTGAAACCGGGAGAGGGGAAATAAGCATCATTACTGATCTTTTGTCCATTCTCTCAAACTTGTCTAAAATATTTTTGGCAATAATAAAAATTCAGGGTGCCGCCCACAATCGCGTTTTAATCGAGCTTCGGTTGCGATTGAACTTCATCGCGATTGTGGGTGACATAGCAACTCGGGATCAAAAAAACACCCACAATCCGCCTTAGCCACCCAGTTTAGATTGGAATTTTATAGCGATACTATGGCTAAGGCAGATTGTGGGCGGCACCCAGCCACTCCCTTTTGCTTGATTTATTGACTTTTTCAAAGGTTTCATTTATTTGAATTTTGATTTCAGGATTGATTCGAGGCTCGGTTCGCCGATTACCTCGAGATCATAAAAAGCTCGTACAGATGGTTTGTTGATTTTTACAATGCGCCTCAGGTCGATCGGCGTTCCGATTACAACCGTATCGCATGGAGTCGCATTGATTGTTTCCTCAAGGTCTTTAATTTGCTCATCTGAATAACCCATGGCTGGAAGCAGTTTTCCGATTTTCGGATATTTCCTGAAAGTCTCTTTAAGAGTGTCGTTTAACCATGGACGGGGGTCGATAAGTTCCTTCGCGCCATATTTTTGCGCGGCGATGGTGCCAGCTCCGATTGACATACCACCGTGAGTACATGTGGGACCATCCTCGATAACGAGCACTTTTTTCCCTTTAATTAATTCAGGCTTCTCGACTGATATAGGCGAGTTGGCTTTAACGACTATCGCTTTCGGATTGTATTTCTTGATATTATCCATCACTTGCTTGATGCCATCCGCCGGTGCGGAATCCATTTTGTTGATTACGATGACATGAGCTCTCTTGAAGTTCTCATCACCCGGATAATATGTAAGCTCATGACCTGCACGATGAGGGTCGGCGACCGTTATGTAAACATCAGGTTTGAAGAATGGGATATCGTTGTTACCGCCATCCCAGAGTATAATGTCTGCTTCCTTTTCCGCTTCTCTTAAAATTGCTTCATAATCGACTCCCGCGAAGACAACAGTGTTATTCACTATATGAGGTTCGTATTCCTCCATTTCTTCAATAGTACAATTGTTTTTCCTAAGATCATCGATTGATGCGAATCTCTGCACGCGTTGCCTGAGGAGTTCACCGTAAGGCATCGGATGCCTTGCGGCAACAACCTTTTTCCCCATCGAGTTAAGTATATTGCGTATATGCCTCGTGGTTTGCGATTTGCCCGAACCGGTCCGTACCGCTACAACAGCTACGACAGGTTTTGATGATGGCAGCATACAAGGCTCGATAGGAGCGAGACTGAACGATGCTCCAGCTTTTTCGACACGCGCTTTTTCATTCGCGATGTATTCGTAACTGACATCGCTGTATGAAAACACGCATTCGTCGATACTCATCTCTTTTATCAGACGTTCAAGGTCATCCTCATTGAAAATTCTGATTCCATCCGGATAATAGGGTCCGGCGAGCTCGGCTGGATAGGGTCTTTCATCTATCCATGGTATCTGGGTCGCGGTGAAAGCTTTCACTCTCACCTGTGGGTTTTTTCTGAAACACGTATTGAATACATGAAAATCTTTGCCTGCAGCACCCATTATAATGATGCTCTTTGTCATAATCGTGCCCTCGATTGACTTTCTACTTGGATGCTCCCAACGGAAATCCTTCATGATTTCCTATATGGAGCAATAGGAAAAATATCATAACACAGATTTATTTAGCATGGCTTGTAAAAATGGGCGAATACAAGATTCGCCCTTACATAGGTTATAATTAGTTTTTATCATAATCGAGGGGACAGGATTTGGATCAGAATAAAGAAGATAAGGATAAGGAATTCGAGCGGGAAGCCCATTTACAGGAACGCCAGAAAAATCAGATTCCCACATGGGGATGGATTGTGATTGCCATTGTAGTTGTGGCTGGTTTATTCATGGCGCTTCAGGCGAGTAAAAGGTCTTTAACTTGTCCTTGGGAGATGGATGCTCTTTTCGCATTACGGGCATTGAGCAATGTCGAACTCGCATACAGGGATTTCAACATCGATAATGATTACGCGACTCTCGATGCTCTTAAAGCAAATGGATTCATTAAGGAAATCTACAACGAGAAAAGCATTGTCCCTCATTACAGACTCGATATTCAGCCTCTTTCATCGGGTGCGGATACTTATTTTGTAATGAGAATATTTCCGCTGACTCCCACGAGACCGTGCAGGACATTCCAGATAGGACTCGAAAGGAAGATAATGGAGTTTCTTCCTCGAGTCGATTCAAATCCGCATCGCAGCGAGAACTGGATAGATGCATCGGATCTTGAGAGGATGCTCCCGCCGCGTGAGCGTTTGCCATGGATGGGAGAGAATTACCCGTATAGTTAGTCAGTGCTAAAATGGGGATAATCCCTGTAGATAGGTAATCATTGCTTGTCGTTTTGAATGAACATATAAATGAGAATCAACTTGAAGTCGTAATCGTGGACTGTCCCCATTTTTTTCAAGGGGTAATGTCAAAAAAGTACCTGTCCATGATATTCAAAATACGATATTATTAATAACCAGACCAAGGGCGTTAAAGCCGAAAGGATAAAGTGATGCGAAAATTCCTAACTATAGCAGCGGTTTTAATATTAGTGTTCTCAGTCACCAAAAACGGAGCAAGTGAAGAGAATTCCAAGATGTTTTCATCAGATTCGGTAGGGGTTAAGCTTGAGTATCCCGCTGGATGGGAGGTCGTTGAGTTCAAATGGGGATTTGCGGTGACGGATGATGCAACGCAATCGACAGTCACGGTTAAATCCCAGTTTTTCCCAAAGGAAAACGAAACCGCATATGATATCAACCTGAATGAGGAATTCGCGAAGGTCTATGTTGGAAAATTCGAGGAAGTAACCTCAGAGGAACGTGAACTTGATGGCTTGAAATGG
>Ga0315284_10000227_pt1 | contig 77806 bp, 86 predicted proteins | sample YL17G09_16_MG_FD_203696 | JGI IMG/M metagenome (GOLD analysis project Ga0315284, IMG submission 203696) | Sediment microbial communities from Yellowstone Lake, YNP, Wyoming, USA - YL17G09_16 | ecosystem: Environmental > Aquatic > Freshwater > Lake > Sediment | place: USA: Wyoming | collected... | reverse complement strand
CTAATACTGCAACTAATGCTGTTAGCTATTTAGCTAACGCAGCTACCGAGGCTACTTTATCTAACGTTGCAACCGAAGCAACTCTTTCTAACGTTGCAACTGAAGCTACTTTAGCAAATGTAGCAACTGAAAATACTTTAGCAAATGTAGAATCTATTTTAACTCAGATTAGTATTGAGCTAGGTGCTGGTGGTACTCAACTAGCTAGTTATGCCCCTGATGATATTGGTGGGGGAGGTACTACAAGCCATACCTGGACAAATACTACAGGTAATGTCGTTGCATTAAAAAATGTCTTATGTGCTAGCACCGCTGCAGCTAAGTATGATATTAAAGTTGCTGGCAATACTTATTGGACAGCTCTTACATCTGAGTCTAGTCCAACTGTAACTGTTGACTGTCGGGGATACAATGTAGCCAGCGGTGCAGCTGTTGTTGTTGCAAAGAAAAATCTAGAAAATGCTGTTACAGCAATTACCGTATATACAACAATTAATGTTACGTATTAATTAGAGTAAAAATAATGGCTACCGACAAGACAGGACCACAGATTGCAAACGATGTATCTCTAGTTGACGAGTCTAACGGAAACCGAGCCACTGTTAATAGCGGTGGCTCGGTTCCGGTTGCTCCGGTTAATGTAGCAGGAACTCGAATAGATCCTGCTACATCCCTTTCAGAGGGGTCTGTAGCTCCAGGAGCTGCTGCTACTAAGTCTGAGCTGGCTGGAGGGGTCTATAGCTCAACTCCTCCGACTTTGGCCAACGGTCAGCAGGCAGCGCTCCAGCTTGATGCAACCGGAAGCTTAAAGACTACAGCCTCGGTTGCTCCGGCACAGGACATTGTAGTTACTGGAAGTCTGACAGCAGCATTCCCTACGGCCGGTTCTACGGTTACAAGTAGCGTTTCCGGCTACAACTCCCATGCCGTCGTGATATCTTGCGCGGCTTGGACGGGAACAACTGTCGTATTTGAGACAACCAGTGATGGAGGGGCTACTTGGACCTCGACCACATATCGTAATGGCCATGGGGTCGATGTTAGTTTTGGGCATCCGGTAGTTGGCGAGATCATCTGTGCGGATGGAACCTATAAGTCCAATGCTACCGGAGCAATTAATGGCATCCGAATAAAGTGCGTTACGTATGGTGGAACGCCTATAAGCGTTCGTCTTTTATCGTCGATGGCGAATACCATTTTCAAGTTTGCCAATTCTGCCATCATCCAAAACATCTTTCCATCTACTACTAATGCTACCGTTGCCACCGTTGCTTCACCTGTTGGCATAGCCCAGAACAACAACCTAGCTCCTGGGACCTCTTGGACATCGGCGTCCGAGAGTACTCTAGGTGTTGCATATATCCAACACCAGTTTAAAGCCGATCAGACCTGTTGTATCCATCTAGACCAATCGAACGATGGTTCTAATTGGGATCACACTATTTCAGCTGTCATTCCCGCTGGGACAGGAGTCTCGCATTCTCACCTAACCACAGCGGCTTATTATAGACATCGCATCGATAACATCGGTTCGGCAAATACGACATACATACGTTTCGGAACTACTCTATGTCCGGTTGCCTCGGAGTCTATGGTTCCCGTTGGAGGAGATTGGGCGTCCTCTTTTTACCCCAACCCCTCTCTCTATTTTTTGGAAGAGCTCAAAGGAATCGCTCTAGACTCACAAAATAACTTAATGGTGCGTGGTCCTGTCTCTACTGATGAAGGCTCCTTCTGTGACCATTTCCTTGGCTCATCTCTGCAGGCCACCCTATTCAAGAACATCTCATTCTCTAGCGGAGTGAATATAGTCACTAGCACCACAGACTTCGATTCACTGGAGTGGGGACAATACATCCGCTTGAGTACCGATCCCGACTCTGTACTGACACAGATATGGTCTGTGAAAAGTTCATCCTTTGTATCCCTACTGGAAGGATATCTCGGCTCGTCTGGAAGCGGGAATGCTGTTATATCTAACTGGAAGCAGACTATTGGTACGGGCGGGAATATAACCGTCGGTTCCAGCTTATGCAACATCGTCTCTGGGACTACTGCGTCTACTGATACCTATATATTTCGAAGTGTTGATGTGCCTAATCTCCAGATGCAAATCAGGGCTTCTGTGTCCCAACGCATCTCCTACCAGTCGTCTATGGTAGGGTTCGCAGATGTTTATCCCAACCCGAATAGTGCCGCTTATTTTGAATTCTCAGGGACAGATGACACGAAGGTCAACTGTGTCACAATCGCCGGCGGGGAAACAATCTCGATACAGGTCACACTTCCTGGAGCGGCGACCTCCGCAGCTAGACAGCTTTACGAGATAAGGCTGACCAATGACAAGGTTTCATTTTTCGTCAACAGGGTGTTGATGTTCACAGCTATCCGGGGTGTAGGAATTCCATATCTGACCTTTGGTTTGTTTGCTCATATTTCGAATACCGGGGCAACCTCCTCTACAACCCTTTCGCTAGATTACATGATGGTCCTCAATCAGGACTCTTTCGACGTAGTCGCTCATCAGTCGGATGCTTCCAAGCTACAAATGACGACCAATGCCATTTATAGCTCTATTCCAGTGGCTCTCACGAATGGACAGTCTTCACCACTTCAACTTACAGCGGCCGGGGAGTTGCGTGTCACCCAGGCTGGTGCTACTGGACCTGCTACGACTGGGGCCGGTGAGTCCGACGCTCTTCGTTCATTCCAAACAACTTGTGAGATTACGCTCGGTGCCGCTGGTGTCGAATCTAATGTTTTCCTTATGCGAAACCCCTCGGGGAGTATGAAGCATCTCCATTTGAAGGGAATCACCTTTTCATCGACTACATCAGGTAAGCAGTCCACTCTTCGAGTTTATTCCAATCCAATCCTCAATACTCAGGCTGTCACATTTCAGGATACTGGTGATACGGTTACGTGGTCTGGGCATCCATTCGTGAACGGCGATTTAGTCAAATTTGCTACAGTCGTCACGACTACAGGAATCACTGCGGGAACAAACTACTATGTTGTTAATCGGACGGCTACTACCTGGCAACTAGCCTTAACCCTTAGTGGATCTCCCCTTCCTCTTACAAACAATGGGACGGGTACGGTCTATATGTTCGGTGTATCCCTAGCCCCGACCTCTATGAATATCGGTGGAGCCGCTCCCATTAGTACTGGACAGGTTACACTTACTCCGACGTCGACGGCGAACGGTTCCAAGGTGTCTGCGCTTACCTCGACGAGCGAAACAAACCTTCTCGACTATGACTGGGGACTTATCATACAGGCCGGAAATTCAATTATGATTACCGGTACTCCTAGTGCTAATAACAACATCATCGTTATCAATATTATCTGGACGGAGGCGACGTCATGAGACTCCTAGAACTTTCGAACTATTCCGGTACTGATGGATTCATCGACCTATGCGTCGTCAAGAAGAATCTTAATAACCAGTTCACCGAAGACACTTTTGGTTATGATCTTTATGGGCCAGACTCTAACGGACTTACCTGGCACATCCGCATCCTAAAAAATTCAGATGACGCCACTGACTTTGTAGCCAACCGCAAGGCAGCGTTTAACTTTGCTATTGGTATCCGTTCTTATTCATTTTCTACTTCCGACTTTGACTTCCAGCGAAAGGGGGTATTTGCCACCGTCAACACTACTGAGTTCGACATCTTCGTCAAGGTATGGGACGACAACTTGTATCTCAACGGCGGAACGATGTATTGTGGCACCGGATTTACCTTCGGCGACTGGGCTGAGATGGCTATTGTAGATCATGACAATCTTTTAGGATATGGGGTCGACTTCGTACTCAAAACCTGGATTCTTTCTAGTTATCCTGCACCGGATGGCAAGTGTGAAATTACTACACCATATGCTGGTAAGCCACCAGAAAACATGTACATTAGAGTGAAGTATCATCGAACTGGCTCAGCTGATATTCCGGTAGTTGTAAATCTAAATTTCCACAAAGCTATTTAATGATTGAGAATCTATCCCAACCGGGTGATTTGCTTTTCTATAAAGTAACTCCTCAAAGTGGTTGGAAGGCGAAGCTAATAGCACTGGTACAACTCTTTCGTAAAGAAGGTGTTTCTTCATCATATAGTCATGTGGCCATCCGAATCTGGAATAAAGAATTACAAGCTGAAGCTGTTTGGCCATGTACACGCATTAGCTCTATTAATTGGGATAATCCATCAATAGAAGTTTGGAGAGTTAAAAATATAAATTCCTGGGAAATAGAGACCTCTGTAAGTTGGTCTTTAAAAAATACTGGTAGATATTACGACATAGGACAGCTACTTCTAGGTTTATTTACTCTTAAAAATTCTTATAGCTGTACTGAATTTGTTCAGACAGCATTTAAACAAGCAGAAATTATTCTTGGAAAAGACGCTGGGAGATTCATAGGACCAAACGAATTGATAGACACAAAAATCTTAGAACGAATATTTTAATCCTCTTATGGAAGACAAGATAAAAAATGACATCTGGAAACAGATTTTAGAACAAGCTGGCGACTTTACCCTCCAAGCTAACGATCCCTACCTCTGGACTAAAGATCGTTTAAATACCATCCTCCATAAAAATCAAGTAGAAATTTGCAGAGAGGTATTCGACCTGAATACTCCCTATATCTCTATTGTCGGATCACGCGGTGGAGGTAAAAGCTTTGCTGTCTGTGTTGGCTTAATTAAATTAAGTTTAGATAACCCTGGAATCGAAATTGGTGTATTCGGCCCAAGAGCTGATCAGGCCGCTCGTTTAATCTTTGAAGCTAAAAAGATATTAGCTCCCTCTAAAATTTCTGAGCAGGTCAACTGGGATAAGACGACTAACGATCGATTAATCTTTAATAATGGATCGAACATATTAGCCCTGTCTGCAGCTGAAACGTCCTTACAAGAAGGTTGGCACTTCGCTGTAATAGTCGTCGACGAGGCACATCGTGTTACCAATTCATCAATGTCTGAACGTATTATACCTATGCTTGGTAGTAAAAAGATATTTAAACTAATTAAGATTGGTATTCCTCTTTTCAAGAATCACTTTTATAAGAGCTTCGTTGACTCGAAATATAAGGTTTTAAAACATGACTGGCTACATTCTCCTATTCTGTTAGAGCCTGGATATACAGAAGTAGATGGCGTGAAATATCCAATTAAGATCCTAGATAGAGTTCCTCGCTCCATGAAGGTAAAGTTGTTCCCTGATCATCCTGAATTACATTATGATGGGGATATGACTGAGATGGAGTTTAATACTCAGTATGGAATGGTATGGATGGAAGATGCTAACTCATTCCTACGTGGGGAGGAACCGGAACTTCTGGTAGGAGATCATTATGCTCTAACTAGACCGCAGGAAGGAGAAGAATACTTCTTTGGTTTAGACACTAGCTCTGGAACCTTAACTCCGGGTAAGTATGATCTGGACTATACCTCTTTAAGTATTTGGCGAAAACGTTCTGATAATACTAAGGAGAAGGTTTTTTGTCAAGAATGGCAGTCCGTCGAGACGTTGTCTCAGGCTGAAGAAATAGCGGGTATAGTACATCCAGGTACAGGAAAATTTCCATGCTCCTTCGGATGCGTTGATTATAGTAATGTAGGTATCACCGCCGTAGAGATGTTCAAGCGGTTGCGAATCTCCGTTGCCGGTGTATTATTTTCTGCAACTGAATCTTCATCAAAAAAGAATTTTAAGAATGCAATGGCGGATCATTTTCAATTTGAATTACAGGCTGGTAGAATAAAATACCCTCGACTGGAAGATGTTGAGAAGAATAAAGTTTTAAGGAAACATTATCATGAGTGGTTAGCCCTAGAGAGGATTTCAGGGGCTGGACTCAATGATAAAATTAACGCGCCTTCTGGAATGCACGATGACGGAGCTATGAGTGATCTACTAGCTGTTTATGCCTGTGATAAGAATGATACATTTAAAAAAGCTTCAGCTCATCATAGACTCTTTGTATCATCCATGCCCAGAAGTGTTTTTAGTTCACGACCGGGAGATAGTCCAGGTAAGCGATTTCTATGAATCACGACGAACTATATAACGAAGCGACAACGTATATAACTTCCTTAATATATCAATTAGGCGATTCATACGATATGCAGTACAATATAGGAGTAGACTCAAAAGCATTAGCTAATGCTATAGATGCATTAATCTATGTAAATGACCAGCTAGGAGAACAAAGAATAGCATCCGCTGATCATGAAAAGAAACAATTAGAAATGAATAGTTCCGAAGGGGATAAATAATGGGAAAGCGAAAAGTAGGAACACCTAGAATTACAAAGAACGGTTCTTTTATTACAGGGTCTACGTCTGCGTTTAAGAGTTCATTGGGGCGAGCTTCTTCTATTGAGAAGCAGAGTATGACTATGGGCGGAGGCGTTGTTGGTGGAGGATCATATCCAACTTCACAGACACCTTCAAACTTTTATAGTCCTGAATTAACTGTTGAGAGTTTCCTTCTACCTAAGTCGCGTCAAGAAATTTTGAAGTGGCAGTACCGTGGTGGTGAGTCTCTTGTACTTCAATCAGGCGTTAAAAAAATTGAAGATGTTGTTGTTGGTGATTTAGTTCTTTCTTCTTCTGGTAAGTGGCAAAAAGTTACTGCTACTTCAAAGAAGATGTATACTGCTTCTGATGAAGCAGGCAATGAATGGACTAAATTAAAAGTCCAATGTCTCCCAGAGTTTACTGTAGGAGCATACCACCCAATTACTGCCATTAAGCGTCCTCAACCTCAACAGGGAAAAGACTGGAGAGGATCTGGTCAATATGCTTACAAGCAGCTCTGTAGTAAGATTAAAGAAACTGTTTCCACAAATACTTTAACTATACCAGAGATAAAGGTAGATGACTATTTACAGACAGCTTTTACTGATCAAGAGCTTGATCTATCTGATTCTCTAGTTCAATGGGTCTCTCCTAAAAAGTTAGAAGTTGGCGACTTCGTAGTTTATCCAAAATTTAAGGCTACAAGTTCAGAAGAATCTCCTCTTGTGTTAAATGAACAAACCTCTTATTTCTATGGGTGGTATGTCGCTGAAGGGTATGCTAATGAGCCCACGGGTGTTTTTAGACTAACGGGTAATTTAAATGAGCGTGAAGAATTTGAGCGACTCGGCAAAATAATTACCGAGGCTCTCGGGGTAAATACTACAGTTAAAAATGTAGCTCATTGTAAAAATGCGGTTCAATTACAATTTCACAGTCGGGCGTTAGCTCCTCTTTTTAAAGAACAGTTTGGGCACGGCGCCCGCAACAAGAAAGTTCCTTCCTTTATAATGAATGCGTCTCCTGAAATTGTGAAGTCATTCTTGCAAGGTTATTTTAAGGGAGATGGTAGCTTTACTAAGAATGTAGCAGGCTTACCCGTTATCTCTTGTTCTACGGTATCAGAAAATCTTGCTTATCAGATTAATCTTCTTCTCACAAAGATTAATGTTCTAGGTTCACTTACTAAGTATGATACTAAAGGAAAATCTTTTAAGTTTAAGGATAAAGAACTTAATGTAGCTTCTTTTGTTTACTATACGACTATCACTGGTGAGATGTGTGGACGTCTTTTTGATGGGTATGAAAATCTTGAAGCTACTGAGACTAAGTCGCGTGTAATCAAATATCTTGAAGATGATAAGAACTTTTATCTTCCTGTTAGAGAAGTAACTACTTACGCAGAAGATGCTTGGGGGTACGACTTACAAACTGAGGATCATACTTACGTAGCTCCGGTATTGGTACATAACTGCAGAATTTTCTTTAACTTAGAAGCGTACATCCAGAGTATTATTATGATGCACGCTGACTATCCTTTTAGCAAGTTTGACATTATTACAGAGGATCCGTCGGTAACTGAATTTTATAAAGATGTTGCTTTCAGCGAAACTTTCGATCTTTATGACTTTATTAGGAGAGCAAGTCTAAGCTACTGGAAGTTTGGTGAAGCTATTCCTTTCGGTAGTATGATCAAAGACGAGGAAGACGGAAAGTGGAAATGGGAGAAGTTTATCCTTCTAGAACCTGAACTCATTGAAATTCGCCAAGAGATGTTCGAAGGTGAGCCCCGTTTTGAACTAGTGCCCACTGAAGAACTAAAACAGATTGTTAAGGCTTCTGATCCGGTAGCTGTGGAACGAAGAAAGAATATTCCTGAAATCGTACTAGAGAGCATTAACAATAATAGACTTATTCCTCTCGATAGCGCATGTGTGAGTCAAATTGGTCGTATTACAGACCCGTCTGCTACTAGGGGTACTCCTATTATTCAGTCCCTGTTCAAGATTCTCATCTATCAGGACTGGATTCGTTTAGCTCAAGCCGCCTTCGCTCAGCGGTATGTATTCCCTGTAGAGCTATGGACTATTGGAGATGCGGCCGCGGGAGTTTGGCCTACTGAGGATGAGCTAGAAACATTTAAGAATACGATTAATTTAGCTGTTCAGAACCCACCGTTCGCTCTGGTATTTCCTCCAGTAGTCAAGTATGAATCATTAACTACTTCAGGAAAGTCTTACTTCCCAGAAGTAACAAATCAGTACCAATATATTCATGACCAGATCCTTGTAGGATTAGGTGTTAACAAGAATCTAATTTTAGGAGAGGGTCCTAGTTTCTGCGTACCTGCGGAAGATCGCGCGTTGACTCGTAACGGATTAAAGTATTACTGGCAAATCACAGAAACAGATGAGCTAGCTACCTTAAATCCTAAAACAAATCAGTTGGAGTACCAGAGAGCGTCGCGTATTAATGTTTTCGACCATGATGGCGAAATGATCCACTTCAAGACCCAAAAGATCGACCACATGGTTACTCCTAATCATCGCTGCTGGGTTAAGCCTCAGACGACAAAGAAAGATAAAGATCGTTGGCAGTTTGTGGAGGCTGACAAAGTAAGCCATCGCGCTCATTTTCAGTTGGGCATGGATTGGGTTGGAAGTAGTCCTTCTTCGTTTGTAGATGTTCTTGGTAAGCAGGTACCGATTGAAGATTATCTTGAGTGGGTGGGTTATTGGCTGGCGGAAGGGTATGTTACTTACAAAGAATATGATGGGGAAACTAATGCGGCGTATCAAGTAGGCTTTTCGCAGAGCTTGGTTAGTAGATATTTCAACGACTTTGAGCGACTGGTAGAAAAGCTTCCTTTCAAAGTTAATAAGTATACTGGAACTTCCTCCTATAAGTCTCAGCGTGTGACGACGCTAGAAAAAGATCATACAGTGGTTTCATGGGCTATCGGCAGTAAAGATTTGGCACAATACTTTATCGATAACTTTGGTAAAGGGGCTTTTAATAAGCGAATTCCTCAATGGATTAAAGATCTATCGCCGAAGTATTTGAAAATTCTGCGGGATGCTATGATGAAGGGAGATGGGTCTATTCATAAAGCTACAGGTAAATCTGCCAAGGCGAAAGCTAAATACTTCACGTATCATACAGTATCTACACAGCTAGCAGAAGATGTGGTGGAAATCAGTCTTAAGCTCAAAGACACTCCCCATATGTCTTTGCATAAAACAACAGCAGGTAATGATATCCACCACGTATGCTGGAGTGAAAAAAAGAACGCTTCTTTCATTCTTGATCGTTCGGGAATCAAGGGCGTCGGAAATACGCCGCATACCTCCAGAGTGTCCTACAAGGGCAAGGTATGGTGCCCTACTACGCCTAATTCTACGTGGGTGGTAGAACGGGGTGGGCGTTTTATCATTACAGGTAACTCTAATGCTAGAACAATGTCCCTGCACAAGCTTATGATGGTATATAAGGCTATTAGAGATCAGTTCGAAAACTGGATGATTAAAAACTTCTTCCGTCCACTCGCGGTAAAGAATGATTTGTATAAAATTGTAAGAGGAAAAAAGAAATACATCCTTCCTACCATTTCTTGGTATAAGTCATTAGACCTCGAAGAAAGAGAAGTAGAAAGAAAATTATACTTTGATATGTGGGGAAAGGGAATCATTAGTACAAAGACCCTCTTTGGCAAGTTTGCTGATCTAGATTATGAAACTGAAGGACTACATTTAGAGAAGGAACGTGGTACAGTATTTGATAAAGGAGATAAGCGACTTCCTCAGGGAGTTCTTACACCTATGCAGGGAAGAGGGACGCCAGCTACTCCAGGTATGCCAGAGTTAGGAGGCGAAGTAGGAGCTCCATCATTAGGTGGTGGTCCTGAGATTGGTCCTGAAGCGCCTCCAGCTGGACCCGAAGCACCTTCTGCACCTCCAACTGGACCAGAAATAGGTGCACCAGTAGTATAAATATTAATTAGGAGCATATATGTCTATAAATAAGACAGGTTCGCCCGGTAAGATAAGGACAGTTGTATCTAGCGAGAAAGACTTCGAACACCTCAAGGAACAGATTGTTAGTTCCAATAAATTAGCGAGATGTATTAAGTGTGGGAAATTACTTGCTAAAATGGATAATGATCTTGTTAGCGTTAAGCGCAAAGACATTGACCTGATTGCAAAGGTTCAAAATCTAGAGATTAAGTGCCCAGTTTGTAATACGTGTAACAAAATAGAGAATTGTTAACCTCTGGAGGTTTTATGCAGCGGGTAATTCTCCTTGCAAAAGCTGGCGCGCTAGCAGACGCTTTAGAAGACTGGATGATCGACAATAAGACTCACGTGGATACTCCAGAAGAATGGAACAAATTTTTTGAACATTTAGTTGAAATTGGTTTAGCTAAAGCAGTTGGAGCTATCGATAGCGAAGAGGTACCAACACTTAAGGAAGAACTCAAAAAGCTTGGGGCTACCGAAATTAAAGAGGAAAAGTAAATGAAAATTCCTAGTTGGATTTCTAAAGTCGCTTCTGAATCGGAAGAAGAAAAAACTAAAGTAAATTTACAAGATCCCATCTACTCCGAATTAAAGGAAAAGGTTGGAGAGGACGAAGACAAACTTACCGCTCTTTCCGAGATTGACTTTCTAGTTAATTTTGCTAATTATGCGATTTCTCAATTAGCTGTACAGATGGGTCTTATTAAGGAAGCAGCTTCTAAACAGATGCCTTCTTTACCAAAGCTTCCTCCAGAGATGTCAGTACCCGAAGCGAGAGAGAAAATTACAGAAGTTCCTCCTTCCTTGCCTGGAGATAAGGGCGGGAAGCTTCCTGGTAAGATTCGTGAACCTGAAACTACTAAGTGGAAGGAAATTCGTTTTAATAAGAGAACGGGAACTTGGCAAACCGTCGTCACAACAAGGCACACCCGAAATTTCGCGACGGAAAATGAGGCTGTAGAGTTCACCAAAAAAGCGGAACTCAACGATACAATCGAAAAGTTGTCGTAGCCTCGGAAACATTTCGACAAAATTATTATATTTTTCTTATATATTATAGTGGCGTAGTCTTGGTGTATATCCAGAACAGATAAGAATTCAGGCGACTTTGTGTCGTCTTTTACTTTGGAGAAAAAGAAATGGAACTAGAAGAGCAAGATGGAACTCCTGAAGCACAATTACTACGACTTTTCATGCAGAAGTTAATGGGTAAGGCACTAGACTACGGTCGCATGTCTGGAATGTCTGACCGCTCATTCGAACAATACAGAAAAAATTTAAAAGACGACTATTATCAATTACTCGAGCATTTCGTTAAACTACTTGAAGATGTTAGAGCCGGTAAACAACTACCTCTCGAATAAGATGTCAATTCCGATTAATGCAGAGAAAGCGGTTACTTTTATCACAAAAAAGTGCTTAAACTGTTCTAAAGAGTTTAAGTCATGGGAGTGTCTTAATCAAAAGTACTGCAATAATGACTGTCGACATCTAGCAAGAAAAATAGCAACCCAGCGTCAAACTGAAAAAGTTTGTACTAAATGTCATAAAAAGATGGCTGTGAGTCTTTTTATGAAGGGTCAGGGATATTATAAATCAACTTGTAAAGCCTGTGAACTTCAGTATAGTCGCACTTCTCCTAAAAAGATCTTTTCTTCTTACAAATGTTCAGCAAAAACACGAAAAGGAGAAGCTGCCTCTTTTTCTCTTACCTTCGAACAATTTATGACGTTCTGGCAGAAGTCCTGTTTCTACTGCCATGATGGTCTATCTACTATTGGATTAGATCGTATCGACAACTCTAAAGGATATTCCGTAGATAATATCGTTGCTTGTTGTCGCCAATGTAATTTTATGAAGTGCTCCTTAGGTTTAAAAGCTTTTATTGACAAGTGTCATAAAATTGTTGAGAATCACCCATGCTAATAAAACGTGGCGTACTTCTTCAGATAAGAAAAGCGGGCAAGCTTGATGAGGTAGTTTCCAAGGGAAAGAAAGAAATACCTTCAGAAAAGAAGTATGCTGGTGGTGGGGATTTTCTATATTTTGCGGCTAAAGCAATTTCGGGAGATGAACCCAATGGTAATGGTGACTATTTTCCTTGGGCACAATTACTAAAGAGTTTTTCATCCTTTATCGGTCGTAATCTTTTTCTTAATCACAATTCGGGCGATCCCCGAAATGCAATTGGTAAAGTTTTAGATGCTTACCCAGTAATAGATCCCTCCACAGGTGAGAAGTATATTGAGTGTCTAGCTAAGATCGACGCCTTTGCCCACCCTGATCTAGCCAGACAAGTTTCCACTGGAATTCTTGACTCATGTTCTATGGGTTGCAGCGTAGAGAGTTCCACGTGCTCTATCTGTGGTTGTACTATTCACTCTGACCAAGATGACAAATGCGACCATATGTCGCATGGACTTCTGAAGGAATATGTTTCCGAGCTAGACTTCCCCGATTACGGAATTAAGAAGGGATCAGCGACGAGAGCGTTCGCAATCAATCAGGGCTTAAACTTCACGGAGCTATCCGTGGTTAACGTGCCGGCATGGAATAACGCAAAGATTGTGCAGGTGATTGCCAAGTTAAAGGAAAGCAAAGTAACACCAGACATGGTGAAAGATTTGGAGGATTTACTCAAAATGGCCTCAGATAACATGAAGAAGGAAGGTGAGGAAAAGGAAGTGGAGAAACCCACCGATGTAGCACCCGTAGCCGCTCCGGAAAATCCTAACATAGAGGAAAAGTCCAAGGAGTCACGCATTCAAAAGCTTTTTAAGGAGAAACTATCAGCTCTTGACTACATGGACCTTTTAGATTTTATGACGAAGAAAGTTGAAGTTAAGGCTGAAGAAATTACTCCAGTCCCCGCTCCAGTAGTTGAAATAACTAAACCTGAAGAGCCAAAGGTTGAAGTTAAGGCTGAAGAAACCCCGAAGGTAGAAGTTCCCGCTCCAGTAGTTGAAGCTCCCAAGGTTGAAACTCCTGTAGTTGAAACTCCTAAGACTGAAGAATTAAAGTCCACTCTAAAGGCTATTTTCGTCGCAAAGTCAGAGATGGGAAGCTCCTATTGGGTAGTAACAGATTCTGGTAGACCAATGTTAAAGGCTACTCTGAATTCTATCTGGGGTACGCGTCTCAATGATGTTATTGATTATGCAGCTTCTGCCGATTACGGTGAAGCACTACTTCAGCGACTACAGGAAGATGGTGTTGAGAAGGTTGCTAAGTTAACCAACGCAACAATTTATGCTGAAGCATCTAAGTCTCATCCAGAAGGTCTCGATCTTGCTACAAAGCCTACTCCTCCTGCCCAGCGCGGTCAGGTTGGAAAGGGAGAAGAGTGGCCTTCACAGAAGCCAATCGGTCGAGATCAGTATACACCTGCAGCTCCTTCTCATCCAGTAAAGATGAAGGAACTAGAAGAGGGTGTTGATATGTCAGGCGGCAGCGCACCTCCAGCCCAGAAGGGTCCAGGTTGGGCAGGTGGGGATAAGGCTCCTTCCTCGAAGGCTATTGGAAAGAGTCAATATAGCGCAGCTGGCGGTGGTGGTCCTAAGGCAAAGTCAGAGTACATGGAGAAGACTGCTGCTCCTGATATGCCCGAGGCTCCTCTAATGGAGAAGCCCGTTGAGCTAGCTCCTGAAGTAAAGCCTATGGCAGAGATGCCTCCGGTTGAAGCTCCCGTTGGTGATCTTCCTGGTGCTGGAAAGTGTGAGTATCTCACTGGTGATGATCATGGAAAGATGGAGCATATGGAAGAGCTCCTTGGCGCCATCGGCGAATCAAAGGACATTACAAAGGCACTAGCCGCTGCACATAAGGCTGTTGAGAAGTTAGAGTTAGCCCTTGCAAAGGCCGAGGAAAAGGCTGCAAAGGAAGCTGAGAAGGAACAGGCTGCTGCTGATAAGGCAAAGGCTAAAGAGGAGAAGGCTGCGGAGAAGGAAGAGAAGAAAGAAGAGAAGCCCGAGCCCAAGGAAGAGAAGCCCGAGCCCAAGGAAGAGAAGCCCGAGCCTAAAGAAAAGGGAGAAAATCCCTTTGCTAAGAAGGAAGAGAAACCAAAGGAAGAGAAAATGGAAAAGACTGCTGAGGAACTTCCTAAGGTTGAAACTCCTGTAGTCGAAACTCCTAAGACCGAAGAAGTAAAGCCTGAAATTCCCGTAGTACCGGAACAGCCTATTATAGAGAAGAAGGCTGAGGAAACTCCTAAGGTAGAGGAACCTGTTGTAGAAGCTCCACAAGTTTCAGAGCGTGAGCGTGAGCTAGAGGCTCAGCTACGCCAGATGAAGATAGAGCAGTCCCTTCGTGAGAAGGTAGGCCGCTGTCAAATGATAGTAAGTGAGATGCTTGATAAAGATCTCATCTCTCCAGATGAGGCTGACATTCAGGCCGAAGTTGCTTCTGGAAAGCCGCTTTTCGATGCACGAGCGGCCGCACTTAAGAACGCAATTGATAAGCAATGCAAAGACCTCCTAGCAATGGAGGAACCTACACTAAAAGCCTTCGCACAGACAGTAACCAGGATGAAGATGCGGTCGAGTGCAAAGCCGGGAATGCTGAAGAAGGCATTCAACCTTCATTATAACGAGAATATGGTAGAAGATACCTGGCTCAATGGTGTTTTCAACCAGATGGGTTCACAAAAGAGTCGTAATCAGTAAGTATTAGCAAAGCAGCGCAGAGTGGATAGGTGCGAGGTCAATCGTACCAGAAAAGAAAAAGAAAAGATAGATGACGAAAGTTTTTCAAATTAATCCAAATCGGAGAATAGAATGGCTATTAGAATCCTAAAGGAAGTTAGCCGAGACGGTGGCCGACTACCATCAGTAGGTGCGAGCATTATCGCTGGTGTAGCTATCCAGCTAGATACTGCTGACACAGTTAAGCCGTTTTTAGCTGCTGGTGGAACGGTGCCCCTCGGGCTCGCTTCTGACTCAAATGTTACACAGCCCCTACAGGGTGCTGGCGGCCTTACGGTTGGTGTAGGATATGACTACACGAATTTCAACCGTGGTGGTCTCATTGGTTGTTTCCTTAACGGCGGCGTATTTGAGCTATATAATGATGGTACAGGGAATCCGTTTGTATTAGCCCCTGTAGCACCATATGCTCTTAACAAGCCAGTTTATGCTAATGGTTCTGGTCTTAGCACAGCGGACGCCGCTGGAAATATGCTTGTTGGATACTGCATGAAGGTAGTCAATGCCGGTAACGCTACAACCATGCGACTCCAGCTCAAGCTAACCATCTAACGGAGATAAAGAAAATGGAACAGAAAAACACTCCTGCGGATGAGCAGGTCTATGGTATTAACCTCACCAGTTCACAGGTAGAGGAAAGGCTTTCCAGGCTGATGAATTCTCCTGGTGGGCTTCAGAAGATCGCACAGCAGATGTTATCGCCGCTAAAGCGCGATCTATTATTCGAAGGTCGAATTCGTCAGATCTATCAGACTTATAAGTTAGCCCTAGGTGAAGAGGCAGTCTTCGATGCGGACCTTGACGTTCCCGCAGCTCGAATCTCTATCGAGGGTCTTCCAGAGCAGCTAGAAGTTAGATCCGATCGTATTCGTTGTGAGACGTCTCCAATTACCGTTCGTCCTATGGTACGTTGGAACGAGTCAAACTTCCGTAAGTTTGACATTCTCAATCGTGCGCAAGAGCGCGGTAAGGCTTCCATTCAGTTCCAGGAAGATGGCCGTGGATACGCACTCCTCGAGTATGCGTCTAATCTAACTAACCAGCCTGAAGTTGTTTCTCTCGCTGGCTCGGATGCAACAAGTGCTAACCCTACCGTTGTAACCACATCCGTAGGTCTTACAAAGGTTTCAATGGAGTCTCTCGTAGAGGGTATCGTAGCTCTTCGTTCTAAGCTACTTGTCGCAAATAAGGTCTTCATGAACCCAGTTCGTGGTCGCGACCTAATGCTGTTTAATAGCGTCGTTGGCATGAACGGCGGTGCAGGTATCTTCGCACCTAACTTCCAGGATCAGGCTCTTAAGGCTGGCCGCGTTGGAAGCATTTGGGGCGTAGAGGTACTAGAGGACATTATCGTCCCCGACAACATGGTATACGTACTAGCTCCGGCTGATTACCTTGGTGTACTAGCTGTTCGTACAGACGTTTCCGTAGAGACCCTAAAGGATTCCAATAAATTTGCTGATGTATTTGCTATTTGGGAAGATATCGGGTTCGTTATCCGATACGCCAAGGGAATCGTACGCATTGACCTCTAATTTTTTAATGAATTAGCGGGTATCTATTAGGAGGGGCTACATTAACTTGTAGCCCCTCCTATAGACATTTTAATTAGTCCTCCCATCAGTTTACGGGCAGAAGCGCAAAGTATCAAAAGAAAGAGAAATCGCGTTTGCCTCTCGCCAGACATTACGCGGTCTCTCCTAAGTAACATTCAATAGGGGATCCTATTACGCGTCTTCCTATTTCCTTTTTAGCATTTAACGTTTAGCTTCGTTCTGTATCTTACAATCTATAAAAGACAATTTTTAATCTAAGGATAAATAAATGAGGCTTCTTCCAAAAACAGTCACAAATCTTGTCACAGGTAACGTCATCATTAATGACTTACTTAATTATGATGGATCACTAATAATTTTACATCCAGGGACCTCCTTTGATCTATCTGCGAATGCTTCTGGAGAGGATATTGCCAAGTCTAATCACTTAGCTCGACTGGTAGCTCTAGGTCATATATATGTGGTAGACACTTTCGATCTCGATGCTCTTTCTGTAGATGCTTTAGAGATAGCTTCAGAGGGTGCTTTACAATCTACTTCAGGGCCTATAAGTACAAGTGGCTCAGTTCCCCCAATTCATGGACAGGTTTTAACTGCCTCAGGATCAGCTGCAGCTGATTGGCAAACACCCGGAAGTGGCGGGTTAGCCTTTGTAACTACAGATACAACCTTAGATGGAAATGGTACAGTAGGTCTTCCTCTCGGAGTTTCTTATAGCGGCACTCCGAACAAAGCCGTCAAGTTCGATAATACCGGAACAGGAATTGTTGATTCAAGCATCCTGGATGCAATCACTGGACTTAATGTGGGTGTTAAAATTACTCCTTTTTCTACGGCCGGTCGTGGGGGTTCTTTTATAGTTGATGCGGGCGTAGCAGCAAGCACAGGTCCCGGTGGCTATATTTACCTTAACGCAGGAGACACAAGTGACACTTCTGGTGGGGGGCCTATTGAAATAACAGCCGGTGATGAAGTCGGCGCTATGGGCGGTGGTGGACCGATCAATTTGACTGCAGGTAGTGCAAGCACCAGTGGAAGCGGAGGTCAAATTAGTCTAAGTCCTGGAACTGGCGCTGGCGGTGGAATAAATGGTAAAATCTTACTCAACGGGACTATCGCAATTTCTGATGGTACAGCGGGTCCTGGCAAAGTTCTTACTAGTAGTGATGCAGGTGGAGTAGCTTCGTGGCAAGCGTCCACAGTTCCTGATGTGATTTATAAAATGATGGGAGTATCATCTCTGTCTAATACGCCCGCGATGATTAGTCTACTTGGAATTGCTTTACCAGACTTAGAGTTTGGCCTTGCTGTAGATGCAGTAGTTGTCGTATATTCTGTACCCAATGCAGATGGTTCAATAGCATCCATCCGAAATGCAGAAACTTTGGATGAGATAACTCCGATTACGCATTCTTCCATTACTGTGATATCTGGTGGTCTTGCTACAGGTAGGTTGGCAGGAGTACCCGCTTTATTTGGAGTTGTGGGTACAGCGTTCCACGACATCAACATGACAACTGGGGTGATGAGTACGGCCGCGTTATTTGACGTAGCCACATTTACATCATTCGGAACAGATACGTTGGATAATATAGATTTTCAGAGGATAGTGCGTCACATTGATACTCGAGGTCTCATCTGGATATCGGGAACATTAAATGGTGGCACAGACTCATTCTATGGGGCAATTGATCCAAACTCGCCTACAGACTTTGTGGCGGGTTCTTATGTGAAGTTAGGGACTGTAACAAGCGCACCCTATCTAGCGTTTGGATCAGAAGTTGCGGGAAAGTCGACGGTTGCGGTATTACGTACAGATGGCTCATCTCCATACGCCTTTACCGTTGTGGATGAAGCAGGTGCACTTATCTATACTTTCGCGGGTGGAATAGATGCAGATGTATCCTCTCCAATCCGGTTTGATGAAGTCTCTTCTCAATATTTCTTGAAAGCGAGTTCAAGCCCATCTATCTATGTTGTTCCCTTCGACCTTTCGTCTTCTTCGATACAGATACAGTGTGCTTCTGGTATGGCTATGTTAGCTGCGGGTAATGGTAGGGTGTTTCAATTCTCGATGAGTGGTGCCACGAGTCAACTGTATTACGCAAGTGTTACGGATTTCGTGTGGAGAGTTGCGCTCACTGGTGGGGTAGCTCCCTTCTATAGCATATCTGGAAATAATCTTGTAATTTTTGACGGGGGTTTTCCTGTTACAGTAACCCGTGTTAAGTTTGCATAATTTATTTATACGGGAAAAGAAATATATTTGTAAACATAAAAGGAGAAAAACATAATGTCTTTAGTTCCACACAATGTAACATTATCCGCATCAGTGGCTCATCCTGTTTATCTACGCGACATCGTGGATTTTGCAGGAAAACCCATTCAGCTAACGCCTGGTGTTGCCGTAGAACTTCTCGATTACGCTCCCGAAGAAGTTCTTGCAAAGTCTTTTCATTTAAAGCATCTTAGAGATTCCGGCCTATTAACAGTTAATTCTTCCGTAGAATTAAGTGCAGCCAGTTCTCAAGAAGCTCTTGAAACTTGGGTACAATCAGGTGATATGATTATTCAGTTTTTCTCTGTAAATGGTCCTAGCTCAGATAATACTTATTCTGGACCTCATGCAGGTACATTAGTTAATGTCGGTGTAACAAACGGCGTTGGTGTGCTCGATCCATTTAATAATACTGCTACCATAGAGCTAGCAATTACTGGTGGTACAGCTGCTTCTCCGAAGATTAACGGAGTTGTTGGTCCAGTCCTTCTAACAGTGTCGCATGGTATGGCGTCAGCTACCATTTCTGCTTCTGGTGCAGGAAGCGTTCTTCTAGGGCTTCAGAACGGGAATACGTCGCTAGATCATTCTGATACGGCTACCGTAAATCTATCCTAAGGTAAAAATAATGGCAGAAAAAATTCAAATTCCTATTACTTCATGTTCCGCTAAGGTGGTTACCGTTCCGGACCACTTTAAGCTAGCAGATTCGCTTCAACTCGCACTTAATCAGTTGGGTGACGGTTTTTTCCCCATCAAGGGGACAATGGTCGTAGGTGGTGTCGTTCGCAACATCAAGGATCTTAACGGTGAAACGATTCCGGGTACCGGACTACAGATTCGCGTCAGGGACTACGTTGCCATGATTGATGGCACTGTCCTCAGTGATAAGAACAAGGAGCAGTTCGAGCCGAACAGACTCGCTGACCTGACCGTCGCGGTTGGGAAGCAGTACATTGTCCTTCGCCCGAAGCACATAGTCGGGTCCGACGGTTTTGAGAGGAAGGACTTTGACAGGGGAGACTTGACGGTGGAAGCACAGGCTCCAGTGACGGACTCCGGTGCGATCCTCGTTGCCGAGGTGACTGTCCCGTCAGGCGCAACACAGGTCACGGCGGAGATGATTGACAACTCCGTGAGGGATTACTTGGTGGAAGTCGGAGTGGGTGGAGATGGAATCTCCAATGTCTACAACGACCTTCTATCTCCTGGAACAACCTTCATCGACTCGCTGAATCCCGGCGGTGCCATCCAGATTCGTCCGCTTGGTCTTGATGCGGGGACAGTGACCGCAACTGGTGGGCAGAACACGATATCTGGTGGACACATCAAGGGGGCACAGCCGCAAAGTATCAGTGCGGTATACACTGGAGGAACGCTGCGACTTGTGGGTGGTGATGCCGACTACACACTTCACTGTTTCGCCGCCGGAACCCCAGTCTCCATGGCCGATGGTTCAACTAAGCCCATCGAGGAGGTTAAGGCTGGGGATTTCATCAAGTCCTTCGATGTGGTGACCGGACTCTACACCAACTCTGAAGTGACACGAACATTCCAGTACAACGCCCTGGAGTACATCTCACTAAGGACAAGCGCCGGTAACGAACTGAAGGTGACTCCGGAACATCTGTTTTATGTCAACGGTGCGTGGAAGGAAGCACACTCCCTATCCGTGGGAGATGCTTTGCTCACTCCGGCAGGAACCTCGGAGTCAGTATCGGCGTCCGTGCTCATCAAGTCTCCTATCTCCACCTTCAGCTTCGAGGTAAAGGGAACGGAGGCCTATTTCGCTGGTGTTCTAGTTCACAACTACTGCTTCGCTGCCGGTACTCCAATCTCCATGGCGGATGGAACCTTCAAGGGAATTGAGGACATCAAGGTCGGCGATGTGGTGAAGTCGTATGATAATCGCACCAAGACCTTGCGGGCCTCGGAGGTCACGGCCCTCAAGCACCACACCACTTCCGAGGAGTTAGCGCCCGAGTACCTTCTCCTCAAGACAAGTGGGGGCCGGGAGATAAAGGTAACCCCGAACCACCTCTTCCACTCCAAGGGAGTGTGGAAGGAAGCCGCTGTCCTCAAGGTTGGGGACGAGCTACTGAATGACAAGGGTGAGACGGAGACCCTAGCCTCTTCCACGAAGGTGGTAGAGGAGATTCCCACCTACAACTTCGAGGTTAAGAACACACATTCCTACTTCGCCACAGGCATCCTCGTTCACAATGTCAAGACTACGGTCAGCTTTATAGGTGGTGATGTCGTAATCCAAGGTGGTTCCAGTAGTGGAGGAGTCCACGACGGAAAAGTGGTCATCAGTGGCGCTGTTAGGATTCCTACCGTCACAGCACCAACAATGGGTCAGGTCCTTTCCGCTGTAGATGCGGAAGGGACGGTTCAGTGGGTCAATGCTCCGACTGGTGGAGGAGAGTTCGACCGTGAGATGAATACCAATCTCGCCAAGACCAACTTCAAGGTCGATACGCTCCTGAATATCGGCAACAACGAGTTGGAGAAAGGATTCATCGACGTTTTCAGCAACGCGGGTGATATGGACGACGCCCTATCTACTGGGTATCAGTATTCTAGGGAGAAAAAACTAGTAGTGAGCCAGGGGAAGCCGTCCGGGCTGGCTGGTTACTGGAAGTTCGACGAGGGCTCGGGGCTGGCAGCTGTGGATAGCTCGGGGAACGGTCTTGACGGCTCAATGGCGAGCCCGATTCCGTATGTCCCCGGGTTGGCGGGCACCGCATTGGAGTTTCCTGGGGGAGAGGACAACTGGGTCAACCTCGGATCCACGCTAAAATCCGTCGAGACACAGGAGTTCAGCGTGTGCGCCTGGGTCAAACCTACCAGTTATACGTCGAAGGGAGGTGCCACGCTCAACGACATCCCGATATTCACCACCTCGTTGGAGGATGGGGCTGTGGGTCTCGGCTTCAAGATAAATGCTTACGGGATATCTCTGTTGAAAAACCCGATTGCGGACCAGTATGTGCCGTATTTGTTCCTAGCTGGGGTCTTCTACTATGTCTCTGCCGTTCAGCACTACTCCGACGGAGTGCCCTCTTATGTCGAATTTTTCGTGAATGGGCTGTCCATCGGGACGTTCGAGGAGACCACACCCTATGTCCCATCGACAGGGCTCAGCACCATCATGGGATGGGACCCCGGTTCCAATCAGGCCAAGGGCACACTCGACGAGGTGGCGGTCTTTGACCGAGTCCTAACGCCTGCCGAAATCCTCTGGATGTATAACGTCGGGACCATATCGCTGGAAAGCGCGGCCATACCAGCCAATGTCGTATCCAAGGCTCACACTACATCCGTCGAGCCAGCGCAGGCGTTCATTGTAGCGGAGGGGACACCAGACCTTCAACTGTTTGCGAGCCGGGATAACGGGGCGACGTTTTACGAGGTTCCCAACTCCGAGTTGACCGATATCTCGGGACAGGCGAGCGGGACGCAGATGCGATACAAGGTCGTGCTTCCAAGTTTGACCTCAGTGTTGGACAACATCGCAATGTTCTGGAAGTAGATGGCGGGTTGCAGGGGCTGTGGGCGATGCTGCCAGTTGGCGAGCGACCCCGATCTGGAAGTGAAACTGACTCCAGCCGAGGCCGCCCAACTCACCGGGTTCTGTTCGTTTCGTAGGGCCTGTAAAGGTCCGCTTTCGTGGTGGATGGACCGAAAAGAGAATGGCGACTGCGTCATGTTCGATTCTGTCACCAGGCTCTGCAAGGATTATGAGCACAGGCCTCTAGTGTGTAGAGACTTCAATCCGGACTGGGAAATGTGCAAGAAGATAATGCGATGAGACTGCGGGGAGTTTACGTTCACGACTGAGCTCGAAGGAACGCAGATGCGGCTGAAGGTGGCCATCACTAGCCCAGATACTCGGATAGAGGGCTGGAGCTTATTCTGGAAGGTATAAGCTCCACGTGGGGGTCCGGACATGATACTTGGCATCCGTGGGTAGAACTCTGTAGTTAACTACGGAAAAGAATAGTATATGTATCTTTTAATATAGATGGAGAAACGAAAAAATGACAAAAGAACAGCTAGAGAAAGAGAAATACATTTGCAATTTTAACGAAGTTACAATCTCCGACCTTTTCATTAAGATGACAAATGGAATGAGGGTCGTTACGTTAAAAAGAGGCGACTATCTACCTACAGAGATCTTATCATCCGATGATATTAAAAAGTCAAGGTTATATGGCTGTCTAAAGCGACTAATAGAATTAGGCTATATCATTGTGGAAAATCCAGCGACCGAGATTGGATCTATACGAAAGCCTGTTGAGGTAAAATTTTCAGCTCCTTCAAGAGGAATTAACGAAGTGGAAGCCGGCATTGTTAAAGCTAGTGATCTGACGAATCCTATATCTACGGCTGCACAGCCTATTGGTATGGATCCATTCCCAAAGGATAAGGCTCTTCCTGTTCACGAAATTATTTCTGTAAAGGATTCCCGTACGGTTAATACTTTTGCTATAACAGAAAAAAGTATTAGAAATATTCCTTCTTATAGCAACTTTTCGAAATTACGTTATTTCCAAAAGTTAAAAGCTATTAAGGACATGAATGACAGGGAACTTTTACATCTTATAGTTGAAAAGGATTCTTATCCACAGCTTATACATAATGCCCAACTACGTCTAAAGGAGATTAGTAACGGGGCATAATTATGCAACTATTTAAGAATTCACTTCCGAAGGATTTGCAGCAACAGGAACTCACTACTGCTAATAAAGGTATAGTTGTTCTCTACGGACGTAAAACAGATGGAAGTCTTATAGCCATTCAAGTAGATGATAATGGAGTTCTTGCTTCAAATGTTACCGGGGTAACTCTTGATGTAGGTACTGCTATCGGAATTGATGACGTTGACTCTGTTCGTATTAATCCGGCAACAGAAGAAACACTTGCGTTGATTAAAACAGCTGTTACTCCCTCTGCAAACGCTTTTTATATAGATAATACCGTAGCAGCACTTACCACTTCTTTTGTTCAACGTTCATTTGGATTTACTTCTATTAGTATCACAGTAGCCAATGATGATACCAAAGATACACTAATATATAGTTTTAATGGTGTTAATACTCATGGGCGATTAAGACCGGGTGAAGGCTTTTCAATGGATAATCGAGCACATTCCAGTATCTGGTTAAAAAAGGTAGATGGAATACCTACACCTGGTAGCGGCCTTTACCGCAGCTGGAGTTACTAAAATGTCTGGATTTTTCTCAAGCCCTAGTGAAATTATTGGTGATTTAACCGTCGTAGATGGTAATATCATTCTATCAGGCGGTTTCTTTGTCTATTCTAATGGAGTGCCCGTTTCTGCAACATATATAGACAACGAGATACCATCAGAAGCTGTCGACGGATTCAATTTAGTTTTTACTATTGATAATTTACCCCTTGACGATTCTCTTCATGTATATGTGAATGGTCAGTTAGTATATGGTAGTGGAACCGATTATACTCTTGCATTTCCTACAGTAACATTCGTAGAAGCGCCGACAGGAAAAGTTTCGTTTAGTTACAGAATGTAAAGAAAAGAAAAAAGAAAAGGAAAGCAAAATGAAAGTAATTATAGGTACGCCGGCTTATGGGGGGATGGTAATGACAAATTATCTAATCTCCATGATTCAAACTACTAGATGTTTTGTTAGAGACAATGCAGAGTTCGTAGTTTATACACTCACTAATGAGAGCTTGATTAACCGGGGAAGAAATACTATAGCTAATGAAGCTCTTAAAATGGGATATGAGAAGTTAGTATTCATTGATGCGGATATGGGTTGGACCTACGCGGATCTGTGCGCTGTGTGCAATTCAGATAAGGGGATTGTAGGGGGTACGTATCCTCTCAAGACCCTTCCTATATGTTTGAATTTTAATGCTCTACCTCAACACTTTGAATATTTTGCGGAGAAGAGTGATAAGGGTACTATGTACAATAAGTCCTTAGATAAGTATAAGACATATAAGGAAAAATGCGCAGACGTGAATGGGGAAGTAGAAGTAATGCATGTTCCTACTGGCTTTATGGCCATCAATATTAACGTTCTTGATCGCCTAAAGAGTAAGGTTGCTACTTATCAGCAACGGGATCATCATACAGGTGAAATATCAACCTTATATGAATTTTTTCCAATTAGAATTAAAAACAACATTTTAGAGTCTGAGGATTGGGCATTCTGTAGTATAGCGCGTGAAAATGGAATTCCTGTGTATCTAAACACCAATGTTGTATTAGAACATGCAGGTACTTATACCTTTAGACCATAATGAATATTACTTGCCCCCAATCGATGGTACCACATGTACAGCAAGTATTAGATGGAGAATATAATATCCAATACGAAGGAACACCAACAATTACAGACTTAGGTGCTAATGTTGGTAGCTTTGCTGTATGGGCTTCAATGAAGTGGCCAGGTTGTACTATTCATTGTTATGAGCCCTCAAAGTCTAACTTTGAATTACTGTCGAAAAATATTTCTCAAATAAGCAATTCTACTGTTATTTGTAGAAACGAGGCTGTAGGTGATAAGTCACTAACAAGGCTTTATAAAGGAAAGAATAACATCGGCGAATGTAGCTTATATAAGATTGGGGAACAGTCCGACGAATTTGAAGATATTATAACCGTAGCCCCTGAGACTATACCTGAAACAACTATATTAAAATTAGACGTAGAGGGAGCTGAGGGTTATATTCTTTCCAAATTAAAAGATTTTAACAAGCTAACATATTCTATTATTTTATTAGAATATCATGGTGAAGATAATCGTAGACAAGTAGATAGGATTTTAGAGGGATATTCCCTAGTAGGTGGAAAGATTTATAGAGTAGGTCGTGGTGTCTTAAAGTATATGAAAATATGATAAGACGACTACGACGTATCAAATGCTTTTTCGGCTTTCATAGATTAACATCTGCTGGTATTGGCAGATTACAATGTTGCACTAATTGTGGAATAGTTTTAAAACCAGTTTAGGAGATATATAATGGCGAGAACTCAAATTGATCTTGGTAAACAGGGCCAAGATAATTCGTTAGTCACTGCTAAAATAGCAGACAATAATGTAACAACTGAGAAGATTGCTTATTCTGCAGTACAGTCTAATCAGATAGCAGATGCCAATGTAACATCTACTAAATTAGCTACTTCATCGGTATTATCTAATGCTATAGCTGATGCTAATGTAACAGCTACTAAACTAGCTACTTCATCGGTATTAACTAATGCTATTGCAGATGCTAATGTAACAGCTACTAAACTAGCTACTTCATCGGTATTATCTAATGCTATAGCAGATGCCAATGTAACTTCTACTAAGTTAGCTACATCATCGGTATTATCTAATGCTATAGCAGATGCCAATGTAACTTCTACTAAGTTAGCTACTTCATCGGTATTATCTAATGCTATTGCAGATGCTAATGTAACAGCTACTAAACTAGCTACTTCATCGGTATTATCTAATGCTATAGCTGATGCTAATGTAACTTCTACTAAGTTAGCTACATCATCGGTATTATCTAATGCTATAGCAGATGCCAATGTAACTAGCGATAAACTAGCTACATCATCGGTATTATCTAATGCTATAGCTGATGCTAATGTAACTGATGGTAAGTTAGCGGCGGTCTATCTTTATGCAAACGGTACTCGCGCATTATCGGGTAATCTTAGTGCTAACAGCTTTTATATTACATCTCTAGCTACTCCGCTTAATGCTAATGAAGCAGCTAACAAGAGCTATGTAGATAATTTGGTTTCCGGCCTCCTATGGATTGAGCCTGCTGCAGTTCGATCCCTAGTCGGTAACGCAACTGTTGCTACCTTAGACGGTCTATCTATTGTAGGTGGAGATTCTTACGTTGTAACTGATGCCGGTATACTTACTCGTGGTACTGTTAGTGTAGTTGCCGGAGACCTGGTTGAAGATAATGGTACAATCTGGGTTAAGATTGTAGCTAACTCCGGTGGTTTCCCTCCAAATCATACCCGAGCCCTTCTCGCCAAAACTACTGCGCTTATCGCACCATATACAGAAGGTGCTGATGACAACAAAATTGCGGAGTTCGGTGGGGCTAGCCTTACTGCTACTTTAACAGCTCCTGCTAATGGTAATTCTATATTAATTCACAATGTCCCTATACCTTTTAATGACAACGAGGGCTTCGTATTTGAAGGAACGGGTCCTACAGGAAGTTGGATAGAATGGACTGGTGCGGCGGGCATTAACGCAGGTGATGGCTTAACAAAGGATGGTAATACACTTAACGTAGGAGCAGGAACAGGTATTATCATTGATGCTAACTCCGTTAGTATTGATGTTAGTGGTGTTACTTCCAACCTGATTGCTGATGCCAATGTAACAGCTACTAAACTAGCTACTTCATCGGTATTATCTAATGCTATTGCAGATGCTAATGTAACTTCTACTAAACTAGCTACTTCATCGGTATTAACTAATGCTATTGCAGATGCTAATGTAACAGCTACTAAACTAGCTACTTCATCGGTATTAACTAATGCTATTGCAGATGCTAATGTAACTTCTACTAAACTAGCTACATCATCAGTATTATCTAATGCTATAGCTGATGCCAATGTAACAGCTACTAAGTTAGCTACATCTTCAGTATTATCTAATTCTATAGCTGATGCTAATGTAACTAGTGACAAATTAGCTACATCTTCTGTTCTTACCAATGCTATAGCTGATGCCAATGTAACTTCTACTAAGTTAGCTACTTCATCGGTATTATCTAATGCTATAGCAGATGCCAATGTAACTTCTACTAAACTAGCTACATCTTCAGTATTATCTAATGCTATAGCTGATGCCAATGTAACTTCTACTAAGTTAGCTACTTCATCGGTATTATCTAATGCTATTGCAGATGCTAATGTAACAGCTACTAAACTAGCTACTTCATCGGTATTATCTAATGCTATAGCTGATAGTAACGTTACGACTGTTAAACTTGCAGATAATGCAATATCTGAAAATAAACTTAGCTTTAGATTTGTTACCCGTGAAGCTCCAGCCATAACTCCTGATGGTGTAAAGAAGTATTTCGAGCTTGTATATTCACCAGTTACCGGTAGTGAAAACATTTATCTAAATGGACAGCTGCAGGATAGAAATAACGTTTCTGAGGTTTCTTCGGGACAGACAGGTAACTTCGCTAATGGCAATAATACTATCTCGAACATCGCTGATACCTCTGGCTTTGTCGCAGGTGATATTGTAACTCGCAGTGGTGAAACGCTAGCCCTAGGAGCTGTAGCTTCTAAGACAGTTAGCACCTTAGTTCTAGAGCAGGTATGGCTCGGAACTACTCAAGTAGGTGGTACTATTAATTTTGTTGTCGTTGGGGACGACTACGCAATAAAGGATAAGAGTTTTGCCTTTGCGACAGCGCCCGCATCAGGTGAAAAGTTAAGAAGTACCTATCGGTACTAATCCTGATTGAAGATAAATTTCTCTTCATGAGGGGGAATTAATAATGGGCCGAACTACAATCAATGGCGGGCAGATTACAGATAGTACTATCCAAGCTGTAGATATTGGTACTTCTGCGGTAAGAACAACTCATATAGCTGATGCCAATGTAACTTCTACTAAGTTAGCTACTTCATCGGTATTATCTGCAGCTATTGCTGATGCCAATGTAACGGATGGTAAGTTGGCTACATCGGCAGTATCAACTGCAGCTATTTATGATAATGCTATTTATGATAACAAAGTATCATCTACTGCCGCTATTTCTGGTTCAAAGATTTCAGCCAATTTCGTCGCTCAAAATGTAGTAACTACCGGGAACATTTCCGGGGCTACTTTCTTTTTAGGTGTAGTTGCAGGGGATCCTGGAAGTCCTGTAGAGGGACAATTTTGGTATAACAGCACCGATAAACAATTTAAAGGCTTTAGCACGGCGATTGTCATCCTGGGCTAAACATAGGATAGTAGGAGAGATAAAGTGGGCACAACATATACTGTAGCTAATGATGGTAAGGTAACTCTTACTAATGACCTAGCTGTTGATACTAATGTTCTTTTAGTTGATGCTGGCAACAATTGGGTTGGTATTAATAAAACTCCGACTGTCCCCCTAGATGTTTCTGGAGCTGTAGCTATCTCGGGGAATGTTGCAATAGATACTAATGTTCTTTTAGTTGATGTTGGCAACAATTGGGTTGGTATTAATAAAACTCCAGCGGTCCCTCTTGATGTAAGCGGAGCTGTTGCAATTTCTGGTAACGTAGCTGTTGACACTAATGTTCTTTTAGTAGACGTTGGTAATAATTGGGTTGGTATTAATAAGACACCTACTTTAGATTTAGATGTAGCTGGAGCTATTGCCGCGTCAAATAATGTTTCTGCTGGTACGCTATCTATAGGGGCCGCGTCTCCTAACTCTGTAGCCATCTTAGATATGGTCTCTACAGCTAAAGGTGTTCGTTTCCCTCAGATGACCAATACGCAGAGAAATTCAATTTCTGCTATACAGGGTCTAGTTATTGATAGTACAACAGATAACAAACTTTATAGATTTGACGGTGCTTTATGGAATCCTGTTGGTGCAGGTCATACCATTCAAGATGAAGGAAGTTCTGTAACACAACGCCTAAAACTTAACTTCGTGGGCGCAGCGGTAACTGTTTCGGATGATGTTGGTAACGATGCTTCGATAGTTACTGTTAGTGGTAATGGTTCACAGCCTGTTCGGGAGAATTTCGTAGCTACTGCTGGTCAGACTACGTTTGTAGTAGTTCAGACATTTACTTCAGGAAATGAGTGGGTATACTGGAACGGTCGCTTAATGAGGAACGGTGCCTCTTACGACTATCAAGTTTCTGGTCAGAACATTGTCTTTAATACAGGTCTTTCCGTTGATGATAAAGTAACAGTAGAGATTCTAACCGTATTAAACACTGCAAACGCTCCAACCGTTGAAGAGTTCACTGCTACTGCGGGTCAAACTACGTTTGCACTAACAAACACGCTCGTATCAGGCCAAGAGAGCGTTTATGCTAACGGATTAAGAAAGTCGTACGGGGCAAGTAACGACTATACTATCAGTGGTAACAGTATTGTATTTAATGCTGGAAGGGGTCTTGGTGATAGGGTAGTAATTGAATTATGGACATCTGCTACTGCTATTACATCTAGAACACCTCAGTGGCAAACTTATACTGTTCCTTATGGTTCGTTTACAGCTGCAGGCCTTACTGAATCTATTACACTATTTACGTTAGCTGCTGGTCAAATGATTCATAATGTCGTAATATCTCACACTGCATCATTTACCGGTGGAAGCATTTCAGCTTACACCGTCAGCGTGGGTATTATTGGTACATTAGCAAAATATGCTAACGCATTTAATGTCTTCCAAGCTCCTGCGACCACGTTAGGTCAAGTATCAAGTAATCCAGGTATGGAAGATACAGCTAATCCTGTTTCTATTAAGATCACCGCTACCTCGGTAGGTGGAAACTTAAATACCGCTGCGGCAGGATCTGTGACCATAAAGGTCCTAGTATCGCAGGTATTCTAAGGAGAATTAAATGTCTTTTATAACTGATGGTTCCGCTTTTAGTAAAACTTTTTATTTTCAAGAATTCACTTCTTCAGGTACTTGGACTAGACCTTCTGGCGTTAGTACGGTAACAATTACTCTACTTGGGGGAGGAGGTCAAGGAGGGGGAGGAGGCGGAACCAATAGTTCTATACCGGCACAGGCGTGTGGAGGAGGTGGGGGTGGTGCAGCAGGACAAGAAATACGTCTTCCAGTAATGGTTGCGGGAGACGTGCTCATCACTATTGGAGCAGGTGGCGGTGGAAACGGTTCTGCTAGTTCCTTCGGAGCAGTTTCCGCTTCTGGAGGAATTGCGGGGGGCACAGCCGTATCGGGCGTTTCGAATGGCCCTAGGGGACAGACGGGTAGTGGAACAAGTTGGGGGACTGAGGGAGGTCTGGGTGACGGCACGCCAGCTTACTCTAGTTACGGAGGAGTGGGAGGAAGTACAAGTTACGGTATAGGAGGTCTGGGAGGAATTCCAGCCGTCGGTATGGCTGTGGGCAACGCTGGTGCAACTGCTGCCGGCTATGGCGCTGGCGGTGGCGGAGGAAGTGGTGCAATCAAAGCTGCTACGGCTAACGTTTTAGCCGGCGGCACCGGAGGTTTAGGAACTCAGGGTTACTGCCGCGTCGAGTGGTACGCATAAGGTAAACATATGGCTGAAACAAAATTAAATTTATCATTAGATGCATTGCCGGGGTGTGTAGTTCAGGTGGTTCATCAGCCTTGGCTAGGATATTTGGATACGACCGCTTCCATCAATATGGCCGGTCCAATGACCACTTCAAATGGAGCGTTGCTATTCACTGCCACAATTACGCCGAAAGCGGTGGGCAACATTTTACATTGTGTACTACAATGCGGACTGAATAGTCCTTGGGGTGCTTTTTATGGAGAAGTTGGGTTGCTTTTCGGTTCAGAAACAACGGCGTTCATCAACGCGACGACTCATGCTTCAACCGCATTATCTCGTACTATAGTTAGATGTGAGGGGTATAAGATCGCAGGGACTACATCGCCAGTTACATTAACCGCACGCGGTGGGACATATACTGGAGTCCAGGGACGTTTCAATCACGATTATGTGGAATTGGGAGCAAGCTATGGAGCTGGGTCATTCATCAGGATTGTGGAGATAGTCGCATAATTTGAGCGAGGAGAAAAAAATGTTTGTACTTGATATACCTACGATTCTTCAGAATGGTGGCTGGGCGGGAAAGCAGTGGGGTATCCGCGAAGATATGAAGGATTACTCCAAATTAGAGTGGCTCGATCAATCAGATAAACCCACTGAGCAACAACTCCTCAATGCTGAACTCGCTACCGCTAAAATTTGGAGTATAACTAAATCTAAAGAAGAATGTCAAACTCGTATTTATGCCACTTATCCTATCTGGAAACAAGCTAACTGTGCCAATGGATTCTATGATGAATCTACTACCATAGCTATTAAAAGTGGTATTCAAGCTTTCCGTACGGCACAAACACAAGCAGAAAGTGATATCAATGCTTTAGAGACTGTTGCAGCGGTATTAGCATTTACTTGGTAAGGAATTTAAACTATGAGTCAAACTTCAATAAATCTTAGTCAAGAAGGAAGCTTAGCTAGGGTCACAGTTCCTTATACAGCTTTCTCTGGATTCGCCGCAGTTACAGGTGATGTGGAACTACTTTCCCTTCCTGCTGCGGGTATTATTACTATGGTAAAGATGAAACACTCTACCGGCTTTGTTGCTGCGGGTCAGACTACCTGTAAGGCAAGCGTAGGTATTGTAGGAACTCTTACTAAGTATCATCCTCAGTATGAGATAGATGCTACTGCTAATCCTGTTGCTGCTACTACCTTTAATATTAATAGCGTAGTTGGAAGTGAAAATCATGGCTCAGCAACTTCTATCAGGTTAGCTCTAACTTCAAATGTTAATCTAAATACTTTATCTGCAGGCTCAGTTGATGTATGGGTCTGGATAACAAGGACTCAATAATTATGACAATTACATTAACGGGACTTGGTGGTTCTAGCGGTTCTGGTAAAACTTTTAAATTTCAAGAATTTCTTTCTTCGGGTACTTGGACTAAACCTTCCGGAGTAAATACTGCAGAAGTATTTCTTGTAGGTGGTGGCGGCGGCGGTGGGGGTTCAAAAGCAAATACTTCTATACCGGCTGGTGGCGGTGGCGGTGGGGGCGCAGTCGTACATTCATTTGTAACTGTTGCTGGGAATGTTTCTGTTACTCTTGGTAGCGGAGGTGCTGGGGGTGGTAGCACTTCTGGTAGTTCTGGTAGTACTGGTACTTCTAGTACCTTTGGTGCCTTATTAACTGCTCAGGGAGGGGGTGGAGGAGGAGGGAGTGGTAATTCCTCCACTGATGGTAATATTGGCGGCTCTGGAGGTTGTGGAGGCGGAGGCGGTTGTTCCACAACTTCGACGAACAATTCGGCTGGTGGGGGTGGAGGCGGTGCTTCGACCTTTGGCGGCAATGCTGTGCGCGTAGGTTCTGGAACGGATTCGCAATTAAATTCAAGAAATGGTGGTAATGGTTCGACTGGTGGGGGTGGGGGCTGTGCTTTTGGTGCAGCGGGAGGTCCTCAAATAGCTGCTGGAAACGGTGGCTGCGGAATATGTTTTAGTGGTTCTACTAGCTTAACTGCTTTTGGTGGCGGAGGCGGCGGAGGCGGCAGTACCTACTCATGTGGTGCAGGTAGCAGTGGCGGGGGAGATGGTTCTTTCACTGGCGGGGGAAATGGTGTCGCAAATACGGGTGGGGGCGGTGGTGGCACTAGTTCCACCTATAACGGCGGCAATGGTGGTAGTGGATACTGTTTCGTAATGTGGTACGAATAATTTAATAGGAGATACAAAGATGGCAGAATACGCACTCGTAGGAATTGATACAAAGGTAAAGGCCGTTATCGTTGCTGATGCTGATTTCGTTACCACTCATGGCAATGAGATTAGAGCACAGTATGGTGATGCTGCTGGTTCTTGGATACTAACTCCCGATAAAGTAGGTATCGGCTATAAAGAAGGCAATGGAATATTTGTGGCGCCGATGAGCGACCTTAGCGTAATAGCACCTGCAGCAATTTCTCTCGGTGTGAGTGCTGTAGCTGATGGCGTAAAGTCTTATCAATGGAAGAAGGGCGAAGATAATATTCAGGATGCTACCTCTGCTTCTCTTTCGATAGATCCTAGTGCCGTTGGTGATAGTGGAAGCTACTCTTGTGTAGTTACCGTTGGTGGCAATAGTGTAACAAGTGATGCCTCTACTGTAACCGTTAGCGCAGAGTAATTAGTATTTATAGAATAGCTTATTAGACGCACGCTTAGCGCCACGTAAGAGAAAGGAGCAATCAAATGCCCCGTAATGAAGATATTCAGTGGCGGTCGGACCTAATGAAGCTAGTTGGAGAAATTAAAACTGATCAGAGAGAAATTAAAACTGATCAAAAGAATCTTTCTAATAAAGTTGATGATTATCATAAAACTAGCTGTAAGAGATGTGACCGTCTAGAAGCAACTGTATATGGTATTGATGGTGATAAGCCGGGATTAGTCGAACAAGTAAGAGGTATCTCTGGTAAGATGGCCGCAGGCGTAGCTTTAGTTACTTTTTTAGTAACATCTGTTACGAATGGCATTCTTTATTACTTCGTCGAAAAATAATGAACTGGAACGATACATTAAACTATTACGCATTTAAAACAATTCAGACTTTAAAAGCTGATGTTAAAGATGTAGTTGCCCAAATATTACCTATGGAAGTAGTAACTCCAGGCAATCCCATCAGTTGTGAAGAGCTACCTAAACAGTTAACGCTATTAGAAGCTCTTGCTCTTAAGAAGCGTCAGTTACTTTGTACACACGACAACGTACTTAATAAGCAGATCTGGCACAGAATCTCAAAAAGAAAGTTTGAATTACGAGACGAAGTAATTTGTGTGAAATGTCTCAACAGAGTTATTAACGAATTATGATTTGCGCTCTGTGTAATGAATTGGTAAAGGCTTCTGACAAAAAGAAGATATACACTCAAGGTAAAGAGTATACTTTTCATAAGCAGTGTCTTCGGAAAGCAACTAAACAAGACTTACTCGAAAAAGGTTTAATCAAATCCGACGATTGGGTCTGGTGGATTAGGAGGCCATAATATATGCCAACCGGAGAAGTTTTAACAGCTAAGGAGCAACAGCTAGTCCAGGAAGCTTATGTATTGATGCCTGAACGTTTTCGAGGTACGGCTACACCGGCAAGAGTTCTACAGTTTTTAGAGATAGTCTTGTCTGATATTAACAACGTTCCTCCAGCTGAATATTACACAATAGACTCGATGCCTGGGACACTATCCCCTATTATTCGATTCGGTGCTAGCTACTACGCATCAGTTTTTATGCAGATGAGAGCTACTCTTGATGACTTCTCTTGGAGCGATCAAGGCGTTACTGTTGCTATAGATCAAACCTCCAAGATTAATGCCTCTCTCATTACCATGACAAAAGCCTACGAGCGAATGATTACTAACTTTAAAAAGACCCGTATTATTGCGCAGGGTGGTCGTGGTTTAGGTACTCCTCGGTATCAAAGTCAGCTAGGTCAATTCTTAAAAATAAGTTTAGGGTCCAGCTTCCTCTGGAGTAGCTTTTAACCGAAACGCCATTGATTTCTATTATCTATTTGTTATAAGATATATGAGAAACTCAATACAAAATATTTTATCGGTCTATAAAAAAGAAGATTTAATCAATATCTACGACGAACAACGTAACATCTATAAAGTAGCTGATACTGTTCAATGTGACTATGCTACTCTGGTAAAAGTATTTAATCACTATAATATTCCTATTGGTAAATTTTGTCACAAACCCTTAGTTGTTAAAAAACTTAGTCATCTTACGAAAGAAAATTTAGAGTTACTTTTAAAGAGTAATACTATTAAGCAAGTGGCTACTAAGTATGATTCTCATCCAGGTCAAATAGTTGCGCGAATGACTGAGTTAAATATACAACGTAATCGAAAGCAGCCTCATAGACGTAATCATCAAATGCTATCTATTCCTGATGGACTTTTTAGGGAAGCAGTAGAATTTAGAGGAATTTTAAATTTAGCTAAAGAACTTAGCTGCTCACAATCCTCTGTACGTGATAGAGCAAATAAATTGAACATTCAATTGGTAGCAGGTCCTCATAAAGCTCTAACTGAAACTGTAGCGTGGAGTCAACAGTGTCGTGAAAATCGAATGAATCAGCCTGAAATTTTTAAAAATACCTCTATCGAAATTGCCCTTCAAGCGGAACTTACTCGTCGAGGTGTTTCATTTGAGTTGCACCCTAAAATTATAAATCTTACGGTTCCTGATGTCTTTATTAAACCAAATATTTGTATCTATGCCGACGGATGTTATTGGCATGGGTGTCCTACTTGTAATGTAAGTGATAGAAATTCCGGACTTAAATACACTAGAAGTCATGATAATTTTGTTGATTCCCAATTAAAAAAAGCCGGATATGTTGTTGCTCGTATTTGGGAACATGACATTAAAACAGGTAATTTCACTGGCCTAGATTCTTTAAAGTAAGGAAAATAACCGACTATTTAGTATAATGTCATTTATTAATAGGATAAGAATATTATGGAGAAACTGACTAGTTTGTCGACAAAAGAAGCATCGGGAGAGCAGGAACTAGATGGTCTATATAGAGTTACTGTAGATCTTCGCGTTTCCGCCGACAAGAAATGGAACGTGGAAACTGTTAAGGAATTAGTGAAAACAATGGGAGATGTCGAAGATGTTGATATTCAAAAGCATCTACCTACTAATTCTTTTAGAACAGGTGATGTAGTTGAACTAGTCAGCGACTACGCTTGTGAAAAAGATATCTTTTTGGATTCACAAGGCAACCTGGTCATTACAGATTATGTTTCCGACAATGTTGAGAAGGTCGGCACGTATGCTATAGTTCTATCTGCTGGAGCCGTTGCAGAGGTTAATAAGACAGCTATAAATGATAAGGTGGAGCTCCTCTTCGCAGGAGATTCAATTATTATTAATGATAAGCGCGCGTATCTAGGTATCATTGAACTCCCTAGTAATATTGTGATTAGATATAGTGGTACCTGTGAAACTTGCGACACAATGCCTTGCGTTTGTGAGGTTGAATAATGCCTAGTATAGTTAGGCATCCGGTCGTCACTAATTTGCTCGCCGGTCGTCGTATACTGGTTGAGTGGGAATTAAATGACGCTGCGGAGGGTGTAACTATCTATCAGGTTTGGCGTTCAAATCTTGAATATGAAAGTTATGCAAAAATTGCTGACATCATATCTCCTTACAAACAGTATGTCGATAAGGTTCCTTATACCTTTGGATTAAACTTCTTTTATAAAGTAGTAGCTGTTGATGCTTCTGGGATGAGCAGTGATATTTCTCAAACACCTCCAGTTTCAGATACAACTTTTGACGGCTTTGAAGAAAAACCATTCAGAGCTACTACAGTTACCTTTGATTCCTTTGTAATGGGTGAGATACCTTCAGGTGCTATCGACGGATCAAACCACGCCTTTACAACAGCTTCTTTATTTAGATATAATACAACCCAAGTAGTTCTTAACGTCGGATCTACATCTCATTTACTTATTCGAGGAACCGATTATACAGAAGGAACAAATCAGGCTACTCTTACGGTGAATACAGCTCCTGTATCGGGAACATTATTAGTTAGCTACTTGAGGGTGTAAAGTGAGTCACTTACAAATTCTTCCAGCTGTAGAGGATCGCATTGATCCACCAGTAGAAAGATTTCTTGATATAAGAGATCGCTTACGGTGGATGCAAGCGATGGGTGGCGAGCGCGTTCTCCTTTATAAGAGGATGTGGGCTGGAGTAGTATGTCCTAACTTCGACACTGTCAGAAGGCAGCATAAGGTTGATCTTACTGATACAATTTGTTATGGTACTGGTTTCGTGGGTGGATACTTTGGGCCATTCGAAATTTTTATTAGTTTTAGCACTGTAGCAGCTCAACAGATACGTGTTTACGAACAGGGCCTAAGGCGCGATTTTACGTCTACTGATTGGGCTTTATGGGAGCCCCGAATAGACAATAAGGACTTCTTTGTACGTCGAAACAATCAGAGATTTTGGATTAATAACGTACAACAGACTAAATGGCGTCACCATATATTAAGACAACTATTTACATCTACAGAGATTGAGCGGAGTAATCCTATTTACAATGTTGCTATTGAGGGATTACCTACCAATATGACAGGCTTAACGTGCCCTGTTGTGCCGCCTGCACCTTAATCAAATGATATTTATTTGGTTCTTAAAAATCAAGGAATAATCTAATGCCAGAGTATGTTCTGGGACCACTAATCGCGAAGCGAGTTCGCGATGCTATTATTTTAGAGTTTCGTCGAGTCTTTTCTACAGATGCACTTTATACTTATGTAGAAGATCCTGTGACACATCAGGTTGTTTGGGATTGTACTAAGATAGCGATTAATGATGCAACGCCGCAAGATTTTTATTTTCTTCCTTCAATTAACGTAATGACGTTGTCGGGAGAAGAGCAAAGATTCTTACAGGAAGATTATTTTCAATATTCAGTTGAAAATGGTAATCAGGTAGAAAGAAGAGGCGCACCCATTACATTTACCGTTGGGGTAACAGCTATGTCTCTAGATGTGATTACTCGCGACGAAGTAATGGACAGGATGTATCAAAAATTAAAGATTGTAACTGATGACCTAGCTGATAGAGGTGTGGGTATTATCAGAACGTCATTATCGAGAGATGGACGAGAATATATTAACGATCGTTGGTATTATACTTCTGGCATAGAGATGAAACTTTATGCAGAGTGGGTTGAAGAATCAACTATCGATCCTAATTCCACTGTGGATAATTTCAGTGGTCATATTTATACTGATTTTATAGCACAAGATTTCAAAGTAGATTTCTAATGAATTGCACGAAGTGTTCTCAAGAAAAAGAAGAAAACCTCTTTCCAAAGGGTTGATATTGTTAAAAAGCTAAATTTATTGGAGAAATAAAATGAGTGAAGCACCATTAAGCGCGCAGAACGCTGAGTCCGGAGTAGTTGTTCAATTCGTACCATCAACAGCTCTTCCCTCAGTTCCTGGCGGTGTAAGGACAGTAGGCCTTATAGGAAAGGGAGAGATAACTAAGTTAGTTCAATCGAGTACCATTACCCGATCAGGAACTCTTTCTTATGATGTTCTAACCCCGAAGGCTACTGCTTTGCCTGCAAATATTATGGATGTTAACATGGTCCAGTATACTCGGGACCTAGATTATATTCTATCATATGGTACAAGTGTATCTGGTGGTGGAGCATCTGCGGATCTATCTGCTCATGCAACTCCTGGCACCTTTAAGATTAATCTTAACGGTGATGGGGTTCAGACTGTTTCAATTACGACAACTTTGTTAACAACTGGATCACTCATTGCCGCCGCCATTCAAGTAGCTGTGAGAGCGTTAACCCCCATTAGCATAGCTAATGCATTAGTCTATAGCGATTTCACAGCGGTATTTGCTGCTGGAGTTTATACATTGACTTCTGGAGTAGCTGGTGCTAGTAGCTCCGCAGTTGTTACTGTTGGAACATTAAATGATATTGCCGGGGATCTTAAGCTAGGTATCACTAATACTGGTACCGAACGCGCTGGTGGAGATGTAGACTGGAGTCCCGCTTTCGCAGCTGCTTTTACTGGAAGTGTAGATCTTAGTGGTGGCATTACTTTCGCTACTCCAGCCGTCTTCTCTATTATTGTCCATGATACTACTGGAAGTGGTTACGTAGATCAACTCCAAGCAGTTACGCTCAGCGGTGTTTATGCGAACGCTGCAGCTGTTCAAGTTGCCCTGAGTGCTGGCTTCTTAGGTGTAACTGTATCTGTTGTTTCCAGTAAGTATATTAAAGTAGAAACTACTGAAACTGATAACGCAAGCCTTTCTATTGGAAATGGCTCAGCTAACACATTACTAGGCTTCTTCGGTGGGCTAATTGCATTATCTCCTAAAGAGCCTGTAGCTGCTGTTACTTATTCCTTAACGTATAATACTCCTAAAGTAACTGCTGACTATGCGCCGCAGTTCTTCAGCAGCCACGATCAGTTAATGGCCACTTATGGAGATCCGAGTGTTGCTAACTCATTGTCCCTAGGCTCTCAGCTTATCTTCGAGAATAGTGGTAATACAGGTGGAATCGTAGCAGTTCAGATTAATCCGGCCGATCAGCCTGATCTTCTTGGATATATTAATGCTCTTAACAGACTAGCTGCTGTCGAAAATGTTAACATCGTGGTTCCACTAACCGCTGATCCTAACTTATACTCTTTCGTTCTATCTCATGTAGTGAATTCCAGTGCGCCTCTTGAGAAGAAAGAGAGAACATCGATTCTTGGGCTACAGGGTAATCCTTCCGTCGCTCAGGCAACTGGTTATGCGGCAGCATTAGCCTCTGGTGGTAATGGCCGTAGAATCATGCTGGTGTATCCATCATCTGTAACGATGCTATTAAATGGAACAGAAACTGCTCTAGATGGTTCCTTCCTAGCAGCTGCTGTAGCTGGTATTCGTATTAATGCAAACTATGACGTAGCCGAACCGCTGCTTAGAAAGGAAGTAACTGGTTTTCAGACGGTGATAACTGGTCTTCTTAGAACAGACAAGCTCTTACTTAGAAACGGTGGTGTAACTGTAATTGAAACTATTGATACCATTGCCCGTATTACAGAAGATACTACAGCTGATCGCTCTACAGTAGATGGTCAGGAATTTGCTGTTACTGAAATCACTGACTTTACTGCAAAGGTAATTCGGCGACTACTTGAGAACATCTTCATAGGTGTTAAGTTACTACCGGATACACCTAACCTAGTAATAGCCACTATTCAGACCATTCTAGATAACTTAGTTGCTTTAACAATTCTTAATAGTTACAGTAACATTCGTTCGACTATTAATTCGCTGGATCCCCGACAGATCGATGTATCGTTTAAGATTCAGCCTGTAAGAACCCTTCGGTGGATTAACGTTAAGTTTACCATTTAATGGCTATTCCGAATCTTCCTAAGACACAGATTCGTCTTGCCACATCGGTTAGTTTTTATACGCTGCGGGAAGACGCAATCAGTCTGGGAACTTTCTTTAAGTCTATCTTTCAACCGAGGACGGTTCTTTCAGCAATTCAGACTCAAATGAAGTTGTTAGATGGTGTTGTTAGTTTTACTGATACTCAGGAAAGAACGGGTACACCTAGACACGAGCTTGATTCTGATATTCCAGGACAGCCTTTAGAGATTATGGGTTCTCCATTACAGCGGAGAATCAATTTAAGAAGGGCTGTTCTATATAAGAGCGATCTTATTCAGATCTTAGGATATGAAGATGTAATGAAGCAGTCGGGTATTAATGAGGCGAGTTTGCTTTCTCAACAAATCAAGATACCATTTATAATTATAAGACATGAAAGTGCTCCAGAGGGATCAGGTGTTGCTGCAACAGTAACTTTTTTTAGGCAGTGTTTATTAACAAACTTAACTCGTGAATATGCTGTACGAACTCCTGGGTCTGACCCAGCTGTATTTGAAGACGCTGTTATCGGCTATGGACCAAGACAGCAAATTACGTTGAATTCTTAGGGAGATTTAACCAATGTCAATTCCAAAGCTTCCAAAAACTGTAGCTCGACTTGCAACGTCGATTACAATCAAACTCATTCCAGAAGATACTCTAGACGCAGGACAACTTTCGAATCCGGCAGCTATTCTTACAGCTGTACAGAATACGCCGATTGGTGCTGTTCAATCATTAACTGAATCCAACGATCGCCCAGCTCACATGCGTTTTGAGATGGATTATACTAAGCCAGGCGTTGTAACTGAAGTATATCCTGGGCTAGTTCAAATGCGAACGGTACGTCTAACTCGAGTTGTTCTGTACGACTCCGATGTTACACAAACCTTCGTTATAGAAAATGGCGACGTAGTATTCCAGTATAAACCATTTGCTCTTATCAAAATTGAGGCTGTACCAGAAGGATCTAATCAGCCAACTAACATTACTATTTATAGAAAGTGCTGGCTAACTACTAACCCTAAGGCTTATACATTAGGTGGTGGTGGATCAGATCTAAAGATCGTACAGGACGTTAATATTGCTTATACAGAAAGAGAAGTTGTAGAGGTTGCTTCCTAAAGGAGACATTTTAATGTCTAACGTCGAAGAAAAGAAAGAAGAAAAGTCTGTAAAGCCTCTTGAACTAAAAGATATTTCTCAACTTGGTTACATAAAAAAGACCAAGGAGATTCTTACTGGTGTTGTAGTATCGCTACAAACTCTGTCGGCTGCCCGCCAACATAAAATCCTCTCGACTCTTCCCGCCTCCGAAAATGTTGACGCAATTGCCAAGTATACGCAATTGCAGGTGGAAACATTAGCCTATGCTACGGTAGCTATCAACGATGCAGTATATACCGAAGCTGATGTGGATACATTACGTAAGTTCTATGCGGGGCTACAAACCCGTGTACTGAGAGAATTCTACGGTTTTTATATGGAACTAGTCACCGATCAGGATCTAGTTCTGACTGGTTTAAAAAAAACGTAGAGTCGCCTCTTTTTAGAACTGATTACGAGATATGTAAACTCTTTCATTGTTCTCCGAACGATGAAAAGTTTTTGAGCTTGACTCTTCCGCAGAAGCTTTGGTTAATATCTAATATTAACAAAGATAGAGGAGAGCAGGTAGATCTTTTAAAATATCTCTGTATCCATATTAGACCGGAAGCATATCAAGATGAGTTGGAAGGAAAACAAGAGTCTACTGAATTCTTAAGTGATATTGAAAAAATGGCTGGGCGAAAATTAAGTGAAGAAGAATTAACTAGACTTAATATTACGGAGCAAAGTATTACTCCTGCTGTTGTTGATGTTGATATAGATGTAATTGAGAGAATCTAATGGTAGATCCGGCTGATCCATCTTCTGGTGATGATAGAATTTCTTCTCTCCAGAAGGAGGCTGACTTACTCTATAATCAAAGCATTTCCCAGAAGGAAATAGCTCGCTCCTTAGCTGAAATAAATCAGCTAATTGAGAAAGCTATTTCTTATAAGCAAGGGGAAGACGACAAAGACAAAGATAGAATAAGAGCTATTCAGACACAATTAGATGGGTTAAAAGCTCAGAGGGAACTTGAAAAAGAAGCTTATGCGGAAATAGGTTCTGCAGAAGATAAAATAAAAGCTCAGTTGGATGAACAATTTGATAGAAGAAAGGCCTCTTTAAGACTGTTAGAGAGGGATCAACCTGAACTACTTGAAAAAATAAGAAAAGCAGAAGCGGACATAAATAGGGAGCGAGATGTAGCCTTATCTAGGGCACTAATAACGGAATCCCCTTTCGCTAAGGGTGGAGCTCTGTTAGGAGAGATCGAAAAAAATCCCATTATAGGATTAGCATCCCAACTCGAAGCTGCTTCAGCAAAATTGAGTGCTGCCGTAGGTGGTGGAGGTATGGGTCCTGGGATGGCGACAAGTCGCCTCTTAGGTGGGGTGCCTGCGGGCGCAATGGACCCAGTTGAAAGGATGCAACTCTTAACAGACGTTGCTTTCAAGGCTCCTACGGCATTTAAGAATACTGAAGAGGGTATGACTACCTTAATTGGTACTCTCGCCAATTTTGGATTGCAAACAAAAGATTCTATTGATATATTAATTACCGCTACAAGAAATTTAAATTTAGATACTGGTGGTCTAACTAAAGCATATAATGAAGCTAGCATCCTTTCTCAGCAGACCGGGATGCATACAAAAGAAGTTGGGGACCACTTACTTAATATGGGTAAGTCTCTCCGTGGTGTAGGCGCAGATCTGGGAGAAGCCACCAACATTATGGCTGCCTTCTCTCGAGATATTACAATATTAGGTCAGTCTACCACGCAGGTAGAAATTGCACAGATGGCCGAACGTATTGCTACTGGTTTAGGTCAAATGCCAATGGATAAGGCATTAGGTATAATGTCTTTCGCGACAGGTATGCCTGTTACTTCTATAGGGGAAAAAGATTTTGGTAAGTTCTTTGATAAGCCTTTTGAGAGCGCAAGAAGAGTTTTTGATCAGATAACTTCTACACTGCCGGGCGACTTTGCTACTCAATCTATGGCAGCCCAGAAAGTATCTGAACTTCTGGGTATAAATGCCACTACACCTAAAGAGGTTCTCTTACTTAGAAATGTAATGGAGAATTCAGCTTTAACAGAACAAGGTATGCATGACAAATTAGCTGAGTTAGGTGACCCTCAGAAGAGAACAGCTGCTGGTATCGAGAAGTTAACAAATATGATAGAGCCTCTCAAGCAGATTGAGAATCATACAAAGAATATAATGCAGATAGTAGCCGGCCCTCTTGCCGGTGCATTAGGTACTTGGATGGGTAGAGATGTGGGTACTATGGCTGCTGGAGCTGTGCACGCGGGGACGGCTATTACACAGCTTGCTCTAGCATTAGGTGCTGGATCTGCTATAAGAGCTGGGGGTGCTGCGTTACTTGCGACAGCGGGACCACCTATTGCATTTGCTGGGGCGTTTGCTGCTGGAGGATATGCTACATACAAAGGGCTGGAGCATATAGTTAATAGTCAGGATAACCAAAATAACATGGGTCGCGTTCCCTAATTATGTCTAATACCAAATTTCCGTTAATTATAAATGGCGTCAAGTTTCTTGTAAACCCTAGAAGCATCAGAGTTACAAGCCCTTTGGTATATGGAAATCTCCAAACTCAAGGAGGAATCATATATCAAATTTGGTATAGTCAGCCTGAGATGATAGTTATTACTGGTTGGTCAGCGGGAGAATCCGCATATAGTGAATTATTATCTCTTAAGAGTAACTTTGAATATACTACTACAAATAATTTAAGCGAGCTCTACTATAAGTTAACCGCTTATAAAGGTTTTATAACTAATTTGACAGTAGGCCACTCTCTTGATAATTTCTTACGATTTCCTTACGAAATTAACTTTCAGTTATTAGCTGGACAGTCTTTTAATATTCACGATCTTTCTCTTCAGCCTAGTGGTATTGTTGGAGAAGCTCAAGATTTCCTTGAAGAAAATATTAACGCACCTATTGCGAGAGCCTCAAACGCACTAAATAAGACTCTGGGAAAATTTATTTAAATGGAAACCTCACCAACGTTTGAACAGCTATCGACGTTTGATGCCGCTCAATATCTAAAGGTAAGAGCATACCTTTATAAATTCTCGCCCGATTTTACCAAACTTGGTAAGGGTAAAGTACGCCCTGACATGCAGAGTGATGCCATTAAAGCAGCTACGGCGAATTATAATGCTATAAGGACTGTTGCTAATAAGGCGCAAACTTTGCGTGTAAACATTGCTACTTTAAGTAAGGAGTTGAAGAATATTCAGCGAGCACTTAATGATTTAGTTCTGCCTTATAGCCCTATTCATATAGAACCTTTAATAGAAAGACTGGATGTCGTCTATAGAACTTTTCTATCTTGGAATGATGTTGCCGGTACCAAATACTTAGTAATAACTACGGAAAATATTTCTTCGATTACAATAAAGAAAACGCCTGTACAAGGACAGCCGGGTGTTCTAACTTATTCTCCTCTTACTAATGATTGGACAGCTCTAGTTGATAATATTAAATATTCTGTTTCATATTGGGTAGGGAGTGGTAAGGGAAGGTTTGATAAATTTACCGAGGCTACAATTACACATCTTCTTTACTTCTTAGATAATCGCGCCATAGCTACATTAAACACTTTAGATAAAGAATTGCTGAAGAGTCAGAGCAGTGTTGACGCAGCAAAGGCAGTTGCAGCAGGTTTAGCTGCTGATCGCTCCCAATTTAAAGTTGTTAAATTTGCTCACGACTTACACACAAAGGATCTTTCTCGTTTTGATATTTCACAATTTGTAACTAGCTACAATACAAGACAAGATTTATCATCTGGTACTATTAATTGGGTTGTTTCATTACAGGATGTCATTATTCCGATGAATCAACTAAGGATGGATACGCCAAACGCTATAAGACGCCCTATTTTTTTTCCTGACGAAAAAGGAAACTACGCAGAGGAAGTGTCATCGGGTCCTGTGGGTCCTGAAGGGCCTTCTCAAGGAACTTTTGTAGGTCCAGTTCAAGAATATACTCCAACAGTTCCAACAGCCCCAATATCTCCCGAAGGCAGAAGCTACCGTAATAACGATCCTATTTCTGGGGAATTAGTTTCTGAATTAGATCCTGATATTTTAATTGAGAGAATAGCTACTTATCAATCTGTTGATGATGGGGATCATTACGATAGAGATATTGACCGGATAGAGCTGGCAATTCGTTTAAGGGGAATTAAAGATTTAGCTGTTAGAAGGGGCTGTATTGATCTTTTTAGGGGATTGTCACCTCATGAATCTCTTATAAAGCTCCTTGAAAGTAAAAAAATCTATTTCGAAGGTGCTCCGTTTCGTGCTGTTTCAATCTTGAACGGTGTACAAATTCTTCAAGATGAATTTAAACTAGATACAAGCGAGAAAATAAGAATAGCTTTTCTAAAGAGCATAACTAATCCGGAGGTCGATGGAATTGCTTTAAGTGATTTGGTACAGAAATATGATGTTTTAAGCATTTTTGTTTATAAGTGGCCTATTTCTCCGACATCCTTTGAAGATCTTTTATTGCAAATGGATCCAGATTTCTTTGATAAGGAAGCTAACTTTTTATATTATCCTTTGCAGAAGGTAATTCCTGAGGTGGTTGACCAATATTTCTCGTTGTACGAACCAGAGTTTACTGGATTTGTCAAGAAGAAATCTTCCATGGAAGTTTCTGGAAAAGTTAATCTATTAAATATTACTGGAGAGGGTGGTCTTGGATTATTTGCCGCTTCACGTCGGTTATTTAATACGACAATCTGGCAGAAGACTATCTTCGATGCTGCTGAGGCGATGGGAGACGACCTCTTTACTGTCTTCCAAAATCTATTTGCAGATTTAGCTCCAAATGAAATTTTAGAATTGCTTCTTGAAGGTGTATACAAGCTCAAGATAAGAGACTTAGGTAAGACCTCTACCGCAGCAAGAATACTTACTACACAGGAACTTCGCAAAGAAGATGTTTCTTATAATAATGCCGCAGGTCTTTTAGCTTTTTTGCAAAGTATTAGACCACTGTTTACACAAGCGGGTTTAACACCTAATTTACAAAATAATAATCTTATAGCTGATACTACAGCATTAGTTAATAAAATAGATACACTCTTGGCCTATCCTGATTTGCCTATAGAAACTACAGAAAATAGAGGGGATAATCTGGCTGGCCCTACTCCTTATCGTCCTAGCGTCGTAACTACTAAGACTCGGGAGTTAGTAATCTTTCAGCCCCCTGAAGCTACACCCGAACTCCTTTTCCGGCAACTCCCCATTACTGTTCCAATGAGTAATACCGTTTATAATAAAATAGCAACTTTGAAAGCCTATCTATCGGATTACAATAATGCAGCTTTGTCTTCTCCTTCTAACGGTGTAGTGGAACTTTTAACTTTTGTTGACCGGGCAATTTCTAGCATAGAAACTCCTGCTACGGATACTACTCCACCCCAGGGGATTTTAGTTATTTTGGGTAAGCAACTTCAGGCTCTTCATGAAGCGGCGGCTGAAAAGGAGGCTATTGAAAAGAACTTGACATTTTATAAGAGTAGAGATGCTTTATTAAATGGACCGTATATTCGAGATAGTAGCAATTTGGACGGTATTGAAGAGATCGCGGCCGTTTTTGATATCTCAGATATGATTTTTCTTAATCAATATAAAAATAAAAATGGTAATTTAAATCTGGAGGGCAGTAAGTTATTATTTAACTTACCTATGTTTTTATATGCGAATGTAATGCGCATGCGTAAGTTTAATGTAAGGGTACCGACGAAAGCGGCGTACGCTTCTGCGAATTTTCAAATTCACCAAACTACCAAACATCAAAAAGAATGTGATGCTGCCGGTGGAAGTACTCTTGAAATGGTTGACTTTAAAAGAACAGAGGGTTTTAAACCTTACTTTCTATTCTTAAATAGTTCGCTGGGTTCTTATATTCCTGAGATGAAGACTCCTTGGGAAATAATGAATGATGTTAAAACATCGTCTTACTTAGAATTCTTTGAAACTCCTGGAGGAAGAATCATTCTTAGAGCTCCCCAGTGGAATGAAACCGATCCCTATGATCCAAATCATCTAATGGGAAATATGATTTCTTCTATTCATCTTAATATAATACGTACGTCTTATGCTGAAGACGCCTATAATTTTATAGCAAAACAACACATAGCCGGCCCCGGTGTAGATTTAATTGGACTAGTTGCTCCATTTTTATACTATCACTACACTAATGGGAAGATTCTCTCTCAGTATGGTCTTTTTACCGACGTTGTTCAGGTTAATCCAAACGTAAGAATGAAACCGTTTAAAAAAGAATTGAAATCTTCCGGTCTGACTACTACTAGTTATCTTAATGGTATTTTTGAGTATTGTCGTTTCTTTTTAGAATTTAAAAATATGAATAGATTTTATGGGGAAGTACAATGTGTTGGTGATCCCAGTATACAAGTAGGTAAAACCTACTTTGATTTTGAGAAAGGTAAGTTTGGTTATATTACAAGTGTAGTAAAAAATCTAGTTGTTGGCGGGTCATATACTACATCCTTTAGTCTACATGCAGTAAGGGATGCTGTTGGTTCGGGAGAACCTTTTAGGAAGCTACCTTATCTTAGTGACATCATTGAAAAATTTGGAGGCTCTGTAGATGATAAACCATCTACTCCAAGTACTAAAATAGCGCCCACTAAGGAAGCGTTGGTCATGCAATCAATTTTGAAGCAAATAAAGCCAGCTACTCCAGGGTCTCCAGCTAAAATGATTAGTCACGATCCAGGTTTGGGGCCCAATGGAGGATTACCTGGAGCCTGGTATTCTAAATAAATGATTCAATTTTTCGAAGGGTATGTATCCCGAATAAATCGCCCACAAAAAGGGGCTTCTGATAATTCAACCTCCCTTTCTGTTCAAACAACAATGGGCTTCGAAGTTCAGGAAGTACAACTACCCATTACAGTTTCACGCCAAGAACAATATAAGATTGGCTCAAAAATTTTATTCTATTGTGATTCTGCTTCTATTGCTAAATTCGTTTGTCTACTGAGTGATCCAACTCCAGTTTCTTCTCCTATAGATAGAGATACTGCAGAGGATGAAATAGAGACTGGGGAGCAAACATTTCTTCCCGGAGAAGTAGCTATACAAGCTGCAGGCAATGATGATGATTTTCCTCCGACAGAGGGAGGATTATTCTGGGCTAAAAACTGCGGTGATGTTTCTTTATATTCCGGAACGATGGCTAATCAGATATCTGTAAATGATTCGTCTGACTCCGTCGATATATTTGGAAACACTGTTACAATTCAAGGAACGGGTCTTCTTACTGGAACACATGCATTTGTTATTCGACCTAATTTACTGGGAGCGACTACATCTACCTGGGGATATAAAGATCCTGTTTTAGATACTTTTATAAGTAGAATAGAAATAGGAGATGTATCTTCCGGTGGCGCTATAAGTTTAGGTATAACTGATCCTCTTAACTTGGTCCTTCTTTCTGGAATTTCTTATAATCCTATTCCAGGAATTACGACACCATTAGCCCCACAGATTACTTTAAGAGCAATGATAGCTGCATCCGAATTAACTATTAATCCTTTAGGGACGAAGATTGTGGGACCTACTTTTATCGGAATGTTAGAAGCTGCCTTCGCTGTAGTTGCTCCTGTTATAAACTTCTCGGGGGCGTTTACTGTAGAAGGACTATCTACATTTGTAGGTAATACTCTTACTGTAGGTGCTACAGAAATTACTGGTAATCTTTTTGTAGGCGGGGCAGCTGAATTTTTAGGAATAGTATCATTACCAATAGCTCCGGGGACATTACTTGTTGGAACTCTTCCGGGAGTTACCGGATCATTTGCTTCTTTAAGTGGACCTGTAATGGTAACTAATGGTATTATAACGAGTATAGGCTAATGGCTGAAGATATAGTAAAAGAATTAGATACTAAGGTAAAAGAGATCAAACGACAGTATGGGGCAGTAGCTACTGTTGCTCTAGCCGCCTTTGACGGGTTGGCTAAACTGTTATGTTTAAAGCAGTTTCTCATACTTTTAGCTAAAAATCCAGCTTTATTATCTCAGTTTACTTCTTTTTTAAACGGACTATTATCAACTGCTACCGCGACTCTTACAGCTGTGCAGCTTTTAGTAAATCAATTAAATCTTCTTAATCAGTTAACATCAAGCGCAATTAGTTTATACAGGGGGGCAGCAAGTAAGGTAACTGGTGGGAATTTTGGCGGGCAATATCCCTTTAAAGAATTTGCTGATTGTCCTCCAGTTCAATTTGTTGTAAAAACAATTAAAAAGTTAATACCTAAACCGTCGATGCCTTCAGCACTTAGTAATAATAAATATGTTAAAGGATATAACTCTTACAAGAATAAGATTAAACGCCTTGAATTTGAAATACGAAGAAGAGTGAAACAAGTAGAAAAGTTAACAGCTCTTATTGATCTTTTAAAAATACAGATTGAATTTTTACAATTTTTAGTTACTACTACTATTAAGTATACAGATGATCTGGTGAAAGAAGCTTCTTCAAAATTATAATTATGGATTTATATCTACGAACTCAAAAAGACTCAAATAATCCTCTCCATGTTGGACAGTCTCCGACATTCTGGGGTCAGGGCGAAAACGACCTTTTAGTACAAAATGGCGACTTTGCATTGGTACAGGGCGTTGAATGTCTTAAACAATCAACTGCAAAGATTCTTGTGACCGAGCAAGGGGCAAATACCTTCTTTGCGTTATATGGTTCTGGACTACAATCTTTAATTGGTAACAATCTGGAAATAGACTTTTTAAGGGCTAAGATTAAGACAGAAATTATTGACGCCCTTCGTATCTATCAATTTATTAATAGAAATAATTCTAATTTAGATGAACAAGTTGATACTTTAACTTCTATGAGAATACAACAAACTGCTATTGACCGCATAGACGTAAGCTTCAATGTTATTACAAAAACGGGTAGGTCTGTTGCTTCTCTAGTCTTACAGCTTACATAGGGCTAAAACAATGATTAGAACTTTAGGTCAGATCATAGATACAGCTATAGCTTTTATAGCAACAAAAATTCCTGCGCTCTCAACGCTGGAAGGAACTGTTACTAGAGACGTTGTAATTGAATCGCCAGCTAACGAATTTAATACAGCCTATACCTCTATAAATGATGTTCAAATACAACAAACCTTAACTGATGCGACTGTTTGGACATCTGATCAACTAACAGCTTATGCTAATAATATAGGGCTAACGCGCGAGCCGGGAGTTCAGTCATCAGGTACAGCAATATTTCGTCTTCGAACCTTTTCGACAGCGTCATCTGATATTTCTGTTCCTATTAGTACAGAAGTTAGTACTTCTCCAACTACTTTATCTCCGGACATTATAACGTTTCAGACAACTACTACACGTACCTTTCTGGCGGTTAATGCTGATTCTTATTTTAATCCTGTTACGGGATATTTTGAGTTAAATGTTCCTATTCAAGCTACTCAAGCAGGCGCTTCTGGAAATGTGGCGGTGGGTGCCATTGATACTATAGTTACGTCTCTGTCGGGGAGTTTACTTATTACTAACACTCTTTCAACATCTGGAGGTGCGGACGTTGAAACAGACGCAGTCTTATTAAGTCGTATTAACACTAAGCTTGTAGGAAATAATATTGGAACTGCAAACGGTATTTTATCACTAATTAATCAGAATGCCTCAGTAGTTGATTCTTTAATGGTAAGACCTGGTGATATTGAATTAACACGTGACCAATTTGGAAATGCAGCGGATGTAGTTATTATTGGACAAATTCTCCAAGAAGTTACTGAATCTAGAACCTTTACAGCAGATGCACTTGAATATGTTTTGAGTCAGCAGCCTATTGTTGCTGTAGGAGATACTATTACAGGCGTTGCGAGTAGCGTAGCTTTTACATTTATTAAAGATACTCATTATTCAGTAGTTTTTGATACCACATCTTTAACGGGCGGGACTACTCATGCTAAAACAAAGATAAGATTCTTGGGAGGTCCTTATCCTGATGTAGGTAGTTCTTTTAGCGTATTGTATGAGGTTAATAGTTTAGTGACGAGTCTACAATCCTCTCTAGATTCTGATGACACTAAGATTATAGGTACTGATGTTGAAGTGAGAGAAGCAGTTAAAGTTTTAGTGAAAGTTAATGCTTCTATTACTAACTTAGCTGGATATGTTCACGCTGACGTAGTTACAGAAGCAACGACTAACTTAAGTAATCTTTTAAATAGTAAGTTGCTTGGGGAAAAAGTTGACAGATCTGATGTTATTACTAACATTCAAAATACTCCTGGAGTTGACTCTGTAGATACGACCACATTGCTAATTGAAGTAAAGAGACCAACAGATCCCGCATTTATAACTGTAACAGACATTTTAATTTCTAGAACGGAATATGCTCGTCCAGATGTTCTCGTAATTGTTTAACGGGAGATTCAAGTATGGCTTTTGATCTTGATCCAGCTGAAATAAGTTCTGATTCTTTGTTAACTCTTCATGATAAGAGAGTTATAACTTCCTTTCAGCCTTACATAGAGACTTATATTATTCCTGCTTCAGGGACAGTTCTTCTGAGAGAAGCCCCTCAGAAGTTAAGTAACACTATCCCAACAGGTGTGACTATTGTTGAACAGAATACAGCTGTTCCCTTTATTGAAACTTTTTCTTCAACTCCCAGTACTTATCATTTTTCCGTAGACTATATCACGGGGATAATTACTTTCTTTACTGGAGACGTGGGAAAGAAAGCTGTTATTTCATATAATGGAATAGGCTCTGTAATTGATGCTGCTCACATCAATAATATTATAACGCCTCTTGCTCCTTTCTATGCAAAGTTGAATGGAATCGTTCCGGATATCCCAGCGACTCAAACTTTTACATTTCCTGGAGATGTAACTGTTACTGGGACTCTAAACGTTTCAGTAATCAACGAAACTGTTACTGAAATCTTAAAAACTACAGATGATATACTTCTTCTTAATAGTGGATCGGCGGCGCCGACCTCTAGTTATTTAGGAATAGAGGTTCAACGGGTATTTCCTTATGCAGCTAATAAAGATCCACAGTTAGTCTGGTATGAAGCTGTGGGGAATTATTCTTGGCAGTTTCTTTCAACAGATGATGTATTTCCAGATAAGACAACTCTTTTCAAGGTAAGAAATGCAGGAGGGGTACAACTACAAACAATTGATTCAACTACTACTCCAAATGAAACGGCTTTCGTTTCTTCCTTAGGCCCAACTGATGCGGGTGTTATGTGGTTTAATGTTGTAGACGGTCAGTTCAAAGGATTTAATGGTACAGCAATCGTAATACTGGGATAACATGAGCTTTTACGGCGACGGTACTTTTTACGGTTCTGGATCTTTCTTCTCACCTACAGGTGTAGACGTTCCTATCTCTCTAGATTTTACTAGGACTGATATGGATAACATCTATACTTTTAGGTGGACCTTCGATCAGAATTTTTTCACTTCAACTCTTAAAGATTTAGATTTTCAATTACAAATAGATCAAGTTTCTACTTTTGATTCTGTTAATTTATTTACATATACTACTAGCACAGAAGATTTCACAATTCCGGCTGTACCTACATACACTATAACTTTAAGTTTAATTCCTCAGAGAATTCTCGTTGTAGAGAGTGGAACTACAAAGTTTACTCCGGTAGCTACTGCTCCGGCAGCCGGTCAATATCTTGTTGATTTGTCTACAGGTATTTTAACCTTCAACGCTGCGAATGCCGGCGCTGCTATTCGAGTTATATATGTGGATGTTGGTAGTACAGACATTTTAGAATTTCATCGAGGCAATGTTGTTAAAGGGTTTAGCATACCCATTTACGTTCGAACAGATGATTCTATTCCATTCTATGCAAGAGTGAGATCAAAATCTGGTCCAATAACTTTTACGAGTTGGTCGTCTACTCTATCCTTACAAACATTACCAGATACAACTCGTGCAGCTGCTGATGATCTTATTAATGGACTTCCTGATAGACATGTTTATCCATATGAAGAAGCTCTCAAACCTTTGAGTCAGAGAACGAAGAATATTTCTTTTATTTATGAAATGTTGGGTAATGAGTTTGATCTACTTAATCTTGAAATGACACTGACGCAGGAAGATGGTTTAACCGCGAGAACGCGTGACGCGCGTATTTATGATGTGTATGGTCGAAAGTTTGGATTCTTAAAGTCAAACTCAATGGAGTTTACTGATTATAGATATATTGTTGAATCGATGTGGAGGGCTTCTTTAATCGGTGGGACTTATAACGCAATCAAGTTTGTTGGTAGATCATTTACGGGAGTAGATCCTATTATTACTCCTTTTTCAGAATTAGCTAATTTTATTACAGCAGCGGAGACGACTACGAGTGAAACCGTTACGGTTCCAGGATTATTTCCGTTTCAAATAACATTATCGAAAATACCTAGGAATCTTCCCTCTGTTAGAGGGTCATCTATTTCTGCAATTGGAGCTGCTACTGCCCTAGCTTCAGTAAAGACTCTCTTTGTTAATATTAATGGAGATGGAGTTCAAACTATTACGCTAGCAATAGATAATAATGGCTTTGATATAGCTACTGATATACAAACGAAGATACAAGCTCTCACAGCTGTTACTCCAGCTAATCAAATAGCTTTTGACAATTTTATAGTCGAATTTGTACCAGCGACACTTCAGTATATTCTTGCATCTGGAACAGATTCAACGTTGAGTACTGTAGTTATATTAGGTGGCACCGCAGCAGCTGATTTAAAATTAGGTATTGCTAACGGGGGTACTGAGACAACAGGATTATCTGTACCTTCGCCTTATAGTTCTACTCCTGCAGTGGGAGAATACTCAATAAACTTTACAACAGGTGAAGTCACATTTAATGCAGCTAATTCGGGGCAAGGCCCGTTCTACATCTTGTATAATGCAACAGATACTATTTATACCTATGTACCAGAAAAGCCTGCACTCTATCCTACAATTCCGACCGTTCCGTCATATACACCTAACATCTATGATAGAACTGAAACTGGATTCTCTATTTTGATAACTTTAAATAATCCGGCAGGCTTTACTCTGGACCTAAGTATAATTTCATTCTTAATTAAACAAATTGTTCCGGCTCATACACGATTTGTATTGATAACAAATCCTTAAGGCACAACCATGAAAAAAGAGAACTGGTATCCCGATCAGCCAATTTTCAAGGAAGATCTGGAAAGGGCACAGTCCACAAAAGAAGATTCTATCCGAAATCGCCTATTAGATTTATGTAGTGTAGGTGTTCTCGAGGATTCTCAATTGTCGCTGGAGCCTCAAGCGCTAAATATTCTGGATGCCGGCGCGGGTAAGATAACTATTACTACGGGTACTGCCTTTTCTCCCGTGGGTGAGAGAATTATAATCGATTCCCTTATTTCTTATAATGCAGCTAATGTTACTACTACAACTGACAATGGAATTGGTGGGACTACCTTAACACCTCAATCATCTGGCTCGGTTAATATAAGTACTTTGGTAGATGGAACGAACTATGTTTGGTTAGGCTATCTTCAAACTATTGACCCGGCGGTTTTTACCCTTAGTAAGTTTACAAGTGAAAGACTATTTGTTAATTCGAATGATGGATTTGAAATTCAAACAAATCTTACAGGAACAAATCCTGACCCAACTAGATTTATTCTGATTGGTACTGTAGTTCTATCTGGAGGGTTGGTTACAACTATTACAACAACTAACAGTATTGTAAGTCAATCAACTTCTACAACGGTTCCTGCTTCTGGACCATTTACAATTACATTATCTTTTATTCCGAAAAGTATACCAACTATCTCCGGATTCACCTATTCGACTACAGTGGGACCAAATGCTTTCACTGTCGACTTTGCTACAGGTGTATTGACTTTTGATATTTCTAATGCCAGTGCTTCTATTGTAGTAGTATATGACAGAGAAATAGTAAACAGGCAGTTTGGACGAATACAACCTAAGAGAGCAGCTACTAATATAGAGGTAGTAGCTAGACCGTCTACTTATAGAATAGGTATTGGTGCAACCTTTAAAGATCATTCTAACGCGAGAGGCACGGGCATTATTACTCCTTTTAATCCTCATGCACTAACTGCCGCGGATCTAGGCATCATAGGGATTGAAGAGCTGGGAGCTATTTTAAATGATTCTGGTATAGTTTCACCTACACCTGGAACAACGCTATCAGCGCTTTTTCCTGTAATAACTATTTCTCAGACTGACTATGCTAACCTTATAACTTTTAAGGCTTTAGGTGATGGTGAATATATCAATATAGAAGGGACTGTTGTCTCTAACGCGGACATTCCTTATGATGTCGACTTTAGATTTGTTGATAGTGGAGGAGTACCTCTTGCTGAGGGAACTTATTCTTTCTTTGTGAGGAAGGATACAAAGGTTATTGACAAAGTATTTGGTGCAGCAATCCCTGATCCAAATAGATTTTATTTAGCGTCAGTTTACTGGACGATTACTAATTTAGGTCTTCACGACGCCTCTATTATTTATGCTACAGACCTTCGTCTATTTGGTACCACATCCTCAAGCAATCTAAGAATGGAGTTGTTAGATGGCCTTACTTTTGGTGCGGCTACTGGTAATAGGAGTTATACTCTTTATAATGCATCTATTACGGGAAATCAACCAGCAGTCGAATCTGCGGGCTTTGTTAAATATATAGGAATTGGTGGAACTTCTTTAAGTGTTACCGTCGATGGCGGAGCTCCAGTAGTATATACATTCCCAGCTTTACCTGCTGATCAGCCTATTGATTCAGTTACTTCATTAATCAATACTAATGTTTCAGACATATTAGCTGTTAGGGTCTCACAAGGTTTAATAGGAACTAGTATTTCTGATACAACCCCCTCAACAGACCTCTCAGCGCATACTACACCTGGGACGTTTGTTGTTAATCTTAATGACGATGGTGTTCAGACTGTTTCAGTTACAACAACTTTGTTAACAACTGGCTCACTTATTGCTGCGGCTATTCAAACAGCTGTGAGGACATTAACAGCAGCTACCCTAGCTAAACAGGGTGCTTATGACAATTTTACTGCAGTGTATGATACGGGAGTTTATACCTTTACTTCGGGTATAAGTGGAGTGGGTAGTTCTGTAATTGTTACTGATGGTATAGGCCTTAATAACATTGCAGCGGATCTTAAAATAGGTGTCGCTAATGGTGGTACAGAAGCCGTGGGAGGAGACATTATTAAGCTGCTTACAAAAACTTCCTTGAGCATTGATGCTAACAATACTGTTTTAGGTTTTATAAATGGAACAACTGATTCAGGTCTTCTCCGAGAAATAGTTGTTTCTGGAGATTCAGCTACTATTGGGAAGCCATTAACTGCAACGGGATTAGCTGATACTGAAATTATTCTTACCTATGATACTTTTTCCAGAATATCAAGTGTAACTACTCGTACCGGGAATAAGGTTTTATCTTCTACTTTCACGTATGATGCAACTGATAACATCGTTTCAATAACGGAAAGTATAGCTTAACGGGGTATATTACATGAGTCTATTTGCAGCTGTTTTGAGTAAGACACAACAAATTAAAACCGTAGTTGATGATATTTATACTGTAGTTACTACTCCTGCAAGTATGACAGTTGTTAATTCTATTCAAAAGGGATCTATTGTCATTACGATTCCCGCGGGAACCGCAAACAAGTATAATACTTCTTCTAATACATCTACTATCACCGCAGTTACTACATCTAAATCATTTGTGATTTTTAATGGGATGACTTCCACAGTAGCTACTACAGTCAGTAATGTGGATACTACTGCAAGTGTGGAGTTAACTAACACTACTACAGTAACTGCTCACGCTAGTCAATGTCGTAGTACCGGTGCTGGAACTGTTACAGTATATTTCACAGTAGTTGAATACAAGTAAATGGTATAGCTCATGAAAAGAGAAAATTTTCAATCGGATCAACCTATTTTCAAGGAAGATCTTTCCTTAGCACAGTCTTCTAAAGAAGATGCTATCCGTGAAAGATTGACGGATCTTTATCAAACGGGTATTGTAGCTCAGTCGCAGGTGCTCGCAGAGCCTCGTCCCTTTAATATTACTGTTAACTCTTTAGATCCTACTCGGGTAGATATAGGAACGGGCGTAGCGTATAGCTCTGTAGGCGAGCGTATTATAATTAATGACAGTGTCAATTATGTAAATGCATATGATAATAGTAGCCTTTACTACTCTTCCGGAGATCCTACTATAGTAAATGATGATCCCAACGGCCCTTTAACTAAGGCTGATGATGGAATTGATAATTTTATTCCTGCTCCACAGATATCTGGTTCTAAATCTATTTCTACGTATGGAATGGTTTCAGGGACACCTAAAGCAAATTACATTTTTATTTCTTATCTAGAAGTGGTAGATACTAGTATATTCACACTACAGAAAATAACTAATAAGAGATTATTTACTACCATAAATGATGGTTATCAAATAATAGTAATTCCTAACAACAACACATCAGATAGTCCGACAGCTGTTCTTACCGCTGCCGGATTTACTGATCCATCTCTTTGGATCTTTATTGGAATTGTAAATAGAATTCCTACAGGTGCGGGGTCCATTGCACCTGGTAACATTATCTTTTCTAGTGCAACTGGTGGACAGGATTTAACACCTGTTTTTATTAAGATTGACAATGTTAAGGCTATAGTAGCGGCTCCTCCTGTATATCCAGTAACATCTGTATATTCTCCAGGACAGACTGTAACTTTCGAAGAGCACGTGCGTGCGGTAGGTGTGGGAACAGTTTCGCCGAATAATCCTCACGGATTCTCTGCTATTGATTTAGGACTTACTGGAAAAACAACAGAGTCGCATGAACAATATTTTCATAGCGCCGGTATAGCAGGAGATCAGTTATCTACATCTTCAAGCTTTTATGGAAATGTGCAGCCTGCCGCGGGAGCTGGATATCCTACATATGGAAGGGATAGTTTTCGTGTCTTCGGATTAACTTCTTCTGAAATTGTACATATCAAAGGTACGGGGAATGAAAGTAAAACTTTCACATCCTCAACTACCAATATAGGAAGTCTCCACGAATTTTTCTTGGTTGATAATGGTACTCCTTGTAGCAGTGGTAATTACAAAATTGTACTAGACACTGTAACTCAAACTATCAAATTGCAGGGGCCGACTACTACTGATCAATATCTAGTTAAAATTGGATCCCCTACTGGAGTGTATGAAACACGAACCGTTGCTACACTACCTATCATTACCCCTGTAACAGATTTTGTATTATACTCCTTTACATATTTTAATGGGGCAGGTCCGGGCAACTTCACTAACGTCGCTGATCTTCGTTTATTTGGCGTAACGGGGTCAGATGATCTTTTAAGAGATTCTGCTACAGATACAGTTACTATTGATCATAACGTAGACATTACAAAAAATGTAACTGCACCAACTATAATTACTATTCCTCCCGCTCTTAATCAACCAGGATTTATAGTTAAGGATTCTGCAACAGGTCTTGTAAATAAAGTTGTTCTTACTGAGCAGGGCATTACATTCCCGGATGCATCTGTTCAAGATGTTGCTTCTCCTCTTCTCGCTCAATCTCAGTATGCGTCTGCTCCGTGGGCAGGTGTACCTACTGCTTCACGTACTTCTGGAAGTGTATATCAAAATACATCTACCACAAAGCCTCTTTTTGTATCTACTTGGTCAGGATATGCTTCGAATCCGAGCGGAGGTGCCTATTGTAATTCTTTTTCTCCTCCAACTACATTGGTAGCTGCGGATTATCACACTCCTGATGTTAATAATAGTCCCGTTAAACTCTTTTTCGTAGTTCCACCGCTTTATTACTATATAGTAAGTTTCAACGCGGGTATTGCTGGCCTTGTGGAGTGGCAATAATAGTTTTGAGGAGAACTACATTGACAGATAGATACTATTGTCCTCGATGTGACAAATGGATAGGAAGAACATCTGGTTCTATTAGTGGGTCTAAAGTATGTCCTGAATGTGCAAAGAAAAAGCAATCTAATGAGGAAATAAAAAATGATTAATGTTTCACAGTCGGCTTCAATATCAATTAATGGTATTACTCCCACTGCAGGATCGGGAATTACTCTATTAGCTAACCCATCCCTTTCTTCGGCTAATGTTAGCATGGGCGACTACTTTGCTAATACGTTTACCGTTAATCCTACTACCACTGTAACGGTTCTTCCAATTGGAAGTATTGCTACAGCTAAGACACTCTGGATTAGAACAGATAAACCTATTCAAGTAACCCTGACACAAAATGCTATCGATAAAGACTTCGAGATTACCGACTTTATCATGGTGAATGCTACTTATACTCAACTACAGCTAGCTAATGCTAGCGCAACAGATCCTGCGCACGTGGCTGTAGTAGCAATAGGCGATCGAGTAACTAACCCGGGTACTCCTGGAATTTGGTGATGACAAATCCTAGAGGTATCTTTAAATGACATGGTTTGAGAGCTTAAAATATCTTCTAGCGTCTCTAGCTAACGGAAACTGGCATACTACTTCCGAGGGTATCTATGTTCCCCCAAAGTTACAACTTCCCGCCGTAAGGGATACAATAACAAAACCAATGCTGAATATTGCTATCGATTCTTCTTATTCCTGGAAAGGGATTGTGTGGCATCATTCAGCTACTAAGGATGATCCTGTTTCAAAAAATTGGGATGGTATTGTAAAATATCATACCAGTTATAGAATTGATGGTGTCATCGTAACTAAAGAAGAGTTTGAAAGGCTAAAGAAAGAAGGGAAGGGACACCTCTTTGAGCCTCCGTGGCAGGCAGTTGGCTATCACGGTGGTGTAGAATCAGAGGATAATAGACTCATTTTTAGATGGGGACGACCTTTAAGTATGGCGGGAGCTCATGCTGCCGTAGCTAAAGTTTCTAATGAGTTCAATAAAACTCATATAGGTTTATGTGCTATTGGTAACTTTGATAGTACAGTTCCTTCTGCGGAGTTATGGGAGTATTGTCTTTCTCTGACCAGAGCATTTATGTCAGCATATAATATTGAAGCTGCAGATGTAATAGGCCATAGAGAAGTTTTTGATCTTTTAAGTGTACCGCAACAGAAAAGTTGTCCAGGAGATCTTTGGTCTATGGATCTCTTTAGGAGTCAGCTATGATAGGTTCTTCTGTAGTTGCATGGTTTGGAAAAAGAAGCTATAGTCTTATAGAGACGTTTGTTAAGGACTTACATTCTCTTCGTGTCGTTTGGAACTGGGTATATCTGTCATTACATGTCTGGACAAGTATATGGTTAGTTCTTTTCTATGCGGAAAAATGTGGTAATACCGTTCTCACTATTAATGGTGGACTAATATCGGTCATATTTACAGGATATGTTGTAACTACTTATCTTGAAAAGAAGAATGGAATGAGAACTGCTGCGAAGCCTTTGGAGTTAACCGATGATATTTCAGGCTCTGACTAATTCGTTAAAAGTATATATAAGAACGACTGAACGACTGCTTCTAGTTATCGCTATCTGTTTTGCATGTGCATTTAGTTATCTATATAACAAAGAGGTTGCAAACAGAACAGATCAGGAGATGGCGGGAAGCCTTCCGGATGATGTAATAGCTAAGTTTGTCATTGAAAACAGAAAACTTCAACAAGCTGTAAGAGATGCACGAGGTAAAGTAAAAATACGTACAGTATATGTTCCCGACGAAGGTAAAATCGAAATTATATCTAAAAAGCGGGACGAGGCTATAAAGAAGTATAATGAGCTTGTTAAAAAGTTGCTGGAGGCCAAAACTCCTGAAGAGATTCAAAAGATTAAAGAGGAGCTTGGCCAAATAATGGAGGATATAAATAATCCTCCGGAAGTTATTATTCATGACAAAGGATTTACTTCTAGATTTGGTTCTGGTATAATTATAGGTCCTGGACTTAATCTCGGTGTTAATGGATATACTTTACCTCTAATGCCTTTAATAGACTGGAAGTGGGTCTATTGGAGTCGTTATTCTGGGACTCTTCAAGTTAACCCAGTTTATTTTGGTCCTGGTATTACACGTCATATTGATGATATAACCCCGAACTTCTTACATCTACTCAATTTAGAAGTTGGTCTTACTGGTGGATTAAAATATACGGGAGGAAATCGTATTGACTTCTACTTAAGAAATAATTGGTAAAATCTCTATCACCTTTAATTTTAACACTCAATGAGGAATAAATAAATGACACAATCTTATGGCAATCCAAGTATTAGTCCTATCTTAGCTCCTGTAGATACTATCTTAGCTACAACTAAAACTGAGAATCCATTTCTGCAAGCGGGAAAGTCCATCTCGGCAATAACAGCTGCGTCGGTCACAATTGCCGGTGCAACACTTACTATGATCGTAGATGGTGGGATTCCTCAAACTATTATTCTTGTTAATGCAATGCATACAGGGGATATGGTAGCCGATTATATTCAATCTCTGGTTAGAGCTCTAGGTTATACTCAGTTTATCTGCGCTTTCGATTCAATTAAGATTCAATATACTCTTACATCAGAAACAGTAGGCCCAACTAGCTCTATTGTGATAACAGGGGGAACAGCTGCTGTTCCTTTGAAATTAGGTGTAGCTAACGGTGGAGTTGAAACTGTGGGTAGTATGGCTGCGGGTGTTTCTTATATGGTGCATTATTTTCTAACAGACGGAGCAGGTAAATATAGTTCAATCGAAGTTCCTGTTGCGGGTACTGAGATGACAAGTTACATTGACTTAAATGAGCTAAAGGCTAAAGCTAATCTACTAGCGGCTCAGTGGAAGGCTCGAGTATTTAACCTCGATAATAGAACTACGGTCGTAGTTGACGCTACTATTAATGGCCCTGTAACCTTATAATGATTCATCTATTGGATTGCTTGAAGGGACTCACTTTATCAGTAATAGATCAAATCAACATAAGCTTTAGTCCCTTTGACCCTTTTACTAGGGATACTGATGAGGCGGATACTAAGGGTCTACGTGTCAAAGCTGACTATTACTGGAAGGATATTCAAGCAAATTGGCTATTTGGTCCGAAGAGAGAATTCTACTGGCATGCAAGTAGAAACGACTTAGGAGATATGTGCATATGGCAGGGAGTATACACTGCGATGTGTGCTTTTAAGTATGTTAAGGAACCAGAACCTTTAGTCCTGAAAGCAACACTCCAAGCTCTTTTCGGAATGAATAAACTACAAACTCTGAGTGGAGCTAATAAGTTAGTTAGGGGCTCAGACAGCATAAATGGTCCATACGCAAAAGATCCTAGCCGAAAGTATTATTTTAATGGAGAATACGTTTATATTGATAATGTAAGCGAGAGTACATTAATTGGTCATCTATTTGGGCTATGGGCTTTTCACTATACAGGTCTTAAGAATCCGTTAGTGACGCAGATGATAAGTGATCTTGCAGATCAACTTATTGCAGATGGTTACATATTAAAGAATACTGATGGAAGTACTCCCAAATTCGGTAATCTTAAACCGGGGTTTCTAACAGCCCCTATTAGAATTGCGGCTCTATGTTCTCTATTTTCTCTAGCGTATGCTATAACACAAAAGCCTATTTACCGCGAAGAATATAACAAGATACACAAAGCATACAGAGGGGCCTTAACCCACCCAGAAACTCATTTCTTATGGATACATCCTTTTTATCAAGATGTACTTGCATACATGTGTCTTACAATGTTACTTACAACGGAGAAGGGACTCGTCGATAAGGATGATGGTCTAATTAAAGATCTTACGAAGTCTTTTGATGTTCTGTGGGAGAAAACAAACAGGGATGGAAATCCTTTCTATTATGCAATGTATAGACTATCGACCGAAAAAGAATTCCTGGAACAGGGAAAGCAATCACTAAAAACATTAAGGGAATTTGATACGGAATTTAATAGAGGTAAGCAGAAGGTGGAAAAGATTAATTCTTTCAATCCCAGCATACCAAAAGTTACTTGGGGATATTTTTCTAAGAAACAAACTATAGCGAGACAACCACTCCCTATCTGGCGAAGACCAGGCGCAGATTTCTTTTGGCAGCGAGACCCGAGATCTCTAGATGGTGATATAGGTATTAAAGAAGTTGTTGAAACTTATAATGGAATGGATTTCTTAGTAGCTTACTATTTACTCCGCTTGATTATTCTCCCTCAATACTGAAGTAAACATTACGTACCCCTGCATCAATCAACATTTTCAAGCACTTAGAACAAGGCCTAGCAAGACCAGGCGCCCCGTCTGCTAATAGTCGGTGAACATAAATATCACAACCACGAACGCTGTAGAGGGCATCAGCTATCGCCGCGAACTCGGCGTGTATAGTATTATACGGGGTAGGAGAGCGCGGGTGAGTTTTGCAAGCATTATTCCAACCCTTACCGATTACATTGTGACCATTAAATATAACAGCACCTAGTCTGAAACGGTGACACGACCTATCTGCACTACGCTTTGCTAACCTTATAATACTTTCCGGAATATTAATCTCACCAGTATTATTCTTACCAAAGGTTTCCCTACCTATCATATTAAGCCTTCGCCGTAAAGCTCTTCTCTAGACCTGTATAACACCCCAAACAAAGGTGAATGTCCTCTAGCTGCTTCTTTCCCCAGGTAGCCGTCGAGGAAAAGAAATCCTTATGACTCGGGTGAGATGCTTCCCATAATGTGGCCGCACACTTATCGCAAACTATCTTATCGGTAATCTTGATATCCTCGGTAGTTATACGATCTCCTCGCATCGGATACGTCTTGATTTCCTTTAAAATACGCATTTAATTCCCCTTTTCTATTACGATTTCTGTTCCGGGCTTTCCCGGATTATATATCTTTTGATATATAATCCGTAATTTATAATTGGATGATAAATTTAAGAATCCAATTGAATTCAAATTATTATAGCTATAGCTATAGCTGTTGCGATGTTGCGATGTTGCGATGTTGCGGCACTCAATAATACAATCCGTCGCCACATTTTCTGACACGGTACAATTATCGATGATTTTCTCGACATAAACAGCTTGGCAACAGCTTGCATATATAGGCTTAAATCGCGTTTATTTGCGAACCGCACGAAGATTTTTACGTTTAGTAGCCTTTGTCTTATTCTTGGCAATAACAGCTCTGTCCTTCAAAGAAGGATGCGAAAGAATTAAATTAGCGACCGTCTTTGCATCTTCAGATGGAAAACGAATTAGTTCTTGGTACGTATTCCATGGGTTTAAAGAAAGCACTCTCATTTCCGAAGGAAATCCCGCGACAGCTTTAATATAAACAACAATATATTTTTGCATGACAATAATACAATTGAATTCTTATAGTATAACAGTGTCAGAAGTATTAAGAAAAAAGGTAATATAAAAGATGGGAAAGATTATAAAATTAGGGGAAATTCTGAAAGAAATTCAACCTCCTAAGCCCCCGCCACAACCCCCAATATATACATGTAACGTTTATATAGAAAATGTATTGACCTCGGTTAATGGTGAAATACCTGTTCTGTTTTGGGAGGCGCTGTATCAGAGGATGTCATATGAGATACCGGGCGCTTTCTTTTCACAACAGTTTCAGAACAAGCATTGGGATGGTCGCAAACATCTCTTCAATAAAAGACATTTAACATTTCCCACGGGACTCTTTTCAATCTTAAGAGAAGTAGCTGCTGACAATCGTGTCGAGCTAAAAGTGTCTGATCTCAGACAAAAGCCCTCGTTAGGTAAGTCAATACCTTTAATTGGTATTAGTCTTAGAGACTACCAATTGGAAGCAGTAGATGCCATCTTAAAGAAGCAGCGTGGGATGATAAGGGTGGCTACCGGCGGTGGGAAGAGCTTAATTGCAGCTGAACTAATTGGTCGTTTAAATATTCCAACGCTTGTGCTTATTCATAAACAAGATATATTTCATCAGCTAGTTCAAACTTTTAAAAGCAGTTTAGGTGTTAAAATAGGGCAGATTGGTTGTGGCATCGTATACCCTGAAGAAATTACTGTAGGAATGATTCAAACAATTCATAAAGCCTACGGGGGCTCTTTAAAGGGAGTAAAAGATATAGATGATGACATTACTGTTATTCCTAAGCCTGAGATAATTAAACAATTTGTTGAACGTGTTGGATGTGTCATTGTGGACGAAGCACATCATTGTAGTTGTAACATCTATGATAAGGTAATGCGGGAATGTGGAAAAGCTTACTACCGTGTAGGATTTAGCGCAACACCTTTTAGAGAGGATAACGCTGACATACTCTTGGATGCTCACACTGGAGCTAGGTGCGTCGATCTTTCCGCTTCCGATTTAATAGTCAGAGGTTATTTATCCAAGCCAACTATATATTTATGGCAGTTTGATCATGGTAGACCCACCGCATATGGTTATCCTCACATGTATGAACAGCAAGTTGTAAATAATATATTCCGCAATAGGCTTGTTATAAAGTCCGTACTAAAGGCCATGGCTGCAAAAAAGACATCACTAGTTGCAGTTACGCGAATTGAACACGGCAAACTTTTAGAAGCAATGCTCAAAGAGTGTGTTCCCGGTAAAGTTAGATTCGCTAGTGGACAGATAGATTCGTTGGAACGAAAACAAATTTTAGCTGATTTAAATGACAGAAAGATAGATGTTGTTATAGCTACAACGGTCTTCGGAGAAGGAATTGATTGTTTTAATGGAGAAACATTAGTACATACTTCCCAGGGAGTGAAGGAAATTGCTAATATTTCAAAGGGCGATTACGTTTTAGGTGGGAGTGGTACATTTGAAAAAGTTGATAATACTATTAAAAAACCTTATAAAGGGGATCTTTTTAGTATTAAAGCAGCTGGAATGTTACCCCTCAAAGTAACGCCGAATCACCCCATTTTAGCGATACCTTCTAAAGAATGTATTTATAAGAATTCAGGGACATATACGATTTGTCATAAATGTTCCATTATCTCTTGTAAGGATGCGTTTTGGAAACATTATAAAAAAGAATGGATTCTTGCCAAAGATTTAAAATTAAATGATCTAGTTGCTGTCAAGATACCAATATTTAAAAAGAACATAGAAAAAAATATAGATATTGTTCCTTTGCTTCAGAAAAGAAAAACATTTAATATTAAGTCGGACAAAGAAAAGGTATGGCTGAGAGAAAACTCCTCCACAAATAGATTTCTGGATTTGGAAGACCCCGACACTTATAGATTATTTGGATTTTTTCTTAGTGAGGGGCATGCTGATAAAGGCAGAGTTTCTTTTGCATTTCACACTAAAGAAACAGAGTATCATAAAGATATTATGCAGTTAGGAAAGAGAATTCTTGGAGTAAATGGTATTAAAATTATAAAAGGAAATAGTACCGTAATTCGCTTTCATAGATCTTGGTTTAAAGATATATTTGACAGTCTCACTGATAGAACTGTAAATAAGAAAATTCCTTCATTTGTATTCGGGGCATCCCGCGAATGTAAAGGTCAATTAATTAAAGGTATGATACAGGGAGACGGCCATTTCTGTAAAAAATACAGTAACGGTACAATAAGATATGTCTCTCAGTCTAAAAAATTAATAATGCAGCTTCGTGACTTACTACTCAGTGAAGGTATATATGGGTCGATAATTTTTATGAAGAGTAATAACACTTACGGCCTTAATATATCGGGCCCTTACTTAAGTGACCTAGCTAGTTTATGCAAGATGAATGTTTATTCCTCAAGTAAGAGAAAATTTAAATATCACTACAGCTTCGAAGAAGGATATATTTTTGTACCGATTAAGACTATTGAAACCTCACATTATGATGGTTTTGTTTATGACGTTACTTTACCTGAATCACATTCGTTATCCGCGAATGGATTAATTGCACATAATTGCCCCTCCCTAGATGTTCTTATTAACGCCAAAGCAAATCAATCGTCTGTAGATTCATTACAATTAATTGGAAGGGCTTTGAGAAAAACACCCACGAAAAATAGAGTGACCATAGTTGATATCTACGATGATCACTGTAAATATCTAGGGAAGCACGCGAAGAGCCGTTTAAATATTTATAAGACTGAACCCGAATTTGAAATTCGAAAAATTAAAGATGAAAACGATCTTCGATTTTAGATCCAACCGTGTACGTAATATTATATGGTTCTTCCGGAGAGTAGGGTGGTTCCTAGTTAGATGGTTTCAGTGGGGGAAAGTACTCTGGGGAGACTACGACTACGATTATATATGTATCTGGAGAATTTTGAAATATAAGATTTCTCGCATGCGAGATCACATGGAAACCTGCGATATTTCTCCTAGTAATAAGATATGTGCTCGCAGAATGAAGGTAGTAGAGCTTATTCTAGAAAGACTTATTAAAGACGACTACTGTACCTATGAGTATGATCTTTATACTCAGAAGTACGGTTCTATTTTTGATAGAATGGAAAAAGATCCCGTGACTGGTTATACTTTCATTCCCCATTTAAAGGATGAGGTACAGAAGGTCGAGTTTAACAGAATTAATAAACACCGAGATTATTTAAGAAACCAAGATATTATGTTTTTTAACAAATACATATATAAATATATTCGTACCTGGTGGGATTAATATGAGAGACGGCCCTTATCTACAAGTTGTGTGTGATGACTGTACAGACATGATTCAGATTAAAATTTCTATTAATGGGAATGACGCTCACGACAAAAAAATAGTTGATGTTATTCTTACTCGTGCTGGCTGGCTGGCTAAAGATGGAAAAGATTATTGCCCTTTTTGTAAAGAAGAAAAACTCTAGTAAGATTTCTGTCGGATTACTGTAATATTTTCATGCAAGCAAAACAATCAGAAATAGGTAGAGCTTATTCCACTCGATCTGGCGTTCAGATTGAAGTAGTGGAAAAATCTGATAACAAAGTTATTGTAAAGTCTTGTGAAACAGGGAATCTAATATCGGTTCCTCCAGAATACGAATTAAAGGAGATTATAATGTCCGACGTAACACCCACCCCCACAACTGAAGTTGTACAGCCCGTTTCTTTGAAGAAGATGAAGAAGTCTAACATCGTGGATGACGGTCTCAAGAATGGTCTCGCCACTGATGATATTGTAAAGAACGTTCTAGCCTCTTTCCCCGATAACACGGAGAAGGCTGTTCGCAATCTTGTTAGCGTTCGTCGCTCCAAGCTAAAGAAGGTATAAGTTTAATCGGTATTTATGTCTCGCCCATAAATACCATCTCCAAGGCTGCCTCCTCGCGGTTCTCCAGCGCGTAATCTGGAGTTTTTCTTTTATGGTTATAAAACGAGATAAACTTTTTGCAGAATATAATACGACAGACTTTGTAAAATACTTCATGAAGAAGTTTCGTGAAGTTAATAATAATATAGAATACCAGATTGTATTTGCCAGGGACTGTACTATTATGTTAGGTATTCTGAGACGGTTCAATCAACAAGGAAAACCTATTAGAGGAATTTTTAAATTTATTGATGATATGTTCGTAGAATATCCCAAGCGCAAACGAGTTAAGCCTATCGATATTCAATTTCTTCTAGGAGTAGTTGATCTTTATCTGAGTAAGAAAAATCCTAAGAGAAAAGCTGAGAACAAAGTAAAAACGCCTGCTGTAGAATTAGATGACGAGATGAAAGCATGGTTGAAGGCACAGAAAGAAAAGTATTTCAAAGAGCAGAGAGACTCTGCTGTTTAGTTAATCCGGTTCAGAAGTGTTCTCAATGCATGAGACGTTGTTGTGTAGAACACGTTCGCTATATAATGAGAGCAGCGTCCCTTGATTATATAGGATATATTTGTGATGAGTGTTTGTATGAATATCTTTTAACAGTTCCTGTTATTGGAATATTGAAAAACAAAAATGAAACGAATTGTCAATAAGGTAGTAGACACTATTATGAAGGCTATCCATGAAGGGAAAAAGCCTTCAAGAATTATTATCAGCGAGACATTATTCAGAGAGTTGATGAGGCAGAGTTCTGAATTTGTAGAATGCCGCGATGAAGTCTTCTATATTTGGGGTTGTATTTTAGAAATAGGAAAAAAGGAAAAGATCGTTTTAGAATATAAGGGGTAATATCGTGTTAAGTGAAAGAGATAAGAAGTTTCTTTTAAAGCTTAAAGAAAAAATTATCACGAGGTGCCCGAAGTGTCACGGGAAAGATCATGCGTGCTCCTGCCTTGATAATTATCGTCTAGAGTTTAAAAAGCATAAAGCTAACATTCCTTTGAAGTACAGAACCCTAACTCTAAATCAGATATCCCACCCACAGACGATAGCTTCGCGTAATAAAGTTGGAGAATATCTTAACGTTATAGACAAGAATGTAGACGACGGAATGGGTTTATTCTTATATGGTTCGACAGGTCTGGCAAAGACGGGGTTAGCATGTATTGTACTAATGGAGTCCCTATGGAAAGGCTACTCCGGGTATTTTTTGACATTAGACCAATGTGTTGATATGTACGCAGGCGGTTGGAAGGATGAGGAGCTTAAAGAGAAATATAACGACATAATTTTGGGGGTAGACTTGTTAGTTATTGATGAAGTTGGTAACGAGACGAGAACCAACACTTCACTAGTAGCTACCTGTCTCAATGATATACTACGACAGCGAAGTAATAATTTAATGACTACAGTTCTTACCAGTAACCTTTTCTTCGACAAGGTAAAAAATGTATACGGCGATGAGGTATACTCTATTCTGAACGAGTGTACTCTACCTATTGAATTTAAAGGCGTAGACTTTCGTCAGGGAATGGCCTCGATAGGAGAGAATTAAATGTCCGTGGATATTGAGAAGGAATTTTTAAGTAAGCTTTTAACATCTAAAAATGATATCACACAAGCTCTTGAAAAGAGAGTAGAACTTATATTATTTCAGGAAGCTACTAATAAGAAGCTATTTGAGATAGTCTTATGGTTCTACAATAAGTATTCCTCTCTTATATCAGCTAGTATGCTTCAATCTATCTTGGCAAAAAGTAAGATAGAAGAAGACTCGAAACAAAAAATAATTCTACTGTACACTGAATTAATCGGAAAGACCTACGAAGATAGACCTTTAGCTTTTCTTATTGATGAGATAAAGCATGACTTTAAGAATGCAGAATTAAAGAGGATGTTAATTTCCTCCGTTAATTCCCTAGAAGAGAAAAAGCTAGATCAAGCTATCGCAGACTTAAAGAGCGGAATTGTTAAATTAGATTTAACAGGTCATGAAGATGTACGGGAAGGATTCCTTGATGAGAGTGCTGATGAACGCTTTACTCATTATTGTGACGTAAGAGATAATCCAGATAAGTATAAGGGTATTCACATTGGTTGGCCCTCTTTTGATAGTGTTACTAATGGTGTTAGAGGTGGTCAATTAATGGTTATTATCGGTGGTGTAAAGGAAGGAAAGAGCGCAGCCCTTACTAATATAGGTTATTATGCTCATGCTGTCCAAAATAAAAATGTATTATACGTTTCAGTGGAGATGCCTAAGATTCAGGTAGAACGTAGATATGATGCAAGAGATTCAGGTCTTTCCTGTGGTAAAATTCGGGATGGTAAACTTTCCCCAGGTGAAGAACTTATTTATAAGCAAACCATTGCAAAGCAGAAGGCGCGTCCTGGGAAGTTTTACGTCATAGATGCTCACGATTGCAGTACCTCCTTATTAAAGTCAAAGCTCACAACATTCCCACACAAGTTCGATCTAGTAGTTCTAGACTACTTAACTTTAGTTACTCCTATGAGAAGGGGTAAGGATCAATGGGAAACCATTGGTAAGGTAACTGAAGAGGTTAGAGCTATTGCAAGAGAATTAAATATTCCTATTATAACAGCTGCACAGGCTAACCGTGAAGGCATCAAAGAAAACAAGAGATATAAGTACGGAGTTGAAAACGTAGGGTTGTCCCATCTAATTACAGCCCATGCCGACATTCTATTATCCCTTCGGTTAGTAGATAGAGACGAATTAGAAATTAATGATGTTGTAGAGATGACAGCAGCAACGATTGCAATCAGAGATGATAAAGGTTGCCGCTTTACTATTGATGCTTGCTTCGACAAAATGCTTATGCAAGAAAGATCTATTTCACTTAGCTCTTCATCAATAATGTCTCCTTTTGCAAGTTCTCTAGCTGTTGCAGAAAACAGATAATTTGTAAGTTACATAAATAAAATAAGCCCTTTTTGTATTACCAGTTGCTTTTTTATTTTTAATGTTATATAATATAACATGATGAAGAAAGTATTAATTACAACATGCCTTACAGTATTCATTACTGTCGCCTTAACAATTGCTGCCGGTCCCAAGCCAAGCTGTCAAACAAATTGCAGTCAAGAAACCGTTAAACTCTTACAGTTCCAGACGTTAGATGTAGTATCCAGGTAAGTTTCTCTCAAAACAAGTGTAATATATTGTTGATGGAAACTTATCAGTTGTATTTTGACCAAGTACCAAAAACGAGGGTTAGTGATAATGACTACTCAAACGGTAACTGGACGAGCGCTGCAGAAGCAACGTCTAGACAACCTCAATAACTTCATCCTTCCTAAATTCAAGAATCTTGAATTATTAAAGGCTCATCTTGAAGCTGCTAAAGATCCTGTATTAGCAGACGCTTTAAAGTTCAGGATTGAAACAGTACGAAACGAAATAGCTACAGATGTTATAGGTCAGATTCCTGACTTCTTAGATGCTATCAGTTACGGCTGGTATAATTGTTTCTCGTATGACGATGCTAAGTCGTATGTTTATGAGCATTTACTAGAAGCGATTATGCGGTATAAGACAACCACAGTTCCCTTCTGTAAGTTTACATCCTTCTTTTGGATGTACAACAGAAATATTTTCCGCAACAAAAGGAAGCAAGAAAGAGCGCGGAAGCGTGATGTAACTAAAACCGCCTCCCTTGAAACCCTCTCTGAAGTGCAACCCGATAAGTTTGCAATGATGGAAGAAACTCTTGATAATAATTTCAATGCGATGGCGCTTCGACAGTTGTATAATAGATCGACGCCAAAGCAGAAAAGAATACTAAAGAGGATCTATCTTGGGTATTCGCAGAGCGAAATAGCTAAGGTACTTGGTGTTACGGGAACGAACATCAATACCATCATCAGAAAAATTCGAGAAAACTTTACAGAGAACGACTCAAAGGTTCTCTAGAATTTGTGCGGGAGAGTGAAACGGAAGATCATGCCACTCTCATAAGGTGAGCGATAATGGGTTCGACTCCCATTCCCGCGCCCATTTGTAGTTGAAGTTAGTTAAATTAGTAAAGGAGAAGTTAATATGCGTGGAGTTGTAAAATGGTTTAATAATCAGAAGGGTTATGGATTCATCACGCCAGAAGATGGATCTAAAGATGTCTTTGTTCATCACACATCTATCTTGATGGATGGATTTAAGACGCTCAAGGAAAAGCAGAATGTCGAGTTTGATCTCGAGCAGTCTGATAAGGGACCTAAGGCTACCAATGTGAAGTCGTTAGCCATGGTAAAGAGTTAAAGATTTGGGGCGGTAGCATCCACTAATGCTACCGCCCCAACCCCTATGATTAACTCAATTAATATAGTTGAACTTGCAGAAAAGTATGGTCTCTCCCCAAAGAAACAGGGAGATTTATATGTTTGTTTCTGCCCATTTCATCGAGATGTTAAGCGGCCCAATTTTACTATTTATACCAGTACAAATAGTTTCTTTTGTTATACCTGCTCTAAAGGCGGAGATGCTATTGACTTTTACGCGGAGATAGAGGGTATAACAAGACAGCAGGCTGAGTTCCGTTTATTTGACGACTTACAAATTTTGATAGGAAAGCTACAAGAAACTGTTGTAAAAGAAAAACCATATAACGGCGCCGTTACTAAACTTCTAAGTAAACAGTTTCACAGTTTTCTTATTAAACACCCTGAACGATTAGAAAGGGTAAAAGAAGTGATGAAGGAAGTTGATCAGAAGTTGACCCAAGATTTAAATCAAGGTCAGGCAACTGAATTAATTAGTCTCGTAACGAAAAGATTAGAAGAGGTGTAAAATTAACATGAGCGAATTAGAAGAGACGATTTATACACGATTAGAAGAGGCACATCTACCATGCACTCGCTGTGGTAAGGCATCAGCTATTATGTTCCATCTAGGTATTAAAAAGACTTTTGAAAACTTTATTCCAGTATGTCTTTCTTGTGAATGCGAGTTAAACGATTATTATAAATTTTCGTATCTAGATATGAGGTTTCTGGGTCTACGGGATTATAAGGATGGTACCCTCAGATCCGACTACTATTTATCCGCGAAAGATTATATCGTTTCTTTCATAGGTAATGCCGATGTAACATTTAACGGAATGTGTGATCGAGATGATCTAAATACGATGGCCCCTTTTATTAAGGGATATATGCTTCATTTTATCGCAGAGTTTAAGAGCGCCACGCTGACTGAAATGATGCTATGCCAGAGATTATTTGCGCGCATAGCCTACGAGAGACTTAAGGAATCCTGCATCTGCTTTGCAGGGGAATTTTCCATTAAGGGGAATGATATCTATTTTAGAAAGAAGAAGTTAAGTGTAGGAATTGCTACAAATACAATTAATAATACATGTGTAATGCATTATGCAATCAACATATCCAAGGGAGATTGTCCTTTAGATGTTGCTTACCTTTATCAATTTACTCAAGAAGATCCTAGAAATATTTCATTAGACCTTATGAAAGCGTTTAGCGATGAAATTAAGAGCATGAGAAATAAGTGTAACGCTGTATTAGTTGCCGAGAAGGTTCCGGCAGTAACAGGAGAATAGTATGGAAAAGACAGGAATTTTACTTCTTTCAGGCGGAATGGATTCGACTACTCTATTAGCAGACATTTTAAATCAGGGATGGATTATTCATCCAGTAGTATTCGATTATGGACAGCAACATCGGATCGCAGAAAACGACGCAGCTGCCAAAGTCTTCGGATTCTATAGTAGAAAATATCCTGGTCAATTAAAGCCTTATAAGATTATTACCATTGATCTTAGACAGATTGGTAATTCAGCTTTAACGGATTCTAGCATTCCTGTACCAGATAACATGAAGGATCAGCCGAAGACAGTTGTTCCTCATCGAAATACTTTGATGACAACGCTCGCGGCAGCTTACGGCGGATCACTGGGAGTCTATAATATATTTTTAACGCCAGTTAAAGATGATGATGAAAACTATCCAGATTGCCGCCGTCCCTTCTTTGATTCATTACAAGAGACCTTAAGTAGGAGTGCTGAGAGGGCTGTAGTAGTACATACACCCTATGTACATATGTGGAAAGCAGAAGTAGTCGCTTTAGGGAAGACATTAGAAGTTCCTTACAACTTAACTCACTCATGTTATAAGGGAGTTCTAGGTGGCTGTAAGGTCTGTCCGGCTTGTCGTGAGCGTATCGCAGCTTTTGAAGCTAATGGTTTAATTATAGCGTGAGGATAAAATGGATAAACAAGAAAAGCAGACAGCAACGATTACAAAGAGATATTCACGAAAGGTTTCATATGATTGGCAGTCAGAGGAGTTCATGACGGAAGAGAGTCGTACTATTATTTTTAGCTCTAAAGAAGAGTATATGGCTGAGCATGACAAGTTAGCAAAGCAGGTTAAAGTACTTACTAACCGCGATTGTGAATCTAACTCCGAACTTCTAAAGCAAGCTAAGGCTGACGGTAAGTTAGAGACAACTAATGATTAATCAATTGCAGTATGAGCAACTCCGGAAGGAATTGCTTGGGATCAATATTGAGTTAGATGCAGATCCAGCTCAAGCAGGCATTGGAAGTTTAAATGCTAAGATAGCAGCAGTTCATGCCCTCAAGGAAAGAGTTTCAGCCGTCCTCAGTGCAGCTATTGCCAATGTGTATGAAAGAGATCGTATTCATCAGGAATGTAAAGTAGACTACGAAAGGAAGTTTGACAGCTTGCTAATGCAAGATACTAGTATTCAAAGTCTAAAGTCGGAAGGATTACGCAGAGCTGCTTGTAATGCAAAGCTTCCTGATGAGTTCGCAAGAACGAATGCAACAATGATTGATCTATCCGAGGCGGAAGCATTTCAAAAATTAGTACAAAGTAAATATGCCTTGTTAGATAGTGCCAACACTAATATCTCTCGGCAGATATCTGTTATTCAACTCCAATTAGATATCGGTGAAATTAATAGAGGTACTGGGGCTCCTTTCCGAGAAAGGACACTTGGCGTACATCGCCAATCAGAAGGGAATGATGCCTAGGATAGGACTAAAGTCTTTTGGTATTAATCTTGACGCCATTAAGCATATGACAGTGGAAGAGATTTATGGCACGGGAATAGTTCCTATAACAGAATGTAATAAGCGCTTTTGGAAACTTATTAAGGAAAAGAATCTAAAAGTTACGTTAGGTGCTGAAAAGAAAAACGAAGTGTAATATCATATAGATAGGAGGAGTACAAATGGGTTTTAAGATACAGAAGTCTAAGTCGATTCAGGAAGGCGAGTATAACGCCGTATTATCTGATGTTGAGCAGGCTGCGGGGCAGTATGGTCCTTGCTTAAAGTTCTTCTTCAGAGTAGTGGATGGAGAGTACGCAGATACTGAGGTTTCGATGATTCGTCCTGCGAAACTTATCCCGGGTAATAGACTTGATAAGACTCTTCAGTCTATGGGTATTGATACGCTGACTATTGAAGATGAGCTAGATGTTGATACACTCAAGGGTAGGCTAGTTAAGGTTACCGTCGTTAACAAGACAACAGAGCGCGGTAAGGTTTTTGCTAATGTTGAAGAGGTTAAAGGAGTTTCTGACAGTCGTAGGACTCCCGTAGCTGCTGTTCAGAAGGCTACTGCAAAGGCACCACCGACGCCTGTATCTCCTGACATTGAGGATGTACCTTTTTAAATGGAAGAGAGGAAAACATTAAAAGAGACTCTTTCAGGTATAGAGAAAGATCTTGATACTTCGGTAAGACCCCTTTCGGAAATGCCAACACTTCAAGTGGAAGCAATCCGATCGGGGTCATTCCTCCTCGATGAAGCTCTTGGAGTAGGCGGGTATCCTCGAGGACGCATTATTGAAATATTTGGGCAACCCAGTGGTGGAAAGACTACCATGAGCCTTTTAGGGATTGCTCAAGCTCAAAAAGCGGGAGGAAGAGCTGCTTTTATTGATGTAGAGCACGCATTTAGTGTTCCTTATGCACAGTCCTTAGGGATTAATACAGACGCCTTGTATTTTAACCAACCTGATTATGGTGAGCAGGCTCTAGAAGCTCTTGAACGACTTGTCAATACAAATGAGTTTGATATGATTGTTCTTGACAGTACTGCTGCTCTTGTTCCGAAGGAAGAAGCAGAAGCGGGTATGGAGAAGCAGTTTATGGCTCTTCAACCGCGTATGATGAGTAAGGCTCTTAGAAAGTTGACACCGATTGTAGGTAAGACTAAAACATGTGTTATCTTTATTAATCAGACACGCCAGAATATAGGTGTAATGTATGGTAATCCTACAACAACGCCTGGCGGAGAAGCACTTAAGTTCTATAGTTCCGTTCGCATGAATGTTCGTCGTATAGGTGGTTCTGATATTAAAGATGGTGACACTATTCTTGGTCATCGCATTCATGTTAATGTTGTAAAGAATAAGGTAGCACCTCCACTCAGGACGGCAGAATTAACCTTTATATTTGGAAAGGGAATTGATACTACTCTAGATATGATTGAGTATGCTCTAAATAAGGAATTTATGGAACATACGGGTCATACTTATATTATGGGTGATCAGAAGTGGGTAGGTAAGGCTGCTGTTACCAAGGCAATACAAGAAGACCCCATTCTTCGTGCAAAAATTGAAGAGTGGATTATTCAGAAGTCAAAGTAAATATACAGGAGAAATAAGCCCCTCGCGGGGCTTATTTTATTTATGGCCTCTATAAAAGATCGAGTTATAAGTCCTGATATGCTTCCACCCATAAGTATGATAACATGCAATGTAAAGTGCACTCATAAGTATGGACACATTATTCAACTAGAA